>Ga0075021_10000472_pt1 | contig 21387 bp, 17 predicted proteins | sample ColStrG_CSR_2012_FD_72749 | JGI IMG/M metagenome (GOLD analysis project Ga0075021, IMG submission 72749) | Freshwater sediment microbial communities in response to fracking from Pennsylvania, USA - Cold Stream Run_MetaG_CSR_2012 | ecosystem: Environmental > Aquatic > Freshwater > Creek >...
GCTCCCGTTCCGGGGTTGCCGATCTTCGCGATGAACGCGTCTGTGCCGCCTCCATTGGAGGCCTGAAACGGAAGCAACGCGGTCGGCGCCACCCAACCGGTTGACGTCGTCGTGCCCGTGACGTAGGCGTTGCCGGCAGAATCGACTGCGACGCCATAACCAGTATCGTCACCCTCGCCGCCCAGGTACGTCGAGTACACCAGGCTCGCGGCCCCAACCATATTTGGACTCGGAGTGATCTTGGCCACGAAGGCGTCCAGGGCCGTCGGGTTGGTCAGACTGCAAACCGTCTTGCTGGCTTCGTCCAGGCAACTCTGCTGCGCCGCGAGCAACGGGAATGCAGCTTCCCCATTCGGTCCCGTCGCACCCAGAAAGTTCGTCCCGCCGGTGATGAACATGTTGTGCGAGCTGTCCACCGCAATGCCGCCTCCCTGGGTCGTCCCGGACTGCTGCGGGTTGCCGCCGCCGAAGTAGGTCGAGTAGAGCATGCTCTGCGCGCCCGTACCCTTCGTGTTGATCTGGCTCGCAAAAAACTGGTTGGGCGCATTCGATTTCGTCTGGTATCCGTTGCTGTTGGCCGGGAATCCGTTGCTCACGTCATTGGTCGAGGTCGTAGTTCCCGTTACATAGGCGTCTCCGACGGTGTCGATGGCCAGCCCGGTCACGACATCGAATCCATTGGTCCCGGCAAGGTAGGTGGAATAGCGCAGTGGGTTAACCGGGGCTGCTCCTACGTACAGCCTTGTGACAAAGCCGTGGTTCCCCGCCGGGGCTGTGGACGGAATCGTCGCCTGGAACGGAGCGTTTGCGCCGCTGGTGGGAAAGTTCGGAGACGTGGTCGTACCAGCGACATACACGTCGTACCCCGCGTTTCCGTCGAGGTCGGGACTCACCGCAATGCCAGCCGCATAGTCCGACTGCGATCCTCCTAGATAACTCGCGTAAATCAGTTGCTGCTGCGCCGGCGACGTATTTGGATTGATCACCGCAATGAAGATGTTCTGCGCGCCCGCATTGTGCGCCTGGAAAGGTGTGCCGATCGTGCCGAGCGGAAAGTCTGTCGACGTCGTTGCCCCCGCGACATAGAGATTGCCATCGGGGCCAAAGGCCACATGCACCAGCGACTCGTCGTTCGTCCCGCCGATATACGTCGAGTAGCTCAGCACCGGATCGATCACTAGTTCGCGGCTGCGATCGTAGTCTCCAACCGTGAATCCAATCTTGTTCTCTGCAATCTGCCGGAAGCTGCCCGTGATCGTCTTCTGCCCGTTTCCGTCCAGCTGGTAAACATGCGGAGCATGGAAGCGAACGTCGCCCTGCCCGGTCGCAAGAATCAGGTCGCAGGAATCGATGCGAGCCGATGCACCATCGAAATGCAACGCAATCTGGTTCGGATCAGCCGCCGGTGCCACGCGGAAGTCGTATTCGAGCTGGCCCTGATTGCCGTAATAAACCAAATCCACGCCCGGATATACCGCGCGATACTCGACGCGGGCAAACTGCGGAATGCCATGGCGCCACTTGGAAGGATCATTGCCAATAAAATAATTGCTTTTGCCCGGAAGAGGCGAGGCCCCCGCAACGCGAGCCGAAGAGTTCGCACCGTCCAATCGCATCCGAATTACGGAACTGGCCGAGGGCCGACCGATCGCTGAGGGCTGTAGTTTTAGCACTGCCTCACCGGCCGTCAGAAACAATCCGTAGCCGCTGCCGCGCGCCAGGAATTTGACCCGTGGGTCGCTCTGACCCAGGTTGGGTTCAAAAAACAGCGGAACCGACACATTGGAGACGGCTTTAGGTGCGGCGAGCCGCGACATACCGCCCTTCGCCCCGCGGGCCCCTGGCGCCAAATAGAAAGCCGCTCCTATCCCGACCACCATCGCCACCAAAAGAACAGCCAAACACGGCCGGCGCGTCAGCCGCACTGCCTGCACTCCGAGGCCTGACACCTGAGACCTGACACCTGTTTCCTGAGACCTAAGACCTGAAACCTGAGACCCGAAAAAATGGCCATTCCAATTCACGAATGCTCCTCCGATGTCCCAATTTCGTGGAATGAAAACAAGAACGGCACACAAACACAGCAGCTCGATGCCCTAAACAAGCGGATGCGTACCTGTCACCAGAACTGGGATTAAAGCAAACAAATACTTTTACATCTGGGAGATACCCTGTCAAGCCAAGCAGGGATTTGGCGCCGCTCTAGTTAAGAAGCGGGCAGCGGGGGAAATGGTTGTAAAGAAATAAGGTCCCAGGTCCCAGGTTTCAGGCCCCACGAGACGCCGGATGGCTAAGGTCTACCTGACACCTGCGACCTGAAGCTCTACCTCTTCAATTCCTCAATCTCCCGCTTCAACCGCGCGTAGCGCGAGACGATCGTTGCCAGATAGCCAATGTGAATGATCCAGGTGGCAGCATAAGCAGCATAAAGATATCCGTTTCCACTCATCGCGCGCTCCTGGCGACATCCTTCAGAGATTCGAGGGCGTGAGCCGCGTCCACTTCGCGCCGCAGTTTTTCCAAGCGGTAGCGCGACCAGCACACCAGAAACGCGAAACACATAAACGCTAGCCAGTTCATCAGCAGCGCGTGCATCATGCGCGGATCGATCGACCCGCCCCCGCCCATCACCGGTTGCGGGTGCTGTGTGCGGAAGAACCAGATCGAGAAATACACAAACGGGATGCAGAGCCCGCCGAAAATGGCCGTGGCCGCAGCCAGCGTCGGTGTTTGTCCGCCGGACGCAAACCGCCGCAGGAAAAGATAGCTCACATAAATGAGCCACGTAACCAGCGTCGAAGTCAGACGCCAGTCCCACGTCCACCAGATGCCCCAGACTGGCCGCGCCCAGATCGGCCCGGTGATCAGGTTGACCAGCAAAAACACCACGCCGATTTCGCCCGTGGTCAGCGCCACGATATCGGCCGCAGGGCTGCGCTTGGCCAGGTAATAAATCGAAGCGGCGAAGTTAATGAAGAAGAGAGTGAACGCGGTCCATGCCGAGGGCACGTGATAATAAAAAATCCGTTGCACGTCGCCCATGGTCTGCTCGGTGGGTGCGACCACCAGCGCCTGGTACAACGCATAGCTCAGCAGGATCGCGGTCAGGATACCGAGGATGGGGAAGGTTCGTTTCATAAGCAGCTCTTAGCTCGTGGCTCTTAGCTCTGAGGGCTTAACCTTAAGAGCCAAGAGCTAATAGCTAAGAGCTTCACTCCGCGTTCAAAACGGTTTCAAACAGAAGCAGACAGCTGGTAGTAAACACCAGATCGTAGGTCACAAGCAACACGATCCAGAAGCGGGCGCCCGCTTCCCCCGACAGGATCGCGGTCGTCGCCTGCACCATGGCCAGCACTGCAGGAATCGCAATCGGGAACAGCAGCAGCGGCAGCATAATCTCTCGGCTGCGTGTGCGGATCGACATCGCCGCAAAAAACGTACCGTTCACCACCAGCGCCCACGTCCCCAGCGCTCCAACCACTAGCAATTGCCATGCCGGACCCAACGCTCGCAGCCGGTAGAACATGACAAACAGCGGAATCATCAGTACTTCGAGCACGCTGACGAAAATGAAATTGCCAATGGCCTTCGCTAGAAACAGCGAATTCGCAGGCGCAGGCGATACGCGATACGCGTCCAGCACCTGATTCCGCAACTCGCGTGCCCAGGTCTGATTCAACGCCACCACCGCCGCGAACAGGATGGCCACCCAGATCAGCCCGCCCGCAATCTGCCGCGATTCTTCCGCGCTGGGATCGAACGAAAAACTGAAGACCACCACCACCAGCAGCGAGAAAAACAGCATGGAGTTGATAGCGTCTTTCGACCGCCACTCCAGCCGCAGGTCCTTCAAAAGCGTCGCGCGCGTGATGCCTTTGGGCTCGCTCATGCCACCGGCTCCGGCGGCTTGAAGCTGCGCGTCCGGCCAATGATTTTGCCCGCCTCCATCCACACGAACTCGTCGGCCGTGCCTTCAAGCAGCGCGGCCTGGTGCGTCACCACGAAGATCGCCTTGCCCTGATCGCGCGTCCTTCCAAGCAGGCGCACCATGTCGCCCGCGGAGTGAACGTCAACGTTCGAGAACGGCTCGTCCAGCAAAAGAATCTTCGGATCGTGCAGCAACGCCCGCGCAAGCGACATCCGCTGCCGCATGCCTTGTGAATACTGTCCCACAGGGCGGCTGAGTTCGGGATCGAGTCCAACGGCTCGAATAATTTCCGCGCAACGCGATCCATCCGCGATTCCGTACAACTGCGAGAAGTATGCGAGATTCTCCATCCCGCTCATCTCGTCGTACAGCAGCGACGGATGCGCCATATAACCGACTTGCTGGCAAACGTCATGAAATTTACCGGCGCCAAGAATCGAGATCTGCCCGCTCGACGGCTGATTGAGTCCAGCGAGCGTGCGCAGCAGCGTGGTCTTCCCCGCGCCGTTGTCCCCCAGAATGGCGTAGAGTTTTCCGCCGGCAAAGTCGGCCGACACGCCGCGTAGAGCCGCGAAACGGCCAAACTGCTTGATCAGATTGGTAACGGAGATGACGGGCGCGGTTTCAGTCAATCGAGATTAGTTTGCCATCCCGCTGGAACCCGAACTCCGGTTCCGCGACATGCTCTTGGCAGGCTCGGCTGCCGGAGCCATGCCCGGCTGCCCAGGTTTGGGCGCGTACTTCGAGGCGCACTTGGCTTGCAGTCCTTTGGCGTGGAAGACGCCATCGCGTCCAAAACTGCCATCGGCCAGGGCTTGCGAGTCGTCTTTGAAAGTGTCGGGTGGAGCTTCCGTTCCCGTGTAGGAAACCGGCAGCGTCAACTCATTTTCCTTGAGCAGGAATTCCACGCGTGTGCCCGAGCGCTTGATCGATCCCGGCACCACGTTCCCAGCTACTCGAAGGCGCTTGGCGTAGGCGCTGTTGCCCATCCCGTTCAGTTCTTTGATCGTGACGTAGTAGCTTTTGCTGTCCTGCACGCCGGTGTATGCCAGGTATCCGAGTGAGAGAAGAATCAACACGGTCACCGCGCCAAATTTCAGATACTTGCTGGTTTCACTCGACATAGAAAACACCTCACCCTGCTTAAAAACTGTACGCGCTGCTCTGGTACGGGGTCAAGATGCCCAAAAGTCTGAACAACCCCGTCCAGAGCAACGTGTTTGCGCCACCTCTTGGCTATCCTGCTGCATTTACAATGCCTAGTGAGCCGCATACTCGCCAATCACAAAGGCAGATCCTAACCCATGATCCATCCCTGGCACGACGTTACCCCCGGCAGCAAGCTCCCCCAGGAGTTCAACACGGTCGTCGAGATCCCCTTCGGCTCCAGCGTGAAGTACGAACTCGACAAGGAGAGCGGCCTCATTAAGCTCGACCGCATTCTTTACTCCGCGGTTTACTATCCGGCCAACTACGACTTCATCCCGCAGACCCTGGCAGAGGACGATGACCCCATCGACGTGCTCGTGCTGTGCCAGGAAACGGTCGTTCCGCTGACCATCATCCACGCCCGCGCCATCGGCCTGATGACGATGATCGACTTCGGCAAGAAAGACCATAAGATCATCGCCATCGCCACCGAAGATCCCGAATTCAATTCCTACCGCGAGGCCGCCGAAATGCCTCCCCACCGCCTCATCATGCTGCGCCGCTTCTTTCAGGACTACAAGCAACTGGAAGGCAAGAGCGTCGAGGTCGACGAAATCCGTCCCGCGACCGAAGCCTACCCCATCATCGAGGACGCTCTCCACCGCTACAGCGAGCAGCGCCGCAAGGGATTCAAAGGCGTGGCGACGTAGCGCTGCTATCTCATAAAGGAATCCTTCTACTACGCAGGATGATCACTTTGGATAGAGTGATTGACAGCTGAGAGCCGCTCCTACAGCTCGTACTTCTTCATCAAATGCCGGAACGAGCGGTAGGAGATGCCGAGGATTTCGGCGGCCTTAATCTGGACACCGTGGGTTTGTCCGAGGGCGGATTGCAGGAGCTGGCGTTCGATTTGCGCGACGTAATTTTCCATGTTCACTCCATCGGGGAGCACCGAGCCGGCGGGCACGCTGAAGGCGGTCTCGGCACCGGCGGCTACGGCGCGGGCTTTCGAGCGCTCGACGGGCAGTTCGAGATGTAACTCGGTGCCGATTTCGAGGGCCACGGCGCGTTCGATAGTGTTTTCGAGCTGGCGGACGTTGCCGGGCCAATCATAACTGGAAAGCGCCACGAGCGAGGCGGCGTTCATCGCGTGGATACTCTTGGCCGCCGCCGGGGCGTATTTTTTCAGGAAGTGATTCGCCAGCAGCGGTACGTCCTCCTTGCGCTCACGCAGCGCGGGCACGCGGATGGGGATCACGCTCAGGCGGTAGTAGAGGTCTTCGCGGAAAGTGCCGTCGGCGACTTGCTTGTCGAGATCGCGATTCGTAGCGGCGATGACGCGCACGTCGACGGCGATTTCGCTGGTGCCGCCGACCGGACGTACGGTGCGTTCCTGGAGCACGCGCAGCAGCTTGACCTGCATGGGCATGGTCATGTCGCCGATTTCGTCGAGAAAGATGGTGCCCTGATCGGCGACTTCGAACAGCCCGCGCCGGTTCTGGTTCGCCCCGGTGAACGCTCCCTTGACGTAGCCGAAGAGTTCGCTTTCGAGCAGGGTTTCGGGAAAGGCGCCGCAGTTGACCGAAACAAAGGCCTCGCCGGCGCGCGGCGAACAGGTGTGGACGGCGCGGGCGACGAGTTCCTTGCCGGTGCCGCTTTCCCCGTAGACGAGGATGGTGCTGTTGGTCGAAGCGACGGTTCGAATCGTCTGCTTGAGTTTTTCGAGCGCCGGGCTGATGCCGACGATGTTGTCGAGCGAGTTGCGGGTGGCGGCGTCCCGGCGCAGGGCGAAATTCTGGCGGCTGAGTGAGACTCTTTCGAGGGCGCGCGCAATGCCCAGCTTGATGTCGTCGACCAGGCCGGGGCTTTTGCGGATGTAGTCGGTGGCGCCGCCGGCCTTAACGGCCTGGACGGCGGCTTCGTAGTCGTCGACCGCGGTCATCAGGATGACGGCGGTTTCGGGCGAGACCTGGTGGGCGTGACGCAGAACTTCGACGCCATCGACGCCGGGCATTTTGATGTCGGTAACAATCACGTCGAACAGGGCGCTTTCGATCTTGCGCTTGGCCGCTTCGCCGCTGGTGACAGTTTCCACTTTGTGGCCATCGCGCCGTAGGGCAATGTCGAGCAGCTCGCAGATGGAGCGCTCGTCGTCGGTGACGAGAATGTTACCCACGCGATTGGCCTCCCGAGGCGGCGAGTGCTTTGTCGCCTGGCTTTGCGGCGGCGGATTTGGGAGAGGCGGAAGACGACGCGGCGACCGGCTCGTCCAGGCGGCGCAGGCGGAGAACAAAGCTGGTGCCCTTGCCGACTTCCGAGCGCGCCCAGACTTTGCCTTCGTGCGCCTGCACGATCTGGTAGACGATGGCCAGACCAAGTCCGGTGCCGCCTTCAAAATTCGACTGGAAGGGCTCGAAGATTTTTTCCGTCTGCTGGGGGTTAATGCCGGGACCGGTGTCGGAAAAACTGATCTCCCAATCGGAGCCGCGTTCGGTGAGGCTGACGGTCAGTGTGCCGCCGGTTTTTTTCATGGCGCGAACGGCATTTTCGGAAAAATTCCAGAAGACCTGTTTGAGCTTGTCGCCGTCGGCCAGGACGAGGGCTTCGGACTTAGGGAAGACGCGCTCGATGCGGATCGGGGCTCCCTCGGCGATCAGGCGGTGTTCGAGCAGAGTGAGCGTGTCCTCGAGCAATGGGGCCAGGCTGACGCGTTCGAAGCGGTACTGCTTGCCGCGGGAATAAGCGAGAAAATCGGTGATGATGCCGTTGAGGCGGTCGGACTCGCGGGTGACGATTTCCAGTAGATGGCGCTCTTCCTGGCTGAGCGCGGGCGCGTCCGACAACATGCTGACCGAACCGGCGATCGAGGTGAGGGGATTGCGGATCTCGTGCGCGATGGCGGCGGCGAGGCGGCCGACGGCGGCGAGGCGGTCCTGCATGCGGACCTCGCGTTCCAGACGGCGGATTTCGGTGAGATCGTCGAAGGTATAGACGAAGCCCAGGCCGCCCGGGACGTTGACGTTCAGGACCGACACAATGACGCGGAAACTCTTGCGGAAGCCATTGGCGGCAACGTAGCGGACTTCGCCGTCGCCACGCGTGGCGCCGAAGTGGGGCAGCGGGTCCTGAAAGAGGTCGGCGACGGAACGGCCGCACAATTCGGCTTCGGAGATTTCGAGCAGTTGCTGGGCGGCGCGGTTGACGAGGGTGATGCGGCCGTCGAGACCGGTGGTGATGACGCCTTCACTCATCGACTGCACGATGTTTTCGTGCAGAGCTTGCAGGTTCTGGAGCGCTCCGCTGGCATCCTTGAGCTGCACGTCGACTTGCCGGAGCTTGGCGACCAGCAGGCCGGCCAGGTAAGCGATGGCAAAGTAGGCAAACAAATTGACAAAGATGACGACTTGCAAAGCCTTCAGCTTGGGATGCGTGTTCGAGTAGGTGGGAATGACTCCGTAATAGTCCAGCTCGAGGATGGTCCCAAACATGATGAAAGCCAGAGCCGCGCTGAGGTATCCCCAAGCGCGCGGCAGGAGCATGCAGGCGACGATGATGACCAGCGGATAAAGGAAGTTCAGCGAGCTATCGATACCGCCGGTGAGATGCACGACCAGCGTGACCATGGCCAGGTCGCTCAACACCTGGAGGATGGCCTGGAGGCGGTGTTCCTGCCAGATCGAAAGCAGGAACAGGAAGAAGAGTGAGATCACGAACCAGAGCACCATGCCGGTCAGGAAGGGCATGACGGGCAGCGGGCTAGGGGTCAGGCGAATCACGGCCAGCTCAATGGCGAGCAGGACGGTGAGGATCAGGATGCGAACCTTCACCAACCAGGTCAGCCAGTTCCGCTCATCGGTAGTGGAATGCATGGAATTCGTAGTTCGGGAGTTCGCAGCTCGTAGTTCGCGCTTCGCAGCCCGCCGATGTTTGCGAACTCCGAGCTAAGAACTACGAGCTACGGTCTTTAGCCTGCCAATTTCGAAATCATCGAGAACAGCGGCATGTACAGCGAGATCACAATGCCGCCGATGGTGATACCGAGGATGCCGATGATGGCCGGTTCCAACATGGCCAGCATGTCCTTGGTGGCGGAGTCGACTTCATCTTCGTAGAAGTCGGCGATCTTCTGCAGCATGGCGTCCATAGCGCCGGTGGCTTCGCCGACGCCGATCATCTGGGTGACCATGTTGGGGAAGACCCCGCATTCGCGCAGTGGGTCGACGATGGTGCGGCCTTCTTCGATGGCCTTGCGAACCTTCATCAGCGCTTCTTCAAGCACGGCGTTGCCGGAGGTGCGGGCGGTGATGGCCAGGCCTTCCAGAATGGGAACGCCCGAAGTGATGAGCGTACCCAGAGTCCGGGTAAAGCGGGCGACGGCTATCTTGCGAAGCAGAACGCCCACGATCGGCAACTTCAGCAGCATGGCGTCGAAGTAATAGCGGCCGCGCGGATGCTTGCGGATCTGCTTGACTCCGAAGACTGCGCCGACGGCACCGACGATAAAGAACCACCAGAAGTGACCCACAAAAGCGCTCAGGCCGACGACGATGCGGGTGGGGAGAGGCAGCGCGACGCCCAATCCGACAAACAGGTTGGCGAAGATGGGCACAACCCACTTGAGCAGCGCGCCCACGATCAGGACCGCGATGGAGACGACCGCGACGGGGTAGATCAACGCCGACTTGATGGCCGAGCGCAGTTTGACGGCCTTTTCGACGTACAGTGCCAGGCGCTGCAGGATGATGTCGAGAATACCGCCGGTCTCACCGGCCTCGATCATGTTGGTGGTCAGGTCGTCGAAGACTTTCGGATACTGGCGCATGGCGTTGGCCAGAGTCGAACCGCCCTCGAGGGTCGTCCGGACGCCGGTCAGCGTTTTCTGGAAGCTGGGGTTCTCCTGGTTTGCGGCCAGAATTTCCAGACACTGAACCAGAGGCAGGCCGGCGTCGATCATGACCGAGAACTGCCGGAAGAACACGGCGATGTCCTTGGTGTTGACTTTGCCACTCCCGAAGGTGGGCAGGGAGAATTCCTTGCCCTTCTCCCGGATGGCAGCCGGCTGAATGCGCTCGCGCCGGAGCTGCGTGGCCAGCATCTCTTTGGTGGAAGCAACCCGCTCTCCCTGGACTTTTTCTCCCGAGGCGGTCTTTCCTGAAAATGTGAAAACCGGCATGGTTCGTTTCTCCTTCTGGTGGTGCTGCGCGACGCCGATCGATTCGAGCGCCGGTTAATTCTCTTCCTTCGCTGTCCCGCTTCCGCGGCTCACTTCTTGACGGGCATGCCAGCCTTCCCCGTCAGACTCGAGGTGGGCCGGCTCAAGAGGCTCGCGCCCCGCGCGATCATCTCCTGCAGTTCGTCCTGGTTGCTGGAGCGGGCAATGGCGGTCTCCATGGAAATCTGCTTCTGGAAGTACGCGGTGGCCAGCGCCTGGTTAAACGTCTGCATCCCGAATTTCTCCTGGCCGGACTGCATGGCGGAGTAAATCTGGTGAATCTTGTCTTCGCGGATCAGGTTGCGGACGGCGGCGTTCGGAACCAGAATCTCCATGCACATGGCCCGCCCCTTGTTGTCGGTGCGCGGCAGAAGGCTTTGACACATGATGCCTTCGAGCACGAGCGAAAGCTGGGCGCGGATCTGGGGCTGTTGGTGGGCCGGGAAGACGTCGATAATGCGGTTAATAGTGGAGGAGGCCGAGTTGGTGTGCAGCGTGCCGAAGGTCAAGTGACCGGTCTCGGCGATCCGCAGCGCGGACTCGATGGTTTCCAGATCGCGCATTTCGCCGATCAGCACCACATCCGGATCCTCTCGAAGGGCGGCGCGCAAAGCGTCGGTAAAGCTTTTCGTATCCGAGTGCAATTCGCGCTGGTTCACGACGCAGTTCTTGTTCATGTGCACGAATTCGATCGGGTCCTCGATAGTGAGGATGTGATCGTGGCGCTCGGTATTGATCTTGTCGATCATGGCGGCCAGAGTGGTTGACTTGCCGGAGCCGGTCGGCCCGGTGACCAGCACGAGCCCGCGCGGCTTGTCGCACATCTTGCTGACGACCGGAGGCAGGCCGAGCTGATGGAACGATTTGATCTCGAAGGGAATGAGACGGAATACGGCGGCGGTGGCGCCCCGCTGATTGAAGACGTTGGCGCGGAAGCGGGCCAGTCCTTTCAACCCGAAGGAGAAGTCCAGCTCGAGGCTTTCTTCCAGCCGGTGCTTTTGCGAGTCGGTCATGACGCTGTACGCGAGTTGCTTGGTTTCGGCCGGAGTCAACTGCGGCAGGTCGAGCGGCACCAGGTGTCCGTGGACGCGGATTTGGGGCGGAGAGTTGGTGGTGATGTGGAGATCGCTTCCGCCCATTTCCAGCATGCGCCGAAGGAGATCGCTTAATGAGAGCGCCATAAGTTTCTTTTCCTCTTTCGTTCTAGTGGATCGTTTCGCGAGCCACTTCTTCGAGCGTGGTCCAGCCTTGCGCGACCTTCATCAGCCCGCTGCGGCGCAGGGTGATCATGCCGCGTTCAATCGCTTTCTTCTTCAGTTCAAGCGCCGATGCGCCCACCAGGACCAGTTCCTTGATGTCGTCGTCGACCTCCATCACTTCATATAAGCCGGTACGGCCCTTGTAGCCGGTCTTGTTGCAGGTTGCGCAACCCTTGCCCTTCATGATCTGCACGGTCTTGGTTTCTTCGGGGGTGAATCCTTCTTCGATCAGGGCCTGCACGGGAACTTCGACCGGCTCGGCGCAGTCTTTGCAAACTCGCCGCACCAGGCGCTGGGCGCAAATCAAGTGCACCGAAGTCGCGACGAGGAAGGGCTCAATACCCATGTTCATAAGGCGCGTGATGGTTTCGGGAGCGCCGTTGGTGTGGAGCGTCGACAAAACCAGGTGGCCGGTGAGCGCGGCCTTGATCGCAATTTCAGCGGTTTCGAAGTCACGGATTTCGCCGACCAGAATGATGTTGGGGTCCTGCCGAAGGAAGGCGCGCAGGGCGGCGGCAAAGTTCAGGCCGATCTGCTCCTTCATCTGCACCTGGTTGACGCCGCCCAACTGAAACTCGACTGGATCTTCGGCGGTCATAATGTTGGTGTCGGGCTGGTTCAAACGCGAGATCGCCGAATACAGCGTATTGGTCTTTCCCGATCCAGTCGGTCCGGTGACCAGCACCATGCCGTAGGGCTTAAGAATTGCCTTTTCAAACTTGACCAGCGACTCGGACTCAAACCCCAGCTTGGTCATATCCAGCCGCAGATTTTCCTTGTCGAGCAACCGGAGAACGATTTTTTCGCCCCAGAGCGTGGGCAAGGTAGAGACGCGGAAATCGAGCTGCTTTTTCTTGCCGCCGATTTGCATCTTCAGCATGATGCGGCCGTCTTGCGGCAGGCGCTTCTCGCTGATATCGAGCTTGGCCATGATCTTGAGGCGCGACGTAATCGCATCTTTCAGCTTGAGCGGCGGGTTCATGATCGACTGCAACACGCCGTCAATGCGGAAGCGCACGCGGAATTCCTTTTCGTACGGCTCCATGTGAATGTCGCTGGCGCCGCGCTTCACGGCGTCGGTGAGCACGAGGTTCACGAGCTTGACGATAGGAGCTTCGTCGGCCGCTTTCTCAAGCTCCTTGAGCTCCATCTCCTGCTCTTCGGCCTGCACTTCCACGTCGGCGCCTTCGCCGAACTCGTTCATCGACTGCATGACCTGCTCAAGCTCTTCCTCTTTGGAAGTGCCGTAGGACTTGTCGATGCCCTCGACGATGGAACTTTCGGAAGCGACGACCGGCTCAATGTTGAAGCCAGTCATGAACTTGATATCGTCCATGGCGAAGACGTTGGTAGGATCGACCATGGCGATGGTGAGCGAAGCGCCCACGCGGCTGAGCGGCAGAATCTGGTAGCGCTTGGCGGTCTCGTACGGAATCAGCTTGACGACGGCGGGATCGATTTCAAAGTATGCGAGATTGATGGCGGGCACGCCGTACTGGCGCGAAAGAAAGTTGGTGACGTCCTCGTCGGAGAGGAAGCCGAGCTTGACTAAAGCGGACGCCAGACGGCAATGCGACTCCTTCTGGAGTTTGGTCGCCTGCTCCAACTGCTCTGTGGTGATGACCTTTTCCTTGACGAGCAGGTCACCTAGCCGCTGAGACATATCTCTCCTGTTTCCCGCACACTCGGGTATGCGAAACCGCTGATTTCCGGGGGGATTCAACGGGAGTGTTTCGCACTGACACAAATTGTCAACCCAACGGGAATTCTGAAAAAGTAACTTCAGTACCTGTACTTAGTGGGGGACGATAAAAAACAGCGCGAAGAGTGGCTTCTGCTTGAAGAAATCCCCGTTTTGGGAAAAATCTGAACGCGGCAGACCATGTTCTTCGGTGTAGGTATGATGTGACGCAGGCGCTAGCGGCGGATGGTGCGACTGCATGTTTGGTTGAAATCTTTGAAAGCTGAAGAGCAAATTCGCAGTTACTTCGAGGCGCTTTATGGCGCCTGGGGGCGCCAACACTGGTGGCCAGCCCGGTCGCGCTTCGAGGTCATTGTCGGGGCATATCTGACGCAGAACACTTCATGGACTAACGTGGAGCGGGCGCTGGAAGGCCTCAGGAAAGCGCGGGTCTTGAGCGTCCGCGGGATCCGGTGCACGCCCCTCCCAAAACTGGAAGAACTAATTCGCTCCTCTGGTTACTTCCGGCAGAAAGCGCAGCGTCTGAAGACGTTCGTGTTCTTCTTGGATGGGCGCTATGGCGGCTCGCTGACGCGGATGTTCGCACAACCGACGGAAAAACTCCGGAAGCAATTGCTCGCGCTGAACGGCGTGGGCCCAGAAACTGCGGACTCGATCCTGCTCTATGCGGGCAATCATCCCGTCTTCGTAGTGGATGCCTACACCCGGCGGATTCTGGAACGACATGAGTTGATGCCGGCCAAGGCGGGCTATGAAGAAATTCGGCAACTGTTTGAGCGGGCGCTGGCCGGGGCGGGGGCGTACGGAGTTGTCGATGCCGATTTCTTGCGGGAACCACATGCCGCGTCTGTTGGACCGGGCGGCTCGTGCCATCTACCGTCTCGCATGAGCACAACGGTGCGGGCTCCTTTGGCACAGGTGTTCAACGAGATGCACGGGCTGATTGTGGGCGTGGGAAAGAATTACTGCAAAACATCACAACTTTTGTGTGAGCAATGTCCTTTGCAAAGATTTCTGCCAGGCGCAGAGTAAATACTATGCATCGGATTCTGAGAGTACGCCTTTTGGCATTGGGCTTCGCGGTGTTTTGTCTGGGATTCGGGGCGGATCCTCCTCCCGAGTCGCTGCGGGAAGCTGCGCAACAATCGGGCATACTGGTCGGCGCGGCGGCGCGGTCGTCCCAACTGACCGAGGCGGCGTACGCGGCAACTCTAGCGCGCGAATTCAATATGCTGGAACCCGAAGACGTCATGAAGTGGGAGGTGCTGCGGCCGGACCCGGAGTCGTTCGACTTCTACGAGGCGGACCGTCTGGTGGATTTCGCCTTCCGCCACAACATGAAGGTTCGCGGCCACACGCTGGTCTGGCATCAGCAGAACCCGGCATGGCTGATGCGGGGCCAGTTTACTCCCGACCAACTCGCCCGGCTTCTTGAGACGCACATCAAGACGGTGGTGGGGCACTATCGCGGCAAGGTCTTCGCCTGGGACGTGGCCAACGAGGCCTTCGACGAACAACCGCGGCTGGGGCAACTGCGCGACACGATCTGGTATGACCGGCCCGGCATCGGCTTGGCGGGAAGCGACACGGCGTATTTGGAGCGCTGCTTCCGCTGGGCGCACGAGGCCGATCCGCAGGCGCTGCTGTTCTACAACGAAGCCGAAGCCGATACCCTGGGACCGAAGTCGGATGCGATCTATGCCATGGTTCGGGATTTCCGTAAGCGCGGAGTACCCATCGATGGCGTTGGTCTCCAGATGCACCTGAGCAACCTGCACCCGGATGTAGCGTCGATTTCCGCCAACATCGGCCGCTTCGCCGCCCTTGGGGTTCAAGTCCACATCACCGAGATGGACGTGTCCCTTCCTGTCGACACCGAGGGCAACGCTAGCCCGGAGGATGTACAGCAGCAGGCGAATATCTATCGGCAGATCGTGGCGGCGTGCCTCGCTCATCGCGGCTGCACAGCTATTCAGACTTGGGGATTCACGGACAAATACTCGTGGATTGGGTCGCACTCGAAAAAGACTCGCGGCGCAGCGCTGCCGTTCGACCAGAATTATCAGCCGAAACCGGCCTACGAGGCGCTGCGCAAGGCGTTGGCCGCAAAATAAGTCGACCAACTATTCCGACTGTACCGTGACTGGCCGCAAGAATTCGGCCTCACTTCAGTTCTTGATTCAAGACTTCCGCAAGGCGGGCACCTGCTAGGGCGATGCGGCGCTTGGCAAGGCTGAAGGCTGCCGTTTCGTACAAGGAAGACGGCGCAATCGTGTAGGGTCCATCGGCGGTACCGATGGGCGGGCGATACACGTCGGTCCGCGCCGCCTGGAAGCTCTCCTGAATCCAGGTGGCGGTGTTGATCTTGTGAATGTACGTCGCGCCCGGAGCTTTCAGAGTCTTTCCGAGGGCGACGGCACGTTCCACACAGCGGATTTTGTTGCTGCAGAAGCTACAGTCAAAGCCGGGCAGATCGTCCCAATAGGAATGGAGATTGGAGGATGCGTCACCCGAAAGCTTGACGCTGTTCCCGCCCGCATCGCCCTTCAGGTCTGACGATGTAACGCGCGTCGTGGCGTGGAGCGGCTGATGAATATCGCCAATCAGGTGCAGCAGCCAAGCCAAGTCATACGATTTAAGTTCATCGGGCTGCGTGGAGGACAGAACGGCACGGAAGGCAACGATTTGGGTCTCAGCGTTTGGTGTTGGGATGGGTGGCAGCGTGGTGTGGCCAGGCGAAAACGGAGCATCGATGAAGTGCCAGTAGCGGTGGCGAAACAGGTCCGTGTATCCGATGTTTTGCGAAGAGGTGGCGCCATCCGGGGTGTTGGGATCGGGACCATCGTCGGAGTACTTTGAGTCTCCTTTAATGTCGTCGGCCCAGGTGGCGGCGATCATGAAGATGATCCGGTCGTGATCGTCGGCGGAAGAGCTAGCAGGTATCTGCTTTTCCCAACTGGCAAAGTCTGGATTCAGCTTGAGCAGATCGCGGACGCGCGCCTTGGTGGCTGGCGTGAGCCGCTGATACGCCACGTAGTCGACCGTCATGTGGCCGATCGGACCCCAGGCAAAAAGCGGAACAGGTAGAACTGCCAGGACGAACAAACAGAAGTACCTACGGAGTGTCGTCATGAGAAAAACCTCCGGGGCCCGCAGCGATTATACCGGGGCCAGTCTCGCCGGGCTCTGCGTGCAAACGCGGTGCGTAACAATCGCTCCCGACACCGGGTCCAAGCCTGTCCCCGACGGGCGTCGCGGGCCGTCGCTTGCAGTTCTATAATGTTCCAATCCTGTCGCCGGCTCGGCGCGCTCGTCGGGACGTTTGCTTTGGCCTTGCCCACACCGAATCCAATTCGTGATGTTGAACCCAAGACTTCGGGTCGCCGGAAGGCCGTCATCGCGCTGGCGATCGGGGCATTCCTGCTGCTCGCTATCCTGGTGGCGCAGGCTTCATTCAATCTGAAGTTCATCAGCCCCGACAGTAACCAGCAGCTTTTCTTTTTCGTCACCCTGACGGGTCTGATCTTCTTCGCGTTCGTGGCGCTGTCGGTGGTGTTGGGGCGCAATCTGCTGAAGCTCTACGCCGAACGGCGGCAGCAGGTGGCGGGCTCGAAATTTCGCACCCGGCTGATTGTGGTCAGTTTGCTGCTTTCGTTCCTGCCCGTCATCGCTATGTTCTGGTTCTCGTACGGGCTGATGAACCGGTCCATTGATAAGTGGTTCTCGCAGCCGGTCGAAGAAGTGCGAGCGGATACGGCTGCCATGTCGGCCCTACTCTACGACTACGCGGGCCTGAACGCGACCTCGGAGGCCGAGTCGATCGCGGGCTCGGACGAATTTCAAAGAGCTTTTGCGACCAGGAATTTTTCTGCCGCCAATGACGAACTGGGGGAACATGTCCCGACTCTGCAGGGCGGATTCGCGTTGGCGATCGCGGGCGGAAATGCGGAAGCCAGCTTGAATGCCCCGGGCCTGTGGACAGAAATGAAAGAGCGGCTCCCGCTCCAGCGGGCGTTGCGCGGAGAACATCCTCATTTCCAGTGGGGCCAGACGGACTATATTCTCGGAGCGGCGACAGTCGACGATGGCGCGGTGCTAGTAGCGATGCCTCTGCCGCCGAAGTTTGCAGAAACGGCGAGGCAGATTCAGGAGAGCCAACAGCGCTACGTCGAACTGGCCCGCGAGCGCAAACTGGTTCGTCGCACCTACATCGGATTCCTTCTGCTTCTCACCGTACTGGTGCTGTTCGCTTCAACCTGGCTGGCGCTGTTCCTCTCGAAGCTTGTTAACCGTCCGGTGGCCGCTCTGGCTGCTGGGACGGAGGCGATCTCCAAGGGACAACTCGACTATCGGGTCGATATCCGCGCCACCGATGAACTGGCGGAACTGGTACTGTCGTTCAACAGCATGGCGGAGCAACTCGAATCCAGCCGCGACCAAATCGAGACTTCCAGCCGCGAATTGGGCAACGTAAACGAAGCGTTGGAAAGGCGGCGCCGGTACATCGAAACGATTCTGGAGAGCATTCCGACCGGTGTGATTTCGATCGATGCGGGCCGCCGGATAACCCTGGTCAACGCCGCCCTGTTCCGGATGTTTTGCCTGGACCAGGCGCAGTACGCCGCTCCTGGTGCCTTAGCGAACGTCCCCTTGCGAGAGATTCTGCCGGCCGACGTAGTCGAAGAACTGGAATTGCTGCTGCGGCGAGCCGACCGGATGGGGATCACGGCTGCAAATATGGAAATCGCGCTGACCCGCGCACAGTTGAATGTAGCCGTCACGGTTGCGGCGCTCGAGCACTCGACCGAGCGCTGGGGATACGTGCTGGTGTTCGAAGACCTATCGGACTTGCTGCGCGCGCAGAAGCAGGCAGCATGGCGCGAAGTGGCGCGGCGCGTGGCGCATGAGATCAAGAACCCCCTAACTCCGATCGCGCTCTCGGCCGAACGGATTCACCGCCATCTGGCGCGCGGCACGACGCCCGACGCCAATTCGCTCGAAGTAATTCGGACCTGCGCTGACACCATTCGCAACGCCACTGAGACCGTGCGGACGCTCGTCGATGAATTCTCAGTGCTGGCGCGCTTTCCCGCTTCCCGGCCGGAGTCCGCCGGACTGAATCATCTGGTGGAGAGCGCGCTCGTCATGTTCAATGGCCGACTGGAGGGCATTCGGGTGCGCACAGAACTGGCGCCGGACCTGCCGAACGTGATGGCGGACCCGGAGGCCATCAAGCGCGCGGTTGCAAACCTGGTGGACAACGCCGCCGAAGCCATCCAGGACGCCATGTTGAAAGAGATCACGATTTCGACGTCGCTGGCCGGCAGCCGCGATGTTGTCGAACTCGTGGTTGCAGACACCGGGCACGGCATTTCGCGCGACGTGAAGGAGCGGTTGTTCCTTCCCTATTTTTCCACCAAGCAGCGCGGGACCGGACTTGGGTTGGCCATCGTCAGCCGCATCGTGGAGGACCATCGGGGATCGATCCGGGTGGAAGAGAACAAGCCGATGGGCAGCCGCTTTGTGGTCGAGTTGCCCGTGGCAGCAGAGACCGTGAGCGCCCCGGCAGCAAGCTAACCATGGAACATATTCTGATTGTTGACGATGAAGCCAGTATCCGTGAATCGCTGCAGGGTATTCTCGAAGACGAAGGCTACAAAGTCACGACCAGCTCAAGCGGCGAAGAGTGCCTGGAACTGCTACGCAAGGCAAGTTGCGACGTGATCCTGCTCGACGTCTGGCTGCCGGGAATCGACGGCCTGGAAGCGCTGGAGAAAATTCGGGCGCTGGACGATCCGCCGGAAGTCGTCATGATTTCCGGGCACGGCACGATCGAAACCGCGGTGCGAGCCACGAAACTGGGCGCCTATGACTTCGCGGAAAAGCCGCTGTCGCTCGAAAAAACTCTCATTCTCATCAATAATGCGATCGAGACTCGCAGGTTGCGCCACGAGAACCGCGATCTTCGAAAACAGCTGCAATCGAAGAGCGTGATCGTGGGCGACAGTATCCCGATGAAGGCTTTGCGCCAGCAGATCGCACTGATGGCGCCGACCAACGGCCGGGTGCTGATTTATGGCGAGTCGGGCACGGGCAAGGAACTGGTGGCGCACGCGATCCACGTGCAGGGCCTTCGCCGCGAGGAGATGTTTGTTGAGGTCAATTGCGCCGCGATACCTGAAGATCTGATTGAAAGCGAACTGTTCGGCCACCGCAAGGCGTCGTTTCTGGGTGCAACCGCGGACAAAGAAGGCAAGTTCCAGAAAGCCGATCGCGGAACGCTGTTCCTGGATGAGATCGGGGACATGAGCCTGAAAACCCAGTCGAAGGTTCTGCGGACGCTGGAACAACAGCGCTTCGCCCCGGTCGGGAGCGATGATCCGATCACGGTGGACGTGCGGGTGATTGCTTCGACCAATAAAGACCTGGAGGAAGAAATCGCCAAGGGAAACTTCCGCGAAGACTTGTTTTACCGACTCAACGTGATCCCGTTCGTGGTTCCGCCACTGCGCGAGCGCAAAGAAGACATTCCACTGTTTGCGCGGTATTTTCTGAAGGAGTTCGCAGCGGCGTATGGCCGACGTCCGCGGGAAATCACGGACGAGGCCATCGAAGTGCTGATGCGCTATTCCTGGCCGGGAAACGTGCGCGAATTGCGCAACGTGATGGAACGCATCGTGATCATGAATCCGACCACCTCACGCTTCGAACGCAAGCACCTTCCTCCGCTGGTTCATCGCGAAGGCGCGCGGCGAACCGGAGGCGGTGACGGTTCCACGCTGCATCAGGCGCGCGCGGCGTATGAGCGCGACTACATTCTCAAGAAACTGGACGAAAATCACGGCAACGTCAGCCGCACCGCAGAAACTCTGGGGCTGGAGCGAAGCCACCTGTACAGGAAGATGAAGAGTCTTGGGATTGCGGCGAAGGAATAGAGCAGGTCTCAGGTCTCGGGAAAACGCAAGATCAGGTTGTAGGCGACGTCAACAACGTAGTGGGGTTTCCTGCAGCCTGACACCTATACCTATCTCTTGATCATGTGGATCTCAGTTCCGTTCTTGTGGAACTGCACTTCATCCATTAACTGGTTGATCAGGTAGATACCGCGGCCGTGGTGGGAATAAATATTTTCGCCGCGGCAAGGGTCGGCGATTTTCCCCGGATCGAAACCCGGGCCGGGGTCGCGCACAACGATCAACATGCCGTGCTGCTCGTCGCAGGCTACGTCGCACTCAATGATCTTCGACGGGTCCGCTTTTGCGCCATGCACAACCGCGTTGGCCAGCGCTTCCGATAGCGCGAGTTCGATATCATCCTCGCGGCCGTCGGCGCATTTCATCTCGCGGACGATCTTCATCACGCTCCGAACGACGGGATCGACCGCACCGCGCTCCGCGCTCAGCGTTACGCTGAGCTTGAGATTAAGATTGTGCGCGTCGAAATTACAAGACTTCGGCGGCGTCGATGATGGGGAAGAGTCTGGCATGGTCGGGCTTTCGGTTTGGGCTTTCGGATGTCTGGGTCGGCTTTTTTGCCCCTTGGCTAATTAAGATGCACGAACCCGGCGAGAAAGTCTAGAGATTGATGACGGGGACACAATCTTTTGACAAACCGGGAGTAACCAGCCCACGGTAACGTGGCCAAGGCATTGAGCACAAGGAACAATCAGGCGCGTCTAAAACACACATGGGACCCCGCCTAGAGCCGAAGGCCCGGCCTTACTTCTGGGGTGGTCCAGCAATCGACTCCAGTTGGCGCCGCCAGTCCAGTTCCTCGACAAATTGCCGTGAATCGCGCCATCCCGGCTGCACCTTGACGAAAAGTTCTAGGAACACCTTCTTGCCGACCATCTTTTCAATGTCCAGCCGGGCGGAAGTGCCGATCTTCTTCAGCATCTGGCCGCCTTTGCCGAGCAAAATGGCTTTCTGGCCGTCGCGCTCGCAATAGATGACGGCGGCGATCCGTACCAGCTTTGCCCCTTCTTCATATTGCTCGACGACGACCGAGACGGCGTGCGGGACTTCTTCGTGCGTCTGCATCAGAACATGCTCGCGGATCAACTCGGCAGCCATGAAACGCACGGGCTGGTCGGTGATCTGATCTTCGGGAAAATAGCGTGGGCCGTTCGGCAAGG
>Ga0075021_10000473_pt1 | contig 21362 bp, 17 predicted proteins | sample ColStrG_CSR_2012_FD_72749 | JGI IMG/M metagenome (GOLD analysis project Ga0075021, IMG submission 72749) | Freshwater sediment microbial communities in response to fracking from Pennsylvania, USA - Cold Stream Run_MetaG_CSR_2012 | ecosystem: Environmental > Aquatic > Freshwater > Creek >...
TGGCGCAACAACAGCACCTTGGGGGTGACGTTGATCAGATCCTCGCCCCGGATGATGTGGGTGATGCCCATATCGGCGTCGTCCACCGCGTTGGCCACCAGGAACATCGGCAGTCCCGTGCTGCGCACGATGACGAAGTCTTCGACGTTGTCGTTGTCGAAGCTGACCTCACCGCGGATGAGGTCGGTGAACGCCGTCGTGCCGGTATCGGGAGCCCGGAACCGAACGACGGTGCCCGGGCCCGGCTCCACGGCACGGTCGCGACAGAAGCCGTCATAGCCGGGCCGGCCGCCCGCGGCCTCGTTGCGGGCCCGCACGTCATCTTGCGAACAGTTACAGCGGTAGGCGCGTCCATCGGCCTCCAACTGGGCGGCGGCGGCGAGGTGACGGTCGAGGCGGTCGGACTGATGCACGGGTTCGCCGTCCCAGTCGATGCCCAGCCACCGCAGCGCAACGAAGATTGCCTCGATGAGCTCGGGCTGGCTGCGCTCGGCATCGGTGTCCTCGATGCGCACCACCATCTCTCCCCCCTGCTGGCGAGCGAACAGCCAGTTGAACAGGGCGGTGCGAGCCCCACCGATGTGGAGATAGCCGGTAGGTGAAGGCGCGAAGCGGACGCGGATCGGGGCGGGAGTCACGCGGAGATGGTAGTTCCCACCCCGATTCGGTCCGCTTCAGCCCCGGGGCCGCCGCGCCGGGGCCACGCTGCGCCGAGCCGGTACGATCTCGTCCGTGCGCCGCCGGATCCCCCTCGTACTCGTCGCCGTTGCCCTGCTGATCGTCCCGCTGGCCTGTGGTGGTAGCGACGACAAGGCCCAACCGGCCGACAGCTCGACGCAATCGGTGACGGCGACCACGCGAGGCGGGGCGGACCCCTGGCTGACGGAGGTGGCCACCGCGGCGGTGCCCACCGTCGAGGTGCTCAAACAGCGCCCGCCGGACACCAGCGCCACCACCGCGGTCACGGCCAGCGGAATCGCCTTCCGAGCCCCCGCCGAACGACCGGCCATACCCCGTGACGGCTTTCGCAGCGCCGGCGTGAGCACCACCCCGGTCGGCTTCGCCTACGACAACCCGACGTACTTCAAGAACCCACTGGTCTTCCAAGTGGTCGAGGACGACGGCGGCGACTGGCTGAAAGTCGATCTGCTCGCCCGCCCCAACCATCAGCAGGGCTGGATCAAGCGGTCGGATGTGACGCTCACCTCGCATCGTTTCCACCTCGCCCTGACCAAGTCGACGTTCACGTTGCAGGCGTTCGACGGTGACTCACTCCTGGGCCAGACCCAGGTGGTCATCGGGCGCGACGCCACCTTCACCCCGGTGGGGAACTTCTTCATTACCGAGAAGATCCCCCGCCCCCCGGCGGGCACGTACGGCCCGTGGATCCTGGCCACGAGTGGCTATTCCGAGTCGCTTGACGACTTCGACGGTGGCCTCCCCCAGATGGCCCTTCACGGCACCAACAGACCGGATCTGATCGGCACCATGGCGTCGAACGGATGCATCCGCATGCCCAACGACTTCATCTCGAAGTTGGCCTACACCATTCCGGCCGGCACCCCGCTGGTCATCACCGACTGATCGGAACGGCGTTGGCGGTCCACGACCTTCCTCCCGCGTTGGGCAAGCACACACCTCCGGTCTGGGCCGTCGAGCCCGGGTTGCGCATGCGAAATCTTCTGGGCCGGGCCCATCGGGGCATGATGCCGCCGGCCATGGCCGTGCTCGAGCAGATGGACCGCATGATCGAGGTGCGGATGGTGGCCGTGGCCTGTGAACTGGGGCTCCCCGACGCCATGGGCGCGGCGCCCCACACCGCCGCGGAGCTGGCCGCCCAGGGTGACCTGAACGCCGATGCCGTGTTTCGGGTGCTGCGTTATCTCACCTCCAAGGGATGGTTCCACATCGAGGGTGGCGGGCCGCCCAGCGCGGCCTCCCGCTTCGGCTTGACCAAGACCGGCGCCCAACTGCGGGTCGACCATCCCGACGGCCTCCGGGACTGGGTTCGCTTCGCCGGGTCCGATTGGATGAGCACCATCTGGGACCACGCCGCCCACACGGTGCGAACGGGCGAGAGCGCCAGCGTGGCCGCCACCGGACAGGAGTTCTTCGACTACCTCGATTCGCACCCCGCCGCCGACGCGCTCTTCGATGGAGCGATGCGGGGCGGCTCGGGCATGCAGTCCAAGTTGTTGGTCGACGCCCTCGACTTCACCCGCTTCGGCCGCATCTGCGACGTAGCCGGGGGGACGGGGCGGACGCTGGCGACGGTACTGACCGCCGCTCCCGATGCCCAAGGCGTGCTCGTCGAGCGGTCGAGCGTGATCGATCGGGCCGAAGCCGAACTCACCGGCAATCCGGTGGCGCGCCGCATCGAGCTGGTGGTGGGCGACATGTTCGACGCCGTCCCCGGCGGCTGTGACTGCTATCTGCTGCTGGCCGTGGTGCACGACTGGGACGACGCCTCCGCGGCCACCATCCTCACCAATGTGCGCGACCAGATCGGGCTGGTGGGACGGATCGTTGTGGTCGAGGCCGTCGTGCCCCCGCGCCGCGACGCCGATTTCTCCACCATGGCCGACGTCTTGATGTTGGTGCTCACCGGTGCCGGCCGGGAACGGACGCATGAGGAGTTCGAGACGCTGTTCGCATCCGCCGGGCTCCGCATCGATGCCGAGACGGTGTTGCCCAACCTGTTCCACGCCTTCGAGCTGGCGCTGTCCTAGCCGGCCGCGGCCTTGGGGTTGGCCTTCGTGGTGGCCTTGCGCTTGAAGAAGGCCCGCCAGTCCTGGGCGGCCACTCGCTGCACCTCCGTGTGGGTGAGGCGCAGCACGGCCTGAGGCACGAGGTCGGCGATCTTGCGCCGCTCCATGTAGTGATGGACGTTCGCCACCCCCTCGAACAAGGGCTTGCGCAACCGCACCAACTCGGGGTCGGCGTCGGCCAGGTAACCCCAGATGGTGAAGGCTGAGGTGAGGTCGTACACGACGGGAGCCCGGCCGAACAGCGACGCCCGCTTCAGACCCACGGCAACGCAACCCGCCACCACGTCATCGAGGTGTTCCCCCTCGGCGAGCACGAGGCGGCCTTCGAAGGTGCGAGCCAGCTTGAGGGCGAAGCCCTGGTCCGGCCCCGGGTAACCGAGGCGGGGGCCGAGCGGCTGGCGCCCCGCCAACTCGCCCGGACGCTCCGCCAGCCACGAGTCGCCGCTCCACGGCGGCGAGGCGTAGACCCTCGGCGGGGCCGTTGCCGGATGGGGGACGTACTCGGGCGCAGCCATCGCCACGAGCCTACGACGTGTGGACAAGCCCATAGACCAACGAGTCGAGCAACGCTTTCCAGGCGGCCTCGATGACGTTGGTGTCGACCCCCACCGTGGTCCACACGTTCTCACCATCGGTCGAGTCGATGAGCACGCGGACCACGGCCCCGGTGGCATCGCCGCCATCGAGCACGCGGACCTTGAAGTCCGTGAGATGGATTCGCTCCAGGGCGGGGTACCGACCGTTGAGCGCGCGCCGCACGGCCACATCGAGCGCGTTGATGGGCCCATTGCCTTCGCCCACGGCCGCCACCCGCAGCCCGTCGATCCACAGCTTGACGGTGGCCTCGACCGTGACCTCGACATCGTCGAGCGGAGTCACCGGCCCCTCTCGGTGGTAGCTGGTGACGCGGTAGGCCTCGACCTCGAAGAACTCCTGGGTCCAGCCACTGGCGCGGCGCATCAACAACTCGAGCGATGCGTCCGCCGCCTCGAACAACCACCCCTGGGCCTCCAACGCCTTGAGCTCGTCGCTCAGCGCGGCGGCGGCGCGGTCATCGAGCTCCACGCCCAGTTCCGTGGCCTTCATCGACATGCCGGCCCGACCTCCGAGATCAGACACCAGCACGCGAGTGTGGTTCCCCACGAGCGTGGGGTCGATGTGTTCGTAGCTGGCACCGCCGGCCCGATCGAGGGCCGAGGTGTGCAGTCCGCCCTTGTGAGCGAAGGCCGACATCCCCACGTAGGGATCAGACGGATGGGGCGGCAGGTTCACCAACTCGGCGACGTGACGGCTTACCACCGTGAGCCGCTCCAGGCGATCGGGAGGCAGGGTTTCGATCCCCAGTTTGAGCGTCAGGTTGGGGATCACGGCCATGAGGTTGGCGTTGCCCGTCCGTTCGCCGTAGCCGTTGACCGTGCCCTGGACCTGGGTGGCGCCGCCCAAGACCGCCGCCACCGAGTTGGCCACGGCGCAGCCCGAGTCGTTCTGGGTATGGATGCCCACGGCCATCCCGCCCAGATAGGCCACCACGTCGGTGGTGATCCGCTGCACCTCGTGAGGCAGCGAGCCACCATTGGTGTCGCACAACACGACACATGCGACTCCGTTGGTGGCCGCCGCTTCGAGCACCCGCAGAGCGAACTCGGGGTTGGCCTTGTAGCCGTCGAAGAAGTGCTCGGCGTCGAAGAACACCCGCCGACCGGCACCGGCCAGGAACGCCACCGACTCGCCCACCATGGCCACGCCCTCGTCCAGCGTGGTGCGCAGGGCGTCGGTCACGTGGAAGTCCCAGCTCTTGCCCACGATGCACACCGTGGACGTCTCGGCCTCGACCAGCGCCTGCAGCGTCGGGTCGACATCAACCTTGCCCAGAGGACGCCGGGTCGAGCCGAAGGCCACCAGCGACGCGGTGGACAGCGACAACTCCGCGGGGGCCCGCCTGAAGAACTCGGCGTCCTTCGGGTTGGCCTGCGGGTAGCCGCCCTCGATCCAGTGCACGCCGAGCCAGTCGAGTTGCTCGGCCACCCGCAACTTGTCCTCGACGGTGAGGGAGATGCCCTCGAATTGGGCTCCGTCGCGCAGGGTGGTGTCGAAGATCTCGACGGCGCGGGGCACCTTCGGTTGGTCAGTCGACATAGTCGAGCCAGTCTTTGTAGCGATCGACCTCGCCCCGCACGGCGCGGGCGTATTCGGTGGCCAGCGCCGTCGTCATGGGACCGGGACACGGAATGACGCGGTCGTCGACCGAGTTCACCGCGCTGATCTCCGCGGCGGTGCCGCACACGAACATCTCTTCGCAGACGTAGAGGTCGCTGCGGGTGAGGTTGTCGAAGCGCGACTCGAAGCCGAGGTCGCGGCCGATGGTCATGACCGAATCCTGGGTGATCCCCTCCAACGCGCCAGCCGCCAGGGGCGGGGTGATGAGCACACCATCACGGGCCACGAAGATGTTCTCGCCGGTGCACTCGCTCACAAAGCCCTGGGGGCTCAACATGATGGCCTCGTCGTAACCCGACTTCAGCGCCTCCACCTTGGCCAGCGAGGAGTTCACGTAGTTCCCCGTCGTCTTGGACGCCGGGGGCATCGTGTTGTGGTCGTGGCGCGTCCACGAGGAGATCTTCATGCGGACACCCTTGGAGGCGGCGTCCTCGCCCAGATAGGCACCCCACGGCCAGCAGGCAATGGCCACATCCACCGTGCAGGGCAGCGTGTTGAGCCCCATCTCGCCGTAGCCGTAGTAGGCGATGGGTCGGATGTAGGCCGATGGCAGGCCCGACGCCCGCACCACGTCTTTGGTCGCCTGCACCAACTCCTCCACGGAGTAGGGCATGTCCATCATCATGATGCGGGCCGAATTGTGCAGCCGCTTCATGTGATCGGTGAGGCGGAACACGGCCGGACCGTCGGCCGTCTCGTAGGCCCGGATGCCCTCGAACACTCCCATGCCATAGTGCAGCGTGTGCGTCAGCACGTGGATCTGGGCCGCCTCCCAGTCGACGAGCTCGCCGCTCATCCAGATCTTGTCGGTGGGGGTGATGGGCATCGGGATCTCCTGAGCGGTCGGGCGTCGAACGAGTCGAACTAGAGGCGGCCGGCGACCAGGTCGCCGACATGGGAGGTGGAGCCGGTGAGCGACGCCGTGTCGCTACAGGCCTTGCGGATGCGGGCGGCGGCGTCAGCCTCGCCCAGGAACTCGGCCATCATGGCCGCCGACAAGATGGCCGCTACGGGATTGGCCTTGCCCTGCCCGGCGATGTCGGGGGCTGACCCGTGGACGGGCTCGAACATGGAGGGGCCGGTGCGCGCCGGGTTCAGGTTGCCCGATGAGGCCAACCCGATCCCTCCCGACACCGCGCCGCCCAGATCGGTGAGGATGTCGCCGAACAGGTTGTCGGTCACGAGCACGTCGTATTGCTGGGGAGACTGCACGAAGTAGATGCACGCGGCGTCGACGTGGTTGTAGGCCGTCGAGACGTCGGGGTACTCGACCGCCACCTCGTTGAAGGTCCGCTCCCACAGGTCGCCGGCATACGTCAACACGTTCGTCTTGTGGGCCAGGGTGAGGTGCTTGCGGGGCCGGCTTCGGGCCAGGTCGAAGGCGTAGCGAACGCAGCGCTCGACGCCCATCCGAGTGTTGACCGACCCCTGGGTCGCCACTTCGTGCGGTGTCCCCTTGCGCAGGAACCCACCTTCGCCGGCATAGGTACCCTCGGTGTTTTCGCGGATGACGATGAAGTCGTGCGAGCCGTCGGGGGCCAGGAACGGCCGTTGGTTGATATAGAGGTCGAGATCGAAGCGCATCTTCAGAAGGAGACCGCGCTCGATGAGCCCGGGAGGCACCTCGGGGTCGCCCACCGCGCCCACCAACAACGCGTCGAAGCCCCGCCACTCGTCGACGATCTCGTCGGTGAGGACCATTCCGTCGCGCCGGTACCGGGCGCCGCCCAAGTCGTAGTCGACGGTGTCGAACTCCATGCCCGTGGCGCGCATGACCTTCAGGGCCTCGGCGATCACCTCGGGCCCGATACCGTCGCCGCCGATCACGGCGACCCGATGCGGATTCGACTGGTCACTCACAGAAAATCGCCTCTCCTAGAACGAGAAAACCGCCCACCGGAGTGGACGGTCAGATGCGCACACCACGGGGTGATGTGCGCTAGTCGATAATGATGACAGGGGCGGTGGCGGAGAAATGCACTGCCCACAGTGTGGTATCGGCCACGGCCAACGTCAACCTCGAAGCGGGAGCACGGCCAGCCGTCGCTAGCATGTTGGCCGTGCCTCAGACCTATCACCTCTCCCAAGAGGCCTATGACCGCCTGGCCGCCGAGCACGAGAACCTCGTCACGCACGGCCGAACCGACATCGCCCGCAAGATCCAAGCAGCCCGCGAACTCGGCGACCTCAAAGAGAACGGCGACTACCACGCAGCCAAGGAGGAGCAGGGCAAGATGGAAGGCCGGATCAACCATCTAGCCGCTCTGCTGCTCGACGCCGAGATCGTCGAGGTCGACGGCAACGCTTCGGTCCAGGCCGGCTCCGTGGTGACCATCCTCCACCAGGACGACGACAACCCCGAGACCTACCTCATCGGCTCGATCGAGGAGCGGCGCGATGACCTCGAGGTCATGTCCCCCGGGTCCCCCCTCGGGGCCGCCCTCATGGGACGAGCCGTCGGCGACATCGTGGATTTCGCCGCTCCGGGCGGCACCCTGAAGGTCGAGATCATCGACATCGGATCCTGACCGTCCCCTCCCGAAACCCGAGCGACCTCCATGAGCGAGCCTGATCCCCCCGGCCTCCCACCGGCCGAGCGCATCGAACTCCCCGGCCGGGGACGCACCTCGATGCGCCGGGCGTCGGGGCCACCCGGGGCGCCGACATTGCTGTTGTTGCACGGATGGACGGCCAACGCCGCCCTCAACTGGTTCGCCGCCTACAAACCACTGTCCGAGCACTTCAACGTCGTCGGCATCGACCACCGCGGCCACGGGCGAGGCATCCGCACCTGGCGCCGGTTCCGACTCGAAGATTGCGCCGATGACGCCGTGGCCCTGGCCGACGCGTTGGGGATCGACCAGGTCATCCCGGTCGGCTACTCGATGGGTGGCCCGATTGCCCAGCTGACGTGGCGCCGCCATCGTGACCGAGTTGAAGGCCTGGTGCTGTGCGCCACGAGCCGGAACTTCCGCGGGGGCCGTCAGGGGGAGCGAGCGGTGCTCGCCATGATGGGTGTCGCCTCGATGGCGGCGAGAGCGGTGCCTCAGCGAGTCCATCGCTCGATGGGTGAACGTCTCTTGAACCTGCGCTACGACCAGTCCGAGCTCGGGCGCTGGGCCCGCCAGGAAGTGCTGACCAACGACACCCGCATGGTCATGGAGGCGGGCCAGGCCCTGGGCAGCTTCTCCTCCCGGGAATGGATCGGGTCGGTGGACGTGCCCTGCGCGGTGGTGATCACCGAAGCCGACTCGGTGGTGCCGCCCTATCGCCAACATCGCCTGGCCGACGCCATTGCGGGGGCCACCGTGCACCCGGTCCACGGGGACCACGGCGTGTGCGCCACCGACCCCGGCGCCTTTGTCCCCGTGCTCGTCGATGCCTGCCTCAGCGTGAGCCGCCGAGCTGAGATTGGCCGCCGCCAGGCGGGCTGAACGGGCTACGCGGGGGCCGGGACGGCCTCGACGACCGCGACGGGACGCCCGAGGACGTCTTCGAGCAGGCCTTGGCGCTCGGTGGCGGTGTACAGCTCGAGCGAGAGATCAGCCCCCGGCTGGGCCATGGCCTCAATGACCAGCGTCTTGCCCTCACGACGACAACGAACGCCCGTCACCAGGCCGGCGTGCGTTCGATCCAGACCGATGGCCACCCGCAAGATGGCGGCCATGATGCGCACGGACTCCTGATCCTGGGGGCGCAGCAGCGCGAACTCGGTGTGTTTGGCCGACGGCGCGCTCTTACGGTGGTAGCGCGCCACCAGCGCCACCAATTCGATTTCGTGGTCGGTGAAACCCGACAGCTGGTCCGAGTTCCGGATCACGTAGTAGCTGTGCTTGTGGTGCTTGCTGTGCGACACGTAGAGACCGACGTTGGCCAACAACGCGGCGGCCTCGAGGAGCTCTCGGGTGTCGTCGCCCAGGTGGTGGATCTTGGCCGTCTCGTCGAACAGCTCGAGGGCTAGCTCCGCCACGTGGGCGCTGTGTTCCGGCTCGTCGTCCATCAACTCGGCCAAACGGGTGACGCTGCGACGACGGAGGTCTCGCAGATGGTGGAGGGCGGCGCCGTGACGGCGCTGGAAGGCATCGAGCAGCGCGCCTTCGCGCAGGGCGTAGCCCGACACGACCATCTCGTCGATCCCGAACGTGATCATGGCCTGTTCCAAGATGATGGCCCCGGCCAAGATGATGTCGGCCCGGGCCGCTTCCATCCCGTCGATGGCCCGGCGCCGCTCGATGGTGGGGGCCCCGGCCAGTGCCTTGACCACGGCCTGCGCTTCGGCCCGGGTGAACGTGGCGTTGGTGAGCGAACGCAAGGCAACAGCATCGGGGCGCGCCGCATGAGCCAGCTGGGCAATGGCCTCGACGGTGCCGGAGCTGCCCACCGCCACGTCGAAGCCGAGGCCCTGCACCTGGCGGGCCATCGGCGCCATCATGGCGCCGACGTGGCGGCGACAGGCGTCGACGGCGCCAGGGTGCAGCCGATCGCTCCTGAAGAAGCGGCGGGAGAGGCGTATGGCGCCGAGCTTGAAGCTGCGCACGGCCAGCGTCTCGCCCCGCTCGCCGACGAGCACCTCGGTGCTGCCGCCCCCGATGTCGACCAGCAGGAGTCGACGATCGAACACCGGGACCGCCTGCAAGATGCCGAGTTGGATCAGCCGGGCTTCCTCCACACCGGAGATGACCTCGACCTCGATCCCCGCCTCGTCGCGAGCTCGGTCGATGAACTCCTGGGCGTTCTCCGCCTCGCGCACCGCGCTGGTCGCCACCGCGGTGAGGGGGGCGTCGCTGATGTCGGCCACCTGCCGGAACCGGGTCAGCGTGGCGATGCCCCGGTCGATGGCGTCGGGGGTGAGCTCCTTCATATCCCCGCCACTCGAGCCGAGCCGGACTGCCTCCTTCTCGTCGGCGATGACCTCGAAATGTCCGTCGTCGTCGAACCGCGCCACCACCAGGTGGACCGAGTTCGTGCCGATGTCGATGGCCGCCAGGTTCTCCCCCATGGGGGGCCGAGCCTACGCGAGTCCGGCGGCGGTTTCGATGAGTCGGGCCGCGGCCACCACGGCATCGCCGTAGCGGCGTCCCGGGTGGCGGGTCGTGCGCTCGATCGGGCCGGACACGCTCACCGCGGCCAGCGCGTGGCCGTCGGGGCCGGTGACCGCAGCGCTGACCGACGCCACTCCCGCTTCGCGCTCCCCCACACTTTCGACCCAGGTCTCCGAGGCGCCACTGAGGATCTTGCCGGCCGAACCGACGTCGAGCGGCAGCGAGGCCCCCATGGGCACGATGGTGCGCAACCCGTGGGGCGACTCCAGCGCGGCGATGCACACTCGACGATCGCCCTGACGCACGTAGAGCTGCACCGATTCGCCCGTGGCGTCGCGCAGGGCGGTCAGCGCGGGCAGCGCCGCCGAGGCCAGCGGGATGGCCTCGGCCGCGGCCCGACCCAGCGCGATGAGGCGCACGCCCAGCGCGAACCGGCCCTCCTCGTCGCGGCGCACGAACCCGTGCTCCTCCAGCGCTACCGCCAAGCGGTGGGTCGTGGCTCGGGAGAATCCGGTGACGGCGACCAGCTCGTTGAGCGAACGAGGGGCCTCCTCCAACGCGTCGAGAACCTGGGTGGTCTTGTCGATGACCCCGACTCCGCGTACACTCGATCCCATACCGCAAGATTATCGTCTCGCATGTTGAGACACAAGCGAGCACACGAAGACGAACGAATACACGAACACGACGAAGGAGCCCTCGTGGGCAAGACGCTGAGCGAGAAGATCTGGGCCGACCACCTGGTGCGGGCCGCCGACGGCGAGTCCGACCTGCTCTACATCGACCTGCACCTTGTGCACGAGGTCACCTCACCCCAGGCCTTCGACGGGCTCCGCCTGGCCGGGCGCACCGTCCGCCGCCCGGACCTCACCGTCGCCACCGAGGACCACAACGTCCCCACGGCCGATATCGACCAACCCATCGCCGACCCCATCTCCCGCAAACAGGTCGAGGTGCTGCGGGCCAACTGCGCCGAGTTCGCCATCACCGAATACCCCATGGGCCATGTCGACCAGGGCATCGTCCACATCATCGGGCCCGAACAGGGGCTGACCCAACCGGGCATGACCATCGTCTGCGGTGACAGCCACACCTCCACCCACGGCGCCTTCGGGGCCCTGGCGTTCGGTATCGGCACCAGCGAGGTCGAACACGTGCTGGCCACCCAGACCTTGCCCCAGACCCGACCAGGCACGATGGCGATCACGGTGAACGGCGAACTCCCGGCCGGGGTCACGGCCAAGGACCTGATCCTCGCCATCATCGGCACCATCGGCACGGGAGGGGGCATCGGCTCGATCATCGAATACCGGGGCTCGGCCATCCGCAGCCTCTCGATGGAGGGCCGGATGACCGTGTGCAACATGTCGATCGAGGCCGGCGCCAAAGCCGGACTGATCGCCCCCGACGACGTCACCTTCGCCTACCTGAAAGGCCTGCGCCACGCCCCCACTGGCGCCGCCTGGGATGATGCCGTGGCCGCCTGGCGGGCCCTGGCCACCGACGACGACGCCGTGTTCGACCGCGAGGTGGTCATCGACGCCACCACCCTCGAGCCGTTCGTCTCCTGGGGGACGAATCCGGCGCAGGTCATCGCCATCAGCGCGGCGGTGCCCGATCCTGCCTCCTTCGAGGACCCCAGCGCCCGCGAGTCGGCGGCCCGCGCCCTCGACTACATGGGCCTCACGGCCGGCACCCCCCTGCGCGACGTCTCCGTCGACACCGTCTTCATCGGCTCGTGCACCAATGGACGGATCGAAGATCTCCGAGCGGCCGCGGCGGTGGCTGACGGCCGCCACGTCCGTGACGGTCTGCGCGCCATGGTCGTCCCCGGGTCCTTCCGGGTGAAGGCCCAGGCCGAGGCCGAGGGTCTCGATGTGATCCTCACCGCGGCCGGCTTCGATTGGCGCGAGCCCGGTTGTTCGATGTGCCTGGCCATGAATCCCGACAAGTTGGCGCCGGGCGAGCGAGCGGCGTCGACCAGCAACCGCAACTTCGAAGGCCGCCAGGGCCGCGGCGGGCGCACCCACTTGGTATCTCCGGCCGTCGCCGCGGCCACCGCCATCGCCGGGACCTTCGCCACCCCGGCCGACCTGGACTGAGGAACAGAGAACCATGGAAGCTGTCACCGTTGTCACCGGCACCGCCGTCCCCCTCGACCGATCGGACGTCGATACCGATCAGATCATCCCCAGCGACTGGCTCAAGCGGGTCGAGCGCACGGGCTTCGGAGCCGGCCTGTTCTCCGAATGGCGCGACGACCGCGACTTCGTCCTCAACGCCGAGCAGTACGCGGGGGCATCCATCCTCGTCGGTGGGCCTAACTTCGGCACCGGCTCGTCTCGTGAGCACGCCGTGTGGGCGATCATGGACTACGGCTTCCGGGCCGTGATCTCCCCCCGCTTCGCCGACATCTTCCGCAACAACTGCACCAAGAACGGCCTCGTGCCGGTGCAGGTCGACGCCGAAACGGGGGAGCGACTGCTGCGAGCCATCGAGGCCGACCCCAGCTTGGAGTTGACCATCGATGTGGCGGCGCGGACGTTGTCCGCCCCGGCCGTAGGCATCGAGGTGGAGTTCCCCCTCGACGACGCCACCCGCGAACGATTCCTGCACGGCCTCGATGACATCGCCATCACCCTGGCCTACGACGCCGACATCACCCGGTTCGAGGCCGCCCGTCCGGCCTGGAAGCCCACCGCCCGCTAGATCAGACCCGGTCCAGTTCCGTGATCCGGTAGCGATTCCCGCCCGTGGCCTTGGCCCGGTACATGGCCTGGTCGGCGGCGATCAACAAGCGATCGCCCTCCACCCCACCGGAATGGGCCAACGCCACGCCGATCGAGATCCCCACCTGGACCTCAGCGCCCTCGACCTCAGAGAGGACGATAGGCCGCTGAACGGACGCGATGACCCGCTCGGCCAACCCGGCCAGCGCCTCGGAATCGCCGAGCCCTTCACACAGGATCACGAACTCGTCACCACCCACACGGGCCGCCAGGTCACCGTCGCGCGTGATCTCCCGCAGCCGTTCGGCGATGGCCGACAGCACCGCATCGCCGGCGCCATGACCGAGCACATCGTTGACCTCCTTGAACCGGTCGAGATCGCAGAACAACACCGCCACCGAACGCCCGGTCGAACGACTGCGGTCGACGGCCGCTTCGAGCTCGTCGGTGAACAGAGCACGATTGGCCAAGCCGGTCAGGTGATCAAGCGTCGCCATGAGGCGCAACCGATCCTCCGCCTCCTTCAGCTCCGTGATGTCACGCGCCACCATGGCGATCCAATCCACGGCTCCCAGATCGTCTCGCCCCACCACGGCCAGCACCGACACGGGAACCTGAGCCCCGCCGCCCACGAAGATGCGCATCTCCCCCTGCCAGGTGTCACTCTCGGCCACCACGGCTAGGGCGTTGGCCACGAACCGGTCGCGCCCATCAGTGCCCAGCAGGTCGCCCAGTCGCCCGCTGCCACCCTCCGCCCACAAACGGTCCAGCACCTGTTGGAGGGCGCTGTTGGTGTGCAGGATCTCGCCGTCGGGGCGGAAGATCAGCACGAAGTCCAACGTGAGGTCGAGCATCTGCAACAGGCGTTCCGATTCGGCGCGGGCCTCGACCTCGGCGGTGACCTCCTCGAGGGCCACGATCAGCCCGGCGACCGCACCCGACGGACCGCGGTGGGGCACCGCCCGCATCCGCAGCCACCCCGAATCACCCGATGCGGTCTGGAACGGCACGATGGAGCTGGCCGTCTCCTCCCCCTTGAGCGTGGCATCCAGGAGGTGGTCGACGGCGCCCTGATGTGAGGGGGAGATGCGGTCTCGCCACTGGCCCACGTCGTTGTCGGGCAGAGCCAGAAGTTCCCGGTTCACCCGATTGGCGAACACGGTGCGCTTGGTGGCGTCCATCAAGACGATGCCCACTGGTGCCGCCTCAGCCAATGACAGCAGCGGCCCCTGCGTCTTGGCCACCGATTCGAGTTCCGCACCCTCATCCAGGTTCCGCACCTGGACGACCACGCCGCCGAGATCGGGATCATCCACCCGGCTGGCGCCGATCAACTCGATGAGTTGCCAGACATCGTTGTTCTCCACTGACCGGGACCGCACGACGTGGCTGGTGCGTCGACCGGGGAGATCCACCAGGGAGGCGAACGACTCCAAGATGATGGGCAGGTCCTCGGGGTGGATCCGCTCCACCGGGTGCGACCCGAGGTTGACCTCGCCGGGCACGCGGGCGGCCAGCGCGTCCGACTGCCACAACAGGGTTCCGTCGGGATCGAGGAGCAGGGTGGAATCGGCCACGGCGTCGATGATGGCCGAGAGGCGGCGTAACGCTCGGCGATCGGACATGACGACGAGCTGGCGCTCCCGGTGGACAGACACCGTTAACTCGACCGGTCGCTGATTGGCGGCCAGGCGTGCGGCCACAGCTCGGGGTTCGAGCGCGTGGGCGGGCGAGGCGCCGGACACGGGTACATCGTCAACCCGGCGGCGGGGCGGGTTGGACGACGGCGTCGCCAGGAGGGCCGCTACATCGGCGCGACTGGCGCCATCCACCAGCGAGGTCAGCTCGGTACCGATGACGGCATCGGCCTCCAGCCCGAACAGGACCAACGCGTCGGGCGTCACCGACTGCACCCGTCCGCGACGAACCACGACCGCGGCGAGCGGTAGCTCCGCCAATTCGAGGGATTCATCCGACACCGGTGGGAATCCTTTCCGCGGCTTCCCTGGGTAGGCCGGTCGGCACTACCCGCTTGTGGATGCTTCGGCGTCAAACCGCCTGCCACTGAGCCAGGCGACCGGAATGGGTTCAGACGACCTATCGCCATAGGTCGTATGACTTCTACCCCCGGAGGATTTAGCTCAATTCGACGACGGCGACCGACAAGATCCCACCGGCGGCGAGCAACAGCTCAACCACCTCGGGAGTCACCGACTGCGAGGTGGCCAGCACCATCAGCGCCGTGTCGCCCGAGGCGGACTGACCGACGTCCATGTCGGCGATGTTCACCCCGGCGTTACCCAGCAATGTGCCCACCGTGCCGATCATCCCCGGCCGGTCGTCGTTGCGCACCACCACCATGTGGCGGGCCGGCGGGACATCGACGGTGTGATCGTCGACCATCACGATGCGAGGCTCACCGCGCAAGCCAACGAGCGTGCCGCCGAGCGCGTGACTTCCACCCCGCACCGAAATGAGGTTCACGTAGTCCTGCGCCGTGGTCGTCGCCGTCTCGCGAACCGTCATGCCGCTCTCGGCGGCCAGCTTGGGGGCGTTCACGTAGGAGACGGGTTCGTCGGACACCCGCCCGAAGTAGCCCTTCAGCAGCGACAGGGTAAGGATCCGGGTGTCGTAGCCCGCCAGCTGTCCCTGGTATTCGATGTCGAGGGTGTCATTGCCACCGCCGCTCAACGAGGCGAACAACTCCCCGAGGCGTTCGGCCATAGGGAGGAACGGCCGGACCGTCTCCGACGCCTCGGCCGCGCTCACGTTGACGGCGAAGGGAACGAACTCGCCGGCCAACGCCAACCCCACCTGCTCGGCGATCGTGTCGCCGGCCTTGTCCTGCGCCTCATGCGTACTGGCCCCGAGGTGCGGGGTCACCACCACCGAGTCCAGGCCGAACAGGGGAGACTCGGTGGTGGGCTCGGCGGCGAACACGTCGATCGCCGCCCCACCCACGTGGCCCGAGACGATGGCCGCGGCCAGCGCCGCCTCATCGATGATCCCGCCCCGGGCCACGTTGATGATCCGAATGCCGGGCTTGGCCTTGGCCAACAGTTCGGCGTTGATCAAACCGATGGTCTCAGGGGTCTTGGCCACGTGGATGGTGACGAAGTCGGCGGTGGCCATGAGCGTGTCGAGGTCCACCAACTCGACGCTCATCTGCCGGGCTCGATCCTCGGACACGAAGGGGTCATACGCCATGAGTCGCATGCCAAAGGCCAGCGCCCGCTGAGCTACGAGCTTGCCGATGCGGCCGAGTCCGATGACACCGAGGGTTTTGTCGGAGAGCTCGACGCCCGTCCAGCGCGACCGCTCCCACCGACCCGCCACCAACGCGGCGTGGGCCTGCGGCACGTTGCGGGCCTGAGCCAACAGCAGCGCCATGGTGTGTTCCGCGGCCGACAAGACGTTGGATTGGGGGGCGTTCACGACCATGACCCCGCGGGCGGTGGCGCTGGCCACGTCCACGTTGTCGAGCCCGATGCCCGCCCGGCCTACGACGACCAGGTCCGTCCCCGCCTCCAGCACCTCCGCCGTCACCGCGGTGGCCGATCGAATGATGAGGGCGTGAGCCCCTTGGATGAGCTCCAGCAGTTCCTCCGGGGTGGGGCCCACCTGGACGTCCACGTCGTGGCCGGCGGCCCGGAGGCGGTCCAGGCCTCCCTCGGCGATGGGTTCGGTTACCAAGATGCGGGCCATGGCATCATCCTGGCCGCTGGGCGGCGACGGCCGCCAACCGGTTGACCGGGCGTCAGGTGACGATCAGCCGCCCTGGAGCTTGAAGGTCACGTAGAAGGCGGCGATCGGAATGATGACGAAGGCGGCGGCCAGACACAGCACCGGGATGAGCCAGGCCCGAGCGGACCGGGTGAGCTGCGCGTCATCGAGATCGTCGTCGACCACGGGCTCCAGGCCGAGCACCTGGCGAGCGCGCTCGGCATCGGCGGGCAGCACCGTGACGGCGTAGGCCCCGAGCGGGAAGGCATCGGTCTGGTGCTCGACCTCGGCCCCGATGCCTTGCGAAACGAGGGAGGCGGCGCGGGCCCGGGCATCGCTTTCGACGGCGTGGCGCTCGACTTCCGTCATGGCCGCGGTCATGTCGCGCGGTTCGGTGTCCATCGTGCCCCCTCTCAGAGATTCTCGATTTGGATCGGTTCGCTCGGTACATCCATCGGATCGAACGGCGGGATCCTGAACACCTGGCCGTAAAAGTACCGCTCCGCTTCCAAGGCCCGCTTGATATTGGGGGCCTGGCGGAACCCGTGCTGCTCACCCTCGAACGCCACATAGGCAACGGCCAAGCCCTTGGCCCGCACGGCATCCACGATCATCTCCGACTGGGCCGGCGGCACGATCTCGTCCTCCAGACCCTGCAACACGATGAGGGGGCAGTCGAGCTGGTCGACATGGTTGATGGGCGACCGCTCCTGGTAGATGTCCTGGCGTTCCGGATAGGGGCCTACCAATGAATCGAGGTACCGCGACTCGAACTTGTGCGTGTCGCGGGCCAACGCCTCGAGGTCGGCCACGCCATACAGGCTGGCTCCAGCCCGAAATCGGTCCCGGAAGGTGAGCGCGCACAGAGTCGTGTAGCCGCCGGCGCTTCCACCCCGGATGGCCAGATGCTCGGCCTCGACGACCCCGGCCGCCACCAGATGGCTGGCCGCGGTGACGCAGTCGTCGACATCAGCGATGCCCCACTGGCCATCGAGGGCCTTGCGGTAGGCCCGGCCGTAGCCGGTGCTCCCCCGGTAGTTGACATCCACGACGGCGAAGCCCCGCGACGTCCAGAACTGCACCGACAAACTCAGTTGGGGACGAGCCGCCGCGGTGGGGCCCCCATGGCTCATGACCAGCAGCGGTGGCGCCGTTCCCGCCAGGCCCACACTCGTCGGGCTCGTGGGGGGGTAGTACATGGCGTGAGCCACCGCGCCGTCGTCGCCTCGGACCTCCAAGGCCTCGGGGACCGAGATCCAATCGTCGGCGATGGCGAGGACGCGGGGAGGCACCACGACGGCGAGCGTGACGTCGCCGGACCGGGGCAGATCGGCCACCACGATGGCCGGCTCGGTGGTGGCCGAAGCGGCCACGAAGACCGCCCCGTGGCCATAGACCTGCAACGACGACAACGCCGAATAACCTGTCGCCAGATCAACGATGCGCTCCCCTTGGGCGACGGCCGGGTCGACGATGGCCAGGTGGTCGACGCCGTCGGCGGCGTAGGCGATCACGATCCGCCCATCGGCCAGGAACGCGTAGCGCGCCTGGGCGAAGACCCAGGCCGGCGTGCCGATCTCGCCCCGCAGCGGGGCCACCGCGACCACCGCCGGCTCGACCTCGGCGACCGACACGAGCGTCGCCGGGGCATCGATGCGGTAGAGGTTCCACCAGTCGGAGCGATCGGAGACGAACCACAACGACTCGTCGCCATGCCACTGCGGCTGGGTGATGGATTCGTCGCGTCCACCCACCAGGCGACGGGAGGCACCGATCCGACAGACGGCACCATCGTCGTGCAGCGAACCGAGCCAAAGTTCGGTTCCGTCCCACGGCATGTCGGGGTGGTTCCACTGCAGCCAACACAAGAGTTGGCCGTCGGGGCTGGTCCGGGGGGCGGCCACGAAGTCCGGGCCGCTGACCAACACGATCGGCTCACTGGCCTCGGCGGCAAAAGCCGGCAGCGCCACGATCTCGTTGTCCACCGCACCGTCGTGGTGACGCTCGCGAACGCAGATCACCCAACGGCCGTCCGCGGTCACGACGCCGTCAGCGAAGCGGTCGCCGTGCGTCTCGGCCGGCTCAGGAGTGAGTGCCACCGGGGGCTGATAGGTATCGGGCTCCGCGGCGGGATCGACCCGGTACAGGCGCTGGTCGGCCCAGTTGGTGAAGAAGAGCGATCCGCTGTGCAGCCACCAGGCACCGCCCCCGTATTCGTGCACCCGGGTTCGGGCCGAGAAGCCGGCCGGGAGCACATCGAGAGGCCGACCACCGGTTTCGTGGCGCACGATCATCACCCGGCCCGCGTCCTCGGGTCGCAGTTCGGACCACCACAGCTCCTCCTCGCCTACGCGAACCTCACCGAGCCCAACGGCGCCCGCAACGACGAGATCGGCGGTGATGGGCGACGGCCACGATCCGTAGGGGCACTCCTGCAGGGCTTCGTCGGTCACCGCTACTCCTCCGCCGTGGCCAGCAGGTCGCCCAGGCGGGTGATCCCCTCGACCAGATCGTCGTCGCCAAGGGCAAACGACAACCGGGCGTAGCCCGGCGCGGCGAAGGCTTCGCCGGGCACGATGGCTACCTTGACCTTGTCGAGGATGAGTTCGGACAGCTCGGCGGTGGTGGTGGGTCGCTGGCCACCAAGGTCGCGCCCGAGGACGCCGGCGAACGAGGGGAACGCGTAGAAGGCGCCCTGCGGCTCGATGCAGGTGACGCCGGGAATCTCGTTGAGCATCCGATGGATGACGCCGCGGCGCCGGTCGAAGGCGGCGCGCATCATCGCCACCGCCTCGAGATCGCCGGCCACCGCGGCCAGCGCGGCGCGCTGCGACACGTTGGCCACATTCGACGTCGAGTGTGACTGCAGGTTGGTGGCGGCCTTGATCAGGTCCGCGGGGCCGATCATCCAGCCCACCCGCCATCCGGTCATGGCGTAGGTCTTGGCCACGCCGTTGACCACGACACAGGTATCGGCCAGCCCGGGGACGACGGTGGCGATCGAGGTGAACCGGTGCTCGCCGTAGGTGAGGTGTTCGTAGATCTCGTCGGTGATGACCCAGATGCCGTGGGCCAACGCCCACTCTCCAATGGTCCGAACCTCGGCTTCGGGATACACCGCCCCCGTCGGGTTCGACGGCGAGACGAAGACCAGTGCCTTCGTGGCCGGGGTGCGGGCCGCCTCGAGCTGGTCGACCGTCACCCGGAATCCCGAGGCCTCGTCGGTGGGCAGGACGACCGAGATCCCCCCGGCCAGGGCGATGGGTTCGGGATAGGTGGTCCAGAACGGCGCCGGCAACAACACCTCGTCACCGGGGTTGAGCAGGGCCTCGAACGTGTTGTACACCGCGTGCTTCCCGCCGTTCGTCACCACGATCTGGCCGGGCAACACCTCGTACCCCGAGTCGCGAAGGGTCTTGGAGGCGATGGCCTCTTTCAGCTCCGGGAGACCACCAGCCGGTGAGTAGCGGTGGTTCTTGGGGTCGCGGCAGGCGGCCACCGCGGCTTCGACGATGTGGTCGGGGGTGGCAAAGTCGGGTTCACCGGCACCGAAACCGATCACCGGCTCCCCCGCGGCCTTGAGGGCCTTGGCCCGGGCATCGACGGCAAGGGTGGCGGACTCGGCAATGGCGCCGACGCGACGGGAGATTCGCTCGGAAGTCATGGGTCTTTCGCGGGTCGGGGCTGCGTGGTCTCCGACGCTAGCGCCCGAGACTCGCGAGTCCGAGCCGGATTCTCACGCCGATTCGGGCTGATCGCCGTGAATCGATTTCGCGGGAATGGGGACGGCCCGCGATAGTTGGGCGGTGACCGACGCCCTCCCCCCCATCACGATCCCGTCCCACCTGTTGCCCGCCGACGGCCGCTTCGGCTGCGGCCCGTCGAAGATCCGGCCCGAGGCGATGAACGCACTCAACTCGGTGTCGTCCACCTATATGGGGACCAGTCACCGCCAGGCCACCGTCCAGTTCACGGTGAGTCAGTTGCGCAACGGCCTGGCCGAACTGTTCGCCCTGCCCGACGGGTACGAGATCTTGTTGGGCAACGGCGGCTCGACGACGTTCTGGGACATCGCCACCTTCGGTCTCATCGACCAGCGCAGCCAGCATCTCAGCTTCGGGGAGTTCTCCTCCAAGTTCGCCGCCGCGGCCGCCGCCGCCCCCCACCTCGGCACCCCCGAGATCATCGAATCGGCCCCGGGCACGCATCCTGAGGCGGTGGCCTCACCGGGCATCGACGCGTACGCCTTGACCCACAACGAAACCTCGACCGGGGTGGTCATGGAGCTGACCCGACCGGCGGCCGCCGATCCCGACGCGCTGGTCGTGGTGGACGCCACCTCGGCCGCCGGCGGAGTGCGATTCGATCCCTACCAGGTGGACGTCTACTACTTCGCGCCGCAGAAATGTCTGGCCTCCGATGGCGGGCTGTGGCTGGCGGCGGTGTCGCCGCGGGCCATCGAGCGGATCGAACGGATCGCCACGTCGGACCGATGGGTGCCGGCGTCGATGGACCTCGGCATCGCCCTGGACAACTCCCGCAAGGACCAGACCTACAACACCCCGGCGCTGGCCACCATCTTCCTGGCCGTGCAACAAGTCGAGTGGCTCAACAACAACGGGGGCATGGAGTTCGGGGCCGGCCGGTGCGACGCGTCGGCTCGCACGATGTATGCGTGGGCCGAGGGGTCGAGCTATGCCACACCGTTCGTGGCCAACTCCGCCGAGCGCAGCCCGGTAGTGGCCACCATCGATCTCACCGACGACATCGACGCCATGGCCGTGTCCCACATCCTGCGGGCCAACGGAATCGTCGACACCGAGTCCTACCGCAAGCTCGGCCGCAACCAGCTACGGATCGCCATGTTCCCGGCCATCGACCCG
>Ga0075021_10000477_pt1 | contig 21254 bp, 16 predicted proteins | sample ColStrG_CSR_2012_FD_72749 | JGI IMG/M metagenome (GOLD analysis project Ga0075021, IMG submission 72749) | Freshwater sediment microbial communities in response to fracking from Pennsylvania, USA - Cold Stream Run_MetaG_CSR_2012 | ecosystem: Environmental > Aquatic > Freshwater > Creek >...
GCGATGAACCACGCGCGGCAGCCCGAGCGGTGAAACCACCACTCGCGCTGGACGCCCGCCCTGTTGACCTTGAAGTAGTTGTACTCGTTGAGTTCGCGGAAGCTGGGGCGCTGCTTGGGCCTGGGCGAGATCTCGCCGCCGTAGCCGAAGTCGGTCACCTCGCGCACGCCGCAGTTGGGACAGGTGAGTAGGTAGGACATTCGCTGCTGCCTCGTCGTGTCGGGAGCACGCCACGGGTGGCGAGAGTCGCGCGCCCCGGCCAGGCGATCGCGCGGGCACGCTCGCCACAAATGGCGAGTGTCACAAGCTATAACCAAACCCTGATTGCGTCCAATACGAAGTTCGGCGCAACTGATCGGTAATAGCGATCAGTGAGGGGCGCGCTCGGCGCTGATCTCGATGGCCTGGCACTAGACTGCCCCGCCGATGGCGACCGTGATCGATGGCCGCGCGTACGCGGCCGAGCTGAGGGACCGCGTCCGCGAGGAGCTCGAGCGGATGCCGGACAGGGCAGCCGGCGTCGCCACGATCCTGATCGGCGACGACTACGCGGCGGCCGTCTACCAGCGGCGGATCGACGCGCATGCTCGGGAGGTTGGGATGGCTTCGCGGATGGTGCAGATGCCCGGTGACTCGACGCTCGGTCAGGTCGTCGGCAAGATCGCGGAGCTCGACGTCGACCCCGAGATGTCGGGGATCCTCGTTCTGCGGCCGCTCCCGGCCCACCTGCCCGAGGCGCGGATCTTCCGCGCGCTGCCGCCGCTCAAGGACATCGAGGCTCAGCATCCCGAGAACGCCGGGCTGTTGGCGCTCGGCACGCCCCGGTTCATCCCCTCCACGGCCGCGGCGGCGTTCCACATGCTGGATCGCTACATGGTCCAGAGTGGCCGCGATCCGGCACGCGCCTACGACGGGCTGAACCTGGTGCTGGTCGGCCGCAGCAACAACGTCGGCAAGCCGGCGGCGATCCTCGGGCTCGCCCGCAATGCGACCGTGATCTCCGCGCACAAGCACACCTCCGACGCCGGCCGTCTGGCCGAGCACACGCGCAGCGCCGACGTGCTCGTGGTTGCGGCTGGAGTCCCGGCGCTGATCACCGGCGAGATGGTTCGTCAGGGGGCGATCGTCGTCGACATCGGGATCAATGCCATGCAGCAGCCGGACGGCACGGTGCGCCTGGTGGGGGACGTCGAGTTCGACAGCGTCGCCGCGCGCGCCGAGGCGTTGTCCCCGGTTCCGGGCGGAGTCGGTCCGATCACCGACCTGTGGGTGCTGCGCAACACGATCATCGCCGCCCGGGCGCTGGCCGGCGAGGGCTACGCAACCGCGTGGTTGGCGGCGCCGTAGCGGAAGCCTCGGAGCACCATCGCGTCTGGGGACACCATCCGCATCTCGGACGCCATCCGCATCTGGGGACACCATCGGCGTCTCGGACGCCATCCGCGTCGGGGACACCATCGGCGTCTCGGGACGTCATCCGCTTGCCCGCACTTCGCCGTGCTCGTGTGATGGGCGGACCGGCCGCGAGCATGCCGCTTCTCGGGATACGACCGCCGCCCGGGAACTTCGGCCACCCCGGGAGCAGGCTGTTCGGCGGCAAAACTTCCCAACGGCTCGACTCCGCGAGGGCGGCTGGGAAGTTTTGCCGCCCCACGCGGTCCTGGTGACCTTCAGCGGTGACGATCGTCACCCGTTGGGAAGTTTTGCCGCCGAAGTGGCTCGCCGCTCGATCAGGTGGCCTTGCCGGTATCGAGGCTAGGCCCAGAGATCCCCATTCGCGAACTCGACCGAGTTGCCGGCCGGGTCCCGAACGTAGATCGAACGCAGATCTTCGCTCCAGCGCACCTCGCGCTCGATCTCCACTCCGTGACGCTCGAGGTGCTCGCGCCACGCGGCGAGCTGCTCCGGCGAGACGCGGAACGCCACGTGACCCGGCCCGGTCGCCCCATGCGCCGGCACCTCACGGCCCGACGCGCTCGCCGCGGCCGGGTCGAACAGCAGCAGCACGCCCCCATCCGGGACCCGGCAGGCGACCAGCAGGTCAGGCGGCCCACCCTCGATCCGGGACAGCCCGAACAGTTCGGTGTAGAAGGCGGCGAGGGCGGCGAGATCCGGCCCGTACAGCACGGTCTCGTACACGGCCTGAAGCTGCGGAGCAGCGGACATCAGGCCGCTGTCGCCAGCACCCTCGCGAGGGCGTGCTGGGCCGCGCGCGATTCGACGAATTCGGTGAAGGCCCGCACCTCGTCGCGCACGGGCCCGACGGCTGCCCTCACCACATACCAGGCGCGCTGCGGTAGGCGCCCTCGAGGCGAGATCGTCGCCAGCAGGCCGAGCTCGAGCTCGAGCGCCACCGAGCAGCGGGACTGCAGCGCCACTCCCAGACCTAGCGCCGCCGCTTGCCGGATCGCGCCGTTTGAGCCGAGCGTCAGCGTTCGCGGCGTCAGCTCGTGCGAGGCGAGGTACTGCTCGCACACGGCTCGTGTGCCCGAGTCCGGTTCGCGCAGCAGCCACTGGCGCCCGGCCAGCTCCTCGATTGGGACCCCGCGCGTACCGGCCAGCGGGTCGTCGGGGGCCGTCACGAGCACGAACTCGTTGACCGCAAAGGCTCGTCCGGCGAGCGGCAGCTCCTCGGGGATCCGGCCCATGATCGCCACGTCGACCTCGCGGTCGACGAGGCGGCCGAGCAGCTGCTTGCGGTTGCCGACCTGAAGGGTGATCTCCAGCTCGGGGTTCGCCTCACGGAAGGTCCTGAGCAGCGGCGCCACGAGGTGCTCGCCGGCGGTCGTGACGGCACCGATCCGAAGCGTGCCGCCCGAGTCCTGATCGGCCTCGCGGGCGGCGCGCGCGCCCTGCTCGAGCAGGCCCAGCACATCGGCGGCATATGGGACGTACGCGGCGCCGGCCGGCGTCGGGCGCAGGCTGCGACCGTCGCGCTCCATCAGAGTCACCCCGATCTCGCGCTGCAGCGCGTTGATTGCGGCCGACACCGATGGCTGCGTGACCACCAGCGCCTTGGCGGCGGCCGTGACCGAACCGCGCCGAGCGACCGTCAGGAACGCGACGAGCTGGTTGACGGTGACGGCCATCGGGGCAACTCGGCGGCGATTCTAGCTGCGTCCGCTTGCGAGACGACGGCTCGGCTTCGTATGCTCGGCTCGTGCGAGTACTGGTCGCCCCGGATTCCTTCAAGGGCACGTTCAGCGCCGCCGCGGTGGCGGATGCACTGGCTACCGGGATCGAGCACGCGGGGGCAAGCGCCGATCGCTGCCCGGTGGCGGACGGCGGCGAAGGGACGCAGGCCGTGCTGCTGGATGCCCACGGCGGCCGGATTGAGAGCACTCGGGTGCTCGACCCGCTCGGTCGCGAGATCGAGGCCTCGTTCGCGGTGCTGGGATCGACGGCCGTCGTCGAAATGGCGGCGGCCAGCGGGCTCGCGCTGCTCGCGGACGACGAACGCAACCCGTGGCTGACGACGAGCTACGGAACGGGTCAACTGATCTATGCCGCCGCGCAGCACGCGCGTAATGTGATGGTCGCCGCCGGCGGCTCGGCGACAGTCGACGGCGGGCGCGGTGCGCTCAAGGCGCTGTCTCACCACGGCCTGCCTCCGGGCACCCGGTTAACGGTGCTGTGCGACGTTCGAACGCCGTGGGAGCGGTGCGCGTCGGTGTACGGACCGCAGAAGGGCGCCGATCCGAAGATGGTGGCGCGGCTGTCGGCGCGGCTGCGGGCGTTCGCGCGTCGCTTGCCGCGCGATCCGCGCGGCAGGCTCGGCGGAGGTGCCGCCGGCGGCCTGGCCGGGGCGCTGTGGGCCGCGCACTCGGCCAAGCTCGTGCCGGGAGCCGCCTATGTCCTTGAAACGCTCGAATTCGACGACCGGCTGCGCGCCGCCGACATCGTGATCTGCGGTGAGGGCAGGCTTGACGCGCAGAGTGCCGAGGGAAAGGTCGTGGGCGAGATCGCCGCGCGCGCGCAGTCCGCAGAGGTACCGGCCCACGCGGTCGTAGGACGCGACGAGCTCGGCGAAGACGCGGCGCGCGCGCTCGGTTTGGCCTCGGTTCGCGAGGCGAGGACGCTGAAGGCGCTGCGGCGTGCCGGTACCGAACTGGCGGCGGTCGCGGCTCCCGCCTAAGGGTCCGTAGGGAAATTAGTTGTGGGAATTGACGAGTGGCTGGCTTAAAGCCCGAGGGCGGCGGCCCTGATCACGCTGGGATCTTCGCGTCCAGCCCTGGATACAGCGGGTAGGCCTCGGCGAGCGCGGCGGTCTGCTCGGCGAGCTCGTCGCGGCGCGCGTCGAACTCCGGCCCGAGCGCGGTGGCGATCACGCGGCCGATCGTGTGGAAATCCTCGAGGCCGAAGCCGCGGGTCGCGAGCGCCGGCGTCCCGATCCGCAGGCCGGATGAGACCATCGGCGGGCGCGGATCGTTGGGCACGGCGTTGCGGTTGACCGTGATCCCGATGTCGTGCAGGCGATCTTCCGCCTGGCGGCCATCCAGGACGTTGTCCCGAAGGTCCACGAGCACGAGGTGCACGTCGGTGCCGCCGGTCAGCACGCGGATCCCAGGATCGCCGACCGCCAGGAGCTCGTGCGCGAGCGCCCTGGCGCCGTCCAGGGTTCGCTGCTGTCGCTCGCGGAACTCGGGGCCGGCGGCGATCTTCAGCGCCACCGCCTTGGCGGCGATCACATGCTCGAGCGGGCCACCCTGCTGACCCGGGAACACGGCCTGATCGATCTTCTTCGCGTGCTCCTCGCGACACAGGATCATGCCGCTACGCGGACCCCCGATCGTCTTGTGGACCGTTGTCGTCACGATGTCGGCGTGCGGCACCGGGTTCGGGTGCAGCCCGGCGGCGACGAGGCCCGCGAAGTGGGCCATGTCGACCATCAACAGCGCCCCCACCTCGTCGGCGATCTGGCGGAAGGCCGGGAAGTCCAGCACGCGCGGATACGCGGACCAGCCCGCGATGATCATCGCCGGCCGGCACTCGCGCGCCAGCTGGGCGACGGTCTCCATGTCGATCATGCCGGTCGCCGAGTCGACCTCGTACGCGTTCACCTCGTAGAGACGACCCGAGACATTGAGCTTCATCCCGTGCGTCAGGTGACCGCCGTGGGCGAGGCTCAGCCCCATGATCCGGTCACCAGGCACAAGCGTGGCGTGGTAGACGCTCGTGTTGGCCTGGGCGCCGGAATGCGGTTGCACATTGGCGTGCTGGGCTCCGAACAGCGATTTGGCGCGGTCGATCGCGAGCTGCTCGGCGACGTCGACGTGCTCACAGCCGCCGTAGTAACGGCGGCCCGGATAGCCCTCGGCGTACTTGTTGGTGAGCACGCTGCCCTGGCACTCGAGCACCGCGAGGGGCACGAAGTTCTCCGAGGCGATCATTTCGAGCGTGCCGCGCTGGCGCTCGAGCTCTGCGTCGAGCACGGCGGCGATCTCGGGATCGACCTCCGCCAGCGACGCGTTCATTACGTCGCTCACCCGCGGGCCCCCGCCGCGCCGACTTTGACCGCGGCGTCGTCGCCGGCCTGCGCCCGAGCCGCCAGCAGCGTGTTGCGCAGCAGCATCGCGATCGTCATCGGCCCGACACCGCCCGGAACCGGCGTGATCAGCCCCGCGACCTCCGACGCCGAGCCGAACTCGACATCGCCGACGAGACCTTCGTCAGTGCGGTTGATGCCGACGTCGATGACGGTCGCGCCCGGCTTGATCCAGTCGCCCTTGACCATCTGCGGACGGCCGACCGCGGCGATCAGGACGTCGGCGCGACGGCAGACGGCCGCGAGGTCTCGCGTGCGCGAGTGGCAGATGGTGACGGTCGCGTGCTCGGCGAGCAGCAGCGCTGCGACCGGCTTGCCGACGAGATCCGAGCGCCCGACGACGACCGCCTCGGCGCCCTGGAGCGGAACTTCATAGCGGCGCAACAGCTCGAGGCAACCGGAGGGGGTACACGGCCTCAGACCCGGCAGCCCCTTGGCGAGCAGACCGGCGGAGAGAGGAGTGAGCCCGTCGACGTCCTTGGCGGGGGCGATCAGGGTCGTGAGGTGCGAGCCGTCGATCTGCTCGGGGGTTGGAAGCTGGAGCAGGATCCCGGACACACGCGGATCGCCACCGAGCTCCGCCAACAGCGAGGTCACCTCGTCCTGCGCGCTGTCGGCCGGCAGATGATGCGAGAACCCCTCGATCCCCACCTCGGCGCACGCCTTCTGCTTGTTGGACACGTACACCGCCGAAGCCGGGTCATCGCCGACCAGAACGGTCGCGAGCCCGGGACTCTCGTGGCCCGCCTCGCACCACCTCGCCACGTCCGCGCGGACCTCGTCGCGCACCTGCCGCGAGACGGCCTTGCCGTCGATCAGCCTCGCCATTGGAGCAGTTCGTATAGCACAGCGGCGCGCAGTCAGGCGCGGCCGTTGCCTGACGGCGCGTTCTGCCGACGGAGGTTCACCACCGGTGCCGGGCGCTCGGATTCGAGCGACCGCAGCACGGTCACCTCCAGGCCCCCCGGGGCGAACAGGTCGCGCGAGTAGGCGACGCGCTCGTCGCGCCCGGCGTAGATCAGCTCGTCGAGCTCGAGCGCAGCCGTGACCGAGCCGATCCCGAGCAGGCGGCCCACCCGTTCGCGTGGGGTAATCAGCGTCGGGATCACGTGGGTGCGCGAGAACGTCACCGGGATGCCGATCGCGATCAGCACGTCCAGCACCATCTCGCCTCGCTCGAGCGCCTCGCGCAGGCTGGTCTCGTCGGGAAGCTCGACGCTCGGGTGGACGATGTCGGTCATCACCGCGACCGGCACGCCGTCGGCCGCGAGCACGCGGGAGATCGCGATCACCTGGGCGATCGGCGCGATTCCAAGTGCGTCCCCCGCCTCGCGGCCGGCCGACCGGCGCGCGACCTCGAGCTCCAGCGCCGACAGCGTCAAACCGCGGCGGGCGGCCACCGATGAATACGGCTCGAGCCGCTCCAGGCGCTGCTCGAGCGCCGACGGGACGGCCAGCCTACCGACGAACGTGCCGCTGCCCTGCCGGCGGACGATCTCGCCGCTCTCCTCCAGACGGTGCAGGGCGCTGCGCAGCGTCCCGCGCGACACACCGAGCATCGAGGCGACCTCATGCTCGGGGGGCAGCCGGTCGCCGGGACGATAGCGCCCCGGAGCCAGCCAGTTGCGAAGCGCCCGCTCGGCACCATCGACCAGTGACGGGCGTTGGTGGGCACCCGAGCGCCGGAGATCGCCACTCGACGCTCCCTGTCGCCGGCTGCGTGCTGTGTCCGCGCTCGCCATTCTCCTCCCAGTCGCTTCAGGCGGTTGGACGTATTGTTACATTTCCCGACCCGGCGGGCCGAGCTCGTGGTGGTGCTCAGAGGTTGATCTGCGAGCCCATCGCGACCGTGCGATCGACCGGCAGCCCGAAGTGCTCGATCGGGCTCGCCGCGTTACGGGCCATCGTCAGGAACACGTGCTTGCGCCACCGGGCCATTACCGGCGCGTCGGTCTGCGCGATCGTGATCCGGGAGAGGAAGTACGAGGCGTGCTCGAGATCGAGGTTGCGCTCGAGCAGACCCATCTTGCGCGCGAGGATGAGCGCGTCGGGCACGCTGTTGGTCTCCTGATAGCCGATCCGGATCGTCACGTGCGTCGCCTGGAACACCCCGCGACCCATCCGCTTGACCGCGAAGCGCCGGTCCCGCGCGACATGCGGCACGTTTGCGGCGAGTACCGATGCGATCAGGACCTTCTCGTGAAGCGCATGGGTGTGCTCGACGATTCCGCGCAGCGCGAGCGGCGTCGTCTCGCGACCCGGGTTGAGGAACACCGCCGTGCCGGGGACGCGACGGATCGCGGGCTTCATCTGATCGAGGTGGTCCAGGAACTCGGCCAGATCGCCCTCCTTGCGCTCCCTGTTCTGCGTCACGATCACCTGGCCGGCACGCCAGGTCAACATCACCAGCGAGGTCACAAGGCCAGCCGCGATCGGGAGCCATGCGCCATGGAAGAGCTTGGCGATGTTGGCGAGGAAGAACGAGACCTCGACGGTCAGGAACAGCGCACCGAGCAGCGCCAGCTTCCATCTCGCCGTGTTCCACATGGCTCGAGCGACCGATAGGAACAGGATGGTGTTGAGGATGAAGGTGCCCGTGACGGCGACGCCGTACGCATTGGCGAGCCCGCTGGAGTTCCGGAACACGAGCACGAGCGTCAGCACCCCGGCCGCGAGGATCCAGTTGATCATCGGCACGTAGATCTGGCCCTCCATCTCGCTCGTGTGCTTGACGCGCAGACGTGGGAGGTAACCGAGCTGCATCGCCTGGCGCGCAACCGTGTACGAGCCCGAGATCACCGCTTGCGAGGCGATCACGGTCGCGACCGTCGCCAACACGACCATCGGCAGCTGCGCCCAGCCCGGAGTGACCGAGAAGAACGGGTTGAACGTGCTCGAATCAAGCGATGCCTTCGGGTGCGCGAGGATCCAGCCTGCCTGCCCCAAGTAGTTGAGCAGCACCGCGGGCCAGACGATCGTGAACCAGGCGCGCCGAATCGGCGCGGCCCCGAAGTGCCCGCGATCGGCATACAGCGCCTCGGCTCCGGTGACGGCCAGAACGACGCCGCCGAGCGCAAGGAAAGCCTGGAGGCCATGGTCGACGAAGAACTGGACGCCCCACGTCGGCGATAGCGCCTGCAGAACGCCAGGATGCCTGATCACCTCTGGCAGCCCGATCAGAGCGATCGACGCGAACCACACCAGCATCACGGGGCCGAACAGCCAGCCGACGGTGCCCGTTCCCTTGCGCTGCAGGGCGAACAGCGCCACGAGGATCGCCACTGAGAGGGGCACGACCAGATGAGCGACCCCGGGCGTCGCGATCTCCAGACCGGACACGGCCGACAGAACCGAGATCGCCGGCGTGATCATGCCGTCGCCGAAGAACAGCGAGGCGCCGAAGATCCCGAGCGTCACGAGCGCGGCCGCGTGCGCGACCCGGTTGCGCCGGCACAGCGCGGCCAGCGCCATGATGCCGCCGTCGCCGCGGTTGTGGGCGCGCATGATCATGCCCGCGTACTTGATCGAGACGATCACCGCCAGCGACCAGAAGATCAGCGACACGACGCCGTACACCCCGGCGACGTTGATGTGGCGAGTGGCGTCGAAGGAAAACGTGACCTGCTCGGTGTAGAGCGGGCTGGTGCCGATGTCCCCGTAGACGACGCCCAGCGCGCCGAGCGCGAGCGCGGCACGGCTCGCGTGGGCGATCACATCGGTGTCTGCACCGGCGCTCTGCTGGCCGATCCCGCGGCCGGCAGCGTCGAGGCGCGCCTCCTCTTGCCTGGCCTCGCGGTCATCGAGGCCGGCGTCGCGGCTCGCCCGCTGGTGGGGAAGCTTGTGGGCGGCCTCGTTGTACGAGCGCCTGACCGGCCTCACAGCTACCGCCCCGGTTCCGTCCTCATCCTTGGGTTGGCCGACCCCGTCACCGTTTCCGTCGCCCGTGGGGGTGCGTCCCGGCGAGTCGGCCTCACCACTCTGCTGTCTATCGGTGATAGTACCTATGGAGCTTAGCGTTCCGTGGAGCGCCGACTGCCTGCCTTCGATCCGCCACGCGCCGCCCCGTCAGCGACCGCCGTCGCTCAGGCCCGGCACCCAGGTCGTGCCCGCGAGCGGCACGCGCGCCATCGCGGCCGCCTCGATCGTCAGCGCCACGAGATCCTCGGGCTCGAGGTTGTGAACGTGCGACTTGCCGCACGCTCGCGCAAGCGTCTGGCACTCGAGCACCATCGTCCGCAGGTAGTTGGCCAGCCGCCGGCCGCCGAGCACCGGATCGAACCGGGCGGCGAGCGCGTCGTCCTGCGTCGAGATCCCGGTCGGATCCCTGCCCTCGTGCCAGTCGTCGTAGAAGCCCGGCGCGCTGCCGATCGCCTCGTACTCCGCCGCGTAGGCGGGCGAGTTGTCGCCCAGCGCGATCAGCGCCCCAACCCCGACCGAGGCGGCATCCGCCCCGAGCGCCAGCGCCTTTGCGACATCGGCGCCCGACCTGATTCCACCGGAGACGACCAACTGGACCTGGCGGTGCATGCCCAGATCCTGAAGCGAGGCGACCGCCTGCGGGATCGCCGCGAGGATCGGGATGCCCACATGCTCGATGAACACGTCCTGGGTGGCGGCGGTGCCGCCCTGCATGCCGTCGAGCACGATCACGTCGGCGCCCGCCTTGACCGCGAGGGCGACGTCGTAGTACGTGCGCGTCGCCCCGATCTTGATGAAGATCGGCTTCTCCCAGTCCGTGATCTCCCGCAGTTCCTCGATCTTAATCTCGAGGTCGTCCGGCCCCGTCCAGTCGGGATGCCGGCAGGCGCTGCGCTGGTCGATCCCCTTCGGCAGGTCACGCATCTCCGCGACCCTGTCGGAGATCTTCTGGCCGAGCAGCATGCCGCCGCCCCCGGGCTTGGCTCCCTGGCCGACGACCACCTCGATCGCGTCGGCGCGCCGCAGATCGTCGGGGTTCATCCCGTAACGGGAGGGCAGCAGCTGGTAGACGAGCGTCTCCGAGTGGCCGCGCTCCTCTGGCGTCATCCCGCCGTCGCCTGTCGTGGTGCTCGTCCCGACCTCGGTGGCGCCCCGCCCGAGCGCCTCCTTGGCGGGGGCCGACAGCGCGCCGAAGCTCATCCCGGCGATCGTGATCGGGATCTTCAGCTCGAGCGGCCTGTTCGCGAACCGGGTGCCGAGCGTGACGTTCGTGTCGCAGCGCTCGCGGTAACCCTCGAGGGGATAGCGTGAGACGCTGGCGCCTAGGAACAGCAGGTCGTCGAAGTGCGGAACCGGGCGCTTGGCGCCGAACCCGCGAATGTCGTAGATCCCCTCGCGGGCCGCTCGCTGAATCGCATGGATTACGTCTCGGTCAAACGTCGCCGACTCGCGGAGCCCGGGGCGCCACCCGACCTGGGTCGCGTGCGCGGCTGCCGCCGGATGTTCAAGGCTCTCGGTGTTCGTCATCGGATCGGCTCTCGGTGTTCGTCATCGGATCGGCTCTCGGTGTTGGTCATCGGATCGGCTCTCGGTGTTCGTCATCGGATCAGTACGCGCTCGCGTTGTCGACGTGGAAGTTGTAAAGGCGCCGCGCGGAGCCGTAGCGGCGGAAGTCCTCTGCTTTCACGCCGCTGACGCCGGCCCGGTCGAGCAGCTCTGCCAGCTGTCCGAGGTGGAACTCACGCATCTCCTTCTCGATGCAATCGGCGCCGAGGCTCGCGACCCTTCCGTGAACGTACAGGTGCGACTCGTAGATCGAATCGCCGAGCGCGTCGCCGACGTCGCCGCACACTACGAGGCACCCCTTCTGGGCCATGAACGCCGACATGTGACCGGCGTTGCCATGCACGACGATGTCGACGCCCTTCATCGAGATCCCGCACCGGGCCGAAGCGTCACCGTGGATCACGACCAGGCCGCCGCGTCCGGTGGCGCCGGCGGACTGGCTGGCGTTGCCGTGGACGATCACCGTCCCGGACATGATGTTCTCGGCGAGCCCGACGCCGCAGTTGCCGTGCACGCGGATGGTCGCGTGCTTGTTCATCCCGGCGCAGTAGTAGCCGACGTGCCCGTCGATGTCGACCTCGGCCGGGCCATCGAGACCAACCGCGATCGCGTGCCGCCCCGACGGGTTCGCGATCCGCCACTGGTGCGGGCGCCCATCGGCCAACTCGGCATGCATTCGGGCGTTGAGCTCGCGGACGCTGGTGGTGGCGAGGTCGATCGTCTCGAGCGTGGGTGCTTCGGTGCTCATCACGCGTAGGTCCTCTCCCAGCTGTAGACCTTGGCGGGCTCGGGCTCCCAGACGTTTGCCTCCTCGGCGCCCGGCAGCACGGCGATCGCCCGGTACTCGGAGGCCATCGCCACCCAGTCGCCGGTCTCAGCCATCACCGCCGGCTTGCAGGCGATCGGATCACGCAGCACCGCGAAGCCGTCCACAGTCCCGACCGCGAACGTGAAGAAGCCGTCGAGATCGGTCAGGCATCGCTCCAGCGCCGCCTCGAGGCTCATCCCCTGTCCGAGCCGCCAGGTCAGGTAGCCGGCGGCGACCTCGGTGTCGTTGTCGGTCTGGAACTCGATTCCCTCCCGGCGCAGCTCCCGCCGCAGCTGGTTGTGGTTGGACAGCGAGCCGTTGTGAACGAGGCACAGGTCGAGTCCGGTGGAGAACGGATGCGAGTGTTCGGTGGTGACCCGGCTCTCGGTCGCCATCCGCGTATGCCCGAGCCCGTGGCTGGCGGCGATCTCGCGCAGCGCGAAACGCTCGACGAACTCCGTCGGCAGGCCCATCTCCTTGTAGATCTCGATCCGCTGGCCGGCGCTCATCACGCGCAGCTCGGGGTGGTGCTCGCGCAGCCAGCCGCGCGCGCTCATCGCATCGGCGTCGATCACGAACACGGCGTGGCTGGCCCGGATCTCCGGCGCTCCGGCGCTGCCCAGCGCCGCGTCGAGCTCGCGGTCGAGCGTCTCCCAATCCTGCTCGGGGTCCGCCGAGAAGAGGGTCAGCTTGCTCCAGCCGTCCGGCACCGGGTTGCGGTACACGGCCACGCCGGCGCTGTCAGGCCCCCGGTCGGACAGCTGCACGAGCATGCTCGCCAGATGCTCACCGAGGCGCTCCTCCATCTCCTCGGACTTGCTGAACAGTCCAACGATCCCACACACAGTTCCCCTCACTCCGTTGGTTGATCACCGTGCTCGCGGCAACGTGGCCGACGCAGCAAACATAGTGTGAAGGTGGGCCACTTCAAATAGGTGCTGATCCACAATTTCGGCCGGCAGTATGGGTAGACGGCCCATATATCGAAACAGCCTGGCAAGTTCGACTGCGCAGCCACTACCCCTTGCCCAGCAGGCTTCTCAAGGCTCGACGAGCCTGCTGCGCCTCGATGATCTCCTCATCGGTCACCAGATAGACCGGAAGCCGGGCGCGACGACCGACCCGGTAGGGCTCCTGCGTCCACATGAAGTCGGCGAGGAATCGGTTGCGTGGCCGGTCAGCCGCCATCACGATCGCCTCGCAGTGCATGGCGACGGCTGCGGCGAGGATCGTCTTGGTCGCCTTGCGCGTCCCGATCACGTTGCCGTCGGCCTCGAGGCCACGCCTGCGCAGCGCCTTCACGGCCTTGGCCACCAGCTCGCGCTGCTGCTGCCACTCCTGTTTGTTGGGCATCAGCCCCGGGGTCTGCAATCCGAACGCAACGCCGTAGATCCTCGCGATCGAGACCACGTGCACGCTCGAGCCGGCCATGTTGCCGGCGATGTCCACGGCCCGCGGAGGGATCACGCGTCCCTCGGTCGCGAGGAGAATGTGCTCGTAGGTCGGCATCCAGGGCGGCGCGCCGTCACCGGTGCGGTGCGCAGCGCGAGCCACACCGAACCTTACGCAGCGGAGATACTACGCCTGGTCGATTGATGAAAGCCCCCGCTCGATGAACGGCGCGCAGCGGACAGAGATCCGCGAGTTCCTCTCACAGCACCAGCCGTTCGCGGCTCTCGCCGACGATCAGCTGAGCGCCGTCTGCGAGCGGGCGCGGCTGGCGAGCTTCAGCGTCGGCGAGTGTCCGCTCGTCGAGGACGGTCCGATCGCCACCGACCTGTTCGTGATCCGCTCGGGCGCGATGGAGCTGGTCCACGACGGCGAGGTGATCGACGTGCTGGAGCCGGGCGAATCGTTCGGCCACACCTCGCTGTTGACCGGGATGGCCCCGACGTTCACGGTCCGCGCCGAGGAGGACTCGATCTGCATCATGTTCGGCCTCGGCGAGGCGCTGACGGTGCTGGGCAGCCCCGAGGGAGCCCGGTGGCACGCGATCGCAGACCGCAACCGCCTGACCAGGACCGGCCACACCGTGCACGCTCTGCCGCAGATCGACACGACGCTGGTCGGCTCGCTGGTGCTGCGGCCGCCGCTGTTCTGCGAGCCCCACACATCGATCCGTGAGGGGGCGCTGCTGCTCGGCGAGCGCGAGCACCGCGCATTGCTGGTGAACACGCCCGGCGGCCTGGGGATCGTGACGGACGCCGAGCTGCGCGCCCGGGTGGTGGGAGGCGACGTACCTGCCGACGCGCCGCTCGTGGAAGTCGCACGCGTGCCGGTCCGGTCGGTGCCGGCAGACACGCTGGCGATCGACGCGACGATCGACATGCTCGACGCCGGCGCGGATCACCTGGTCGTGATCGGCGACGTCGGCAGGCCGATCGGCGTGATCTCCGTGAGCGACCTGGCGGGGCTGGACACACACAGCCCGTTCGCGCTGCGACACGCGATCCTCACCGCCCGCGACGAGGACGCCGTCGTCGAGGCCGGCCTGAAGGCGCGCCGCCTGTTCCGCTGGCTGTTCGACGCCGGCCTCTCATCCGCAAGCCTCAGCCGCGTCCTCACGCTCCAGTGCGACGCGATCACGACCCGACTGCTGAACCTGTCGATCGCGCGGCACGGGCCAGCGCCGGCAGCGTGGGCGTGGCTCGCGCTCGGCAGCGGCGCGCGGCGCGAGTTCACACTCGGCTCCGACCAGGACAACGCGCTCTCCTACGACGACGCGGACGGGGACGTCGACCCGTACTTCGAACGCCTCGGCAAGGAGGTCAACGACGGGCTGCGCCGGTGCGGCTTCGACCAGGATCCGAACGGCGTGCTGGCCGGCAGCGACAGGTGGCGGATGTCCCAATCTGGATGGCTGGCCACGTTCGAGGACTGCCTGACCGCGCCTGACAACTCGCGGCTGATCAGGGCCACGGTCGCGTTCGACTTCCGCCAGAGCTGCGGCCCGCTGCAGGTCACGCCGCCGCTCGTCCAGCAGCTCCTCCGGGCCCGCGAGCACCCCGGGTTCGTCAGGCAGCTCGGTCGAGTGACCGCGTCCTACAGGCCGCCGCTCTCCTTCCGGGGACAGATCTCGCCGAACTCCGACGGCAAGGTGGACATCAAGCGCGGCGGGATCATCCCGGTCGTCAACCTCGCGCGCTTCCACGCCCTCACGAACGGGATCACGATCTCCAACACGGTCGACCGCCTGCGGGCGTCACGCGATACGGGGGTGCTCGAAGCGGAGCCGGCCGACGAGCTGCTGGAAGCATTCGAGATCATCTGCCGGGTCCGGTTCACCCACCACGCCGAGTGCGTGGACGCCGGCACGAAGATCGACGACCTGATCGCGCTGCGCAAGCTGACCCCGATCCAGCAGCGCGAGCTACGCGACGTGTTTCGGTCGATCGCGCGGGCGCAGAAGCGCCTCTCGGTCTACCTGCCGGCCGGGGTCTGACCCTCCGGCCGGGTTCGCAGCCGCGCGAGCTTGACGGCCAGCTCGAGCGACAACAGGTCCTCGCCGGCGAGGTCGAGCCCCGACAGCTGCTCGATCCGCTCGAGCCGCTGGCGCAGCGTGTTCGGATGGATGTACAGCGCCCGCGCGGTCGTCGTGATGCTGCGGCGATCCAGCAGGTAGCGCTCGAGCGTCGGCAGCAGCTGGGTCCGGCGGCGAGCGTCGTAGGCGGCCAGCCGCCGCACGGCCGCCGCATGGTGGTCGTCGGGCGTGTCCTCGAGCGGCAGTCGCACGAGGTACTTGTACGCACCGAGGCCGTCGTAGGGAAGCGAGCCTCCGGCGGGCAGCAGCGCCCTGGCGATCCGGGCCGCGTCGGCCGCCTCGCGCAGACTCTGGGAGGCGTCCGTGATGCCGGAGCGCACGGCGCTGCGGCCGATCGCGAGCAGCTCGCCGGCCCCGAGCTCGCCGAGTGCGCCGTCGAGATCGGCCAGCTGCCCCGGGCCGGGCGTCGAGGGCAGCGACAGCAGCGCCCGAAGGCTCGTGCGGCCGACGTCGCAGAACGCGCTCGGCGACAGGCGGCGCAGTCGCTCCTCGACCCGTTCGCCGATCTCGGGCCACGCACGCCCGTCACGGTCGTCGATCGCCGACTCGACATGGGCGAACACGTGCGGGCGGCCGATGTCCCATCGCGCACGGCGAGCGCGCTCCTCGGCTACCGCGACGGCGCCTCCGGAGAGCGCCTCGAACAGGTCTCGGATTATGTTCTCGCCGGTCAGCCGCTCAATCAGCCTGACCTGCTTGAGCGCCAACGCGATCTGGTGGGCGACGGCCTGCAGCAGCTCGTCGGCCTCGTCGGGCGGTTGCTCGCTGCAGACCGCGGTCAGCACCCCGAGCTGCTCGTCCCCCGAGGCGACCGGCGCCGCCAGCACGGCGGCCGCCTGGTCGTCCTGGGCAAGCGCCTTCACAGCGTCGCGGCCGCGGCGGGGCACAGGCCGCAGCAGAGCAAGCAGCGCTGCGGTTCCCTCGCGTGGGACCGGCGGCGACTCGCGGGCTGGATCCCGAGCCGCCAGCTCGAGACTGTCGGCCTCCGGGTCCAGCAGGTACAGCGCACAGCTCTCGCAGTTCAGCAGGCGCCGGACGCCCTCGGTGACGACGCCATAGAGCTCCTCGCGGCTCCCGCTGGCTGCGGAGATCTCCCGGGACAGGGCCGTCAGGCGCGTGAGCGTGTCGACCCGCCGGCGGGTGGACTCGTACATGCGCGCGTTCTCGATCGCGCCGGCCATCAGCGACGCGGTGTGGGCGAGGAACGTGATCACGCCCTCGTCGAACTCGCGCGGGGCGACGGTGTGCAGCGTGACGACGGCGGTCACCTCGCCGGAGCGCTCCGGAACGGGGATCGCGGCGATCGACTGGAAGCGCTCCTCCTGAAGCTCGGGGACGTACTTCATCCGCGGGTCCTCGAGCGCGTTCTCGCGGATGAAGGCGGGCGTTCGGTGCCGCACCACCCATCCCGCGAGGCTGTCCTCGACCTGAAGCTCGATGCGTCCGATGGCGCTCGCGTGGACCTTCGAAGCCGCGCGCAGCCGCAGCGTCGACCCCTCGAGCAGGTAGATGAAACAGGCGTGGCAGCCGGTCGCCTCGGTCAGAAGGTCGACGATCGAGGCCAGCAGGCGGTCGAGATCGAGCGCCGAGGCGACCACCCCGATCACGCGGTAGAGGACGTCGCTCTCGAGCCGGACGCGCTGCGCCTGCTGGGCGAGCGCTCCGTTGGCGAACTCAGTCGTGCCTGTCGCTCGGGCCATGTCGAGTCGTCTCCGTGGCACTCATCGTAGTGCGCTTGGCTGTGGCGGCGGGCGTTTCGCCCGCCGCGGCGCCGTGCCGGCCAGCCGGCGCCGCGGCGAGGAGAGGTGCGGGGGGATCAGTACAGCTGCAGGTAGCGGTCGAGCTCCCACTTGGTGATCTGCTCGTGCGCCTCCTGCCACTCGGCGCGTTTGACTGCGATGAAGTAGTCGACGTAGTCCTCACGGCCGGTGGAGCCGAGCGCCTTGCGCAGGACCTTGTCGCGCTCGAGCTCGCGGGTGGCGTCCAGCAGGTTCGCGGGCAGCAGCTCGATCCCCATCTTCCGGCGGCTCTTCTCGTCGAGCTCGTGGAGGTTCAGCTCGGTCGTCGCCTCGCCCGGATCCAGGCCCCGCTCGATGCCGTCAAGGCCGGCGGCGAGGATCGCCGTCGCGGCAAGGTACGGGTTGCAGGAGCCGTCGACGGTGCGGTCCTCTATCCGCCCCGCGGCCGGGATGCGCAGCATCTGGGTACGGTTGTTGAATCCGTAGCTGATGTAGACCGGTGCCCACGCCGAGCCGCTGCGCGAGCCGATCACGAGGCGCTTGTAGGAGGTGACGGTCGGCGCGCTGAGCGCGATGTAGGCCTTGGCGTGGTCCTTGAGCCCACCGAGGAAGTTGTAGGCGAGCGGCGAGAGACCGAGCCCGCGCGGGTCCTTCTTGGGGTCGACCTCAAACACGTTCTTGCCGCGCTTCCACAGGCTGATGTGGAAGTGGCAGCCGTTGCCGGTCAGGTGGGGGAACGGCTTGGGCATGAAGGTCGCGATCAGGCCGCGCTCCTGCGCCATCGACTCGACCATGTAGCGGAAGAAGATCGCCCGGTCGCAGGTCGCCAGCGCTTCGTCGAAGTCGAAGTTCTGCTCGAACTGGCCGTTGGCGTCCTCGTGGTCGGTGGCGTAGTTGTTCCATCCGAGCGCGCTGATGTTGCGCGCGACCTCGCTGACGAAGTCCAGATTGCGTGTCAGCGCGCGCATGTCGTAGCAGGGCTGGCTGAGGTTGTCGAGCTTGTCGGCGACCTCGATCGAGCCGTCATCGTTGCGGCGCACGAGGAAGTACTCGAGCTCGATCCCGATCCTGAGCTCATAGCCCAGCTCACGGGCGCGGGCGAGCTGGCGGCGGAGGATGGTGCGGGGGCAGTACGGCCACTCCTTGCCCTCGACGTGCACGTCACACGCTAGCCGCGCGACACCCGGTCGCCAGGGCAACGGCGTGAACGTGCTCGGATCGGCGATCGCCTCGAGGTCGGGGTCGTTGGGCCGCTGGCCGATCTCGCCGGCCGCGAACCCGGCGAAGCCGGCGCCGTCGGTGAACAGCCCATCGAGGTGGGTGGCCGGCACGAGCTTGGCGTTGGGCTTGCCGTGCATGTCGACGAACTGGGCGAACAGGAACTCGATCCCCAGCTTGTCGACGCGCTTGCGTACTTCGGCGACGCTGGTCGCCTTGGTGGCCTGCACCGACCGGAGCGTGTCAAGGTCAACCGTCGCACCACTCGAAGGGCTCATCAACATCATCCTTTCCGCCGCGCAATGGCCGCGCGGTCGGCGACATCGTGGCGGCGCCGCTCGGTCTCGCGCGGTTAGGGTTCGCCTGAGACAAACGAATCTATTCGCCGTGGCGAGCGCCTCGCCACGTCTGCCGGTTCCATGTTTTCGTCTGCGCGAGTGTGCGGTGGGCACATAGCCAGGTGTGCAGTAGGTACATATCCGGGGGTCGTATGAGACGACGGTATGGCGGTTCATGCCACGGAGGGGAGGCCGCCCCCCGTGGAAGAGAGGGGGCGAGGCCGCGACCGCCATTCGCCACCACACGCCGGTGGTCGGCGAGAGCGGGTACCTAAGGCCCGATGTCCTAGGATTGATTCGCGTCAAGAATCAGGGAGGTGTGACGGTGGAGCTGCGGCAGCTCCGGTACTTCGTCGCGGTCGCAGAGGAGCTGCACTTTCGCCGGGCGGCGTCGCGGCTGCACATGTCACAGCCGCCGCTCAGCCAGCAGATTCAGCAGCTCGAGGCCGAGATGGGATGTCGCCTGCTGGCGCGCACGCGGCGACGGGTGGAGCTCACGCCGGCCGGGAAGGCATTCCTTGCGGATGCACGTGCGCTGCTGGCGGACCTCGACGGAGCCGTCGCGACCGCGCGGCGGATCGCGGCCGGGCAGACCGGGCGGCTGCGGATCAACTTCGTCGGATCGGCGCTTCTGTCGACCGTCCCCGAGCTCGTGCAGCGTTTCCGCGGTGCGCACCCGCTGGTCGAGATCGAGCTGCACGAACGCTCGACCGCCGAGCAACTGCGCGCGATCAAGTCGGGCGCGGTCGACGTCGGGCTGATCCGCCCGCCGCTTGAAGCGGACCCAGAGCTGAGCATCGAGATCCTCCGCCGGGAGCGGACCGTCGCTGCACTGCCGGCGGACCACCCGCTCGCCTCGATGCGTCGCAATCCGCTGCGGCGGTTGGCCGCCGAGCCGCTCGTGCTGTTCCCGCGCGATCAGGCGCCCGGCTTTCACGACCTGCTGATCTCGAGCCTCGCCGGGACCGGGGTGACGCCGCGCGTCGTCCAGTACGCGCCGGAGATGATGACGATCATCGGGCTGGTCGCGGCCGGGATCGGCGTATCGCTGGTGCCGGCCTCGGTGCAGCGGCTGGCGCTCGACGGCGTCGTCTACCGGCCCGTGATCGGCGCGCCCGCGGCCGACCTCGCGGCCGTCTCGCGCGCCGGGGACGAGTCACCGCTCGTGCGAGCGTTCATCGCCCACGTTCAGGCATAGGGGGCGGAGATGTGGCGATCGGGTTCCGGCGGCGACGTCAGCGCCGTTCGTGTGCCGATCCGATCGGAGCTGAGCTTCGAACAGGGGGTGCTCTGCCTGCGCGGCGACCGCCGTCCGTTCGCGCTGGCCGGCGACTGGTTCGGAGGGCTGAGCGTGCTCGGCTCGGAGCCGATCCGGGTTGGCGACGGCCACCGCGATCCGTTCGCGCTGTTGGAGGAGCTGCCCGCGGTCGCGCGTGGCGAGGGGCCCGCTGTCGGTGGCGAGGGGCCCGCTGTCGGTGGCGAGGGGCCCGCTGTCGGTGGCGGGTGGGTCGGGTGGCTCGGGTACGGGCTGGGGTCGCTGATCGAACGCCTGCCGCCACCGCCGCCCGCGCCGGTGCCGCGGCCCTTGTGCTCGCTCGCCTACTACGACCACGTGGTCCTGTACGACGGTGGGCGGTGGTGGTTCGAGGCGCTGTTGAGCGAGCCTCGCGAGGCCGCCCTGCGCGAACGGCTCCGGCTGTGGCAGGCGCGGCTGACGGGCACAGCGCCGACCCGGTCCCCGTTCTCTCTCGCGCCGCTCCGGCTCGTCGCCAACGGCGCCGACGGCCACCTCGACGCAGTCTCACAATGCAGGGCCCGGATCGCCGCCGGGGAGCTGTTTCAGGCGAACCTGTGCGTACGACTCGAGTCACGTCTGAGCGGCGATCCGCTTGACCTGTTCTGCGCTGGGTGGCGGGGGGCGCAGCCGCGGTTCGGGGCGCTCGTCGACGGAGCGGTCAGCCTATCGCCGGAACGATTCCTGAGACGAGTCGGCAGGCGGGCGTGGACCGAGCCGATCAAGGGGACGCGTCCGCGCTCGGACGATGCGAGCGGCGGGGCGGACGCCGGGCGCGAGCAGCTGCTCGCCTCGGAGAAGGACAGCGCCGAGCACGTGATGATCGTCGACCTGATGCGCAACGACCTCGGGCGCGTGTGCGAATACGGCTCGATCACTGCCCGGCGGCCGCGAGCCGAGGCGCACGCCGGCGTCTGGCACCTCGTCTCCACGGTGTCCGGGACGCTACGGCCGCGGGTGGGCGACGGCGACCTGCTGCGGGCCGCCTTTCCGCCCGGCTCGGTAACGGGCGCTCCGAAGGTTCAGGCGATGAAGGTGATCTCGGAGCTCGAGGCGACGCGGCGCGAGCTGTACACGGGTGCGATCGGGCTTATCAGCCCGATCGCGGGCCTTGACATGTCAGTCGCGATCCGCACGTTCGAGATCGCCGGAGAGCGGGTCTGGTTCGGGGCGGGCGGTGGGATCGTCGCCGACTCCGATCCGGAGCTGGAGCTCGCCGAGGCGCTGACGAAGGCTCGTGGACCGGCCCGAGCGGTCGGAGGCGAGGTGCGGACGGACTGGAATTCC
>Ga0075021_10000479_pt1 | contig 21244 bp, 25 predicted proteins | sample ColStrG_CSR_2012_FD_72749 | JGI IMG/M metagenome (GOLD analysis project Ga0075021, IMG submission 72749) | Freshwater sediment microbial communities in response to fracking from Pennsylvania, USA - Cold Stream Run_MetaG_CSR_2012 | ecosystem: Environmental > Aquatic > Freshwater > Creek >...
GAGCGGAAGCGCGCCAGGGTGGCGAGGGTGGCGCCGGCCGGCTGTTGCTCGCAGGTGAAGCCGGGCCGATCCGCGAAGTTCTGGCGCACCGCGCGCTCGAAGCGCGCCGGATCGGGCGCGTGGCAGAGAATATCCAGGTCGCTGCCGGTCACCGCGAGGTCGAGGGGATAGGTGCCGGCCAGCACCGGGTCGAACGGGGCCAAGCGCTCGAGCACGCCGCACTCGGCGAGCGCTCGCGCGGCCTCCCGCTGCGCCGGCGAACCGGTCGCGAGATAGGCCGGATCGCGCCAGTCTCGATCCGGCAGACCCACGCGAGCCACCGCGCGGCTAGACGACCCGCCGCGGCGCGGCGGTGGCCGAGTCGCCGGTGTTGGGGGTGCCCGCGGGCTCGATGAGGAGGAGGTGCACCTCCTCGGTCGCGACCGGCCGGTGCTCGACCCCTCGGGGAACCACGAAGAGCTCGCCGGGGCCGAGGCGCACGCTCCGGTCGCGCAGCTCGATCGTGAGATGGCCCTTCAGCACGAGGAAGAAGTCGTCCGTGTCGTCGTGCTTGTGCCAGACGAACTCGCCCTGGGCCTTCACCACCATGATGTCGCACCCGTTGAAGCGAGCCACGGTCCGCGGCTGCCAGTGATCGCCGAACGTGGCGAGCTTGGCCTCGAGATTGACCTGGTCCATCGGCGGCTATCCCCGCGCGCGGTGGGAGCGGAGGAAGTCGCCCACCGCCCGGTTGTACTCCGCGGGCTGGAGAGTCGGCACGAAGTGGCCGCCGGTGGAGAGCACCACCAGCTTGGCGTCGGGGATGCGCGCGGCCAGCTCCTCGGAATAGAACGGCGGCGTCAGCGCGTCGTCGGCGGCGACCACCACCAGGGTGGGGCAGCGGATCTCGCCCAGCCGAGCGCGCCGGTCGAAGGCCACGATGGCGTCGATGCGGCTCGCCAGCACTTCCGCGGGCGGCGGCGGCGCCGCGGTCAGGCGCTGCATCTCCTCGGAGAGGGCGGCGTCGTTCTCGCTGATCCATCGCGGCGGGCGCAGCATGACCACCGAGGCCCGCCAGTAGCTCTCGAAGCCGCGATGGAGCAGCAGCTCCTTGCGCGTCTCGAAGCAGCGCCGGAAGTAGGCGTCCTGCCCGGGCCAGGTCGCGCTCAGCACCAGGCTCAGCAGCCGGTCCGGGTGGTCCTGCGCGATGGTCTGGCCCATGGCGCCGCCGGTGGAGTGGCCGACGTAGTGCGCGCGCGCGATGCCGAGGCGATCCATGAGCGCGATGGTGTCGGCGGCCATCTGGTCGACCGAGTACCGGATGCGCGAGTGGGTGCTGCGGCCGGCGCCGCGATGGTCGTGGACGATCACCCGGAAGTCGCGGGCGAAGTCGCGCACCTGGGGGCCCCAGAACGCGCCCTGGCCGCCCAGCCCGGGGACCAGCATCAGCGCGGGTCCCTGGCCCTGCTCCTCGTAGTAGATGTCGGCGTCGCCGATCGAGACGTGAGGCATGGCTCGCGCCGGCTATGTCGTGTCGTTCATGCCCATGCGGCGCTCGATCGCGATCACGTCCTGCGGCCGCTCGAACGGCGCGGGGGCGGGCGCGCCGGGCTGCCGCGGGCGGCCGATGCTCTCGAAGAAATCCTCGAGGCCGGGCGGGGTGATCACCCAGAGCATCACCAGGTCCTCCTCGGCGCTGTCGTTGATCAGCTCGTGCTTGACGTCGTAGCCGAGGAAGCAGGAGGTGCCGGGCACGAGGGGATGGCTCACCCCGTCGACCACCGCGCGCCCGCGGCCGCGGAAGCAGATCTGGAGCTCCACCTGGTCGCCGTGCGAGTGCTCGCGCACCCGGCTGCCCGGCGCGATGGTCTGGAAGCCCATGGAGTGGCCCGCGAAGCCGGTGCGCGCCGGGTAGAGCTTGGGATCGGCGTGACCGTTGGCGGGGACGGGCTGCCAGTACGAGGGGCCGTCCTCCGGCTGCATGACGACGGCGCGGCCGCGCACGCGGTCGGCTTGATTGGCGGTCGGGCTGGCGGTCTGGCTCATGATCGCTCCTCCTGGCCCTCGGGGCCGAGGCCGGTAGTGTAACTCGGTGTCGCGTTTGACCGCCCGTGCAATCTCGGCGATAGTCCGGCCATGATCACTCGACGCGCGCTCATGACATCGGCGGTGACCCTGGCGGCCACCGTGTCCTTTGCCGGGTCCGCGATCGCCCAGGAGGCACCCAGGTCCGGCGGCGTCCTCAAGGCGGCGATGATCGGCGAGCCGCCGACGCTCGACCTGCACTGGACCACCGCGGTCATCACGCAGGAGATCACCTTCCACATCTACGAGGGCCTCTTCACCTACGACGCGGGCTACGCGCCGATCCCGATGCTGGCGGAGTCGTACACCATGGCCCCCGACGGCCGGCGCTACACCATCGTCCTCCGCAAGGGCGTTCGCTTCCACAACGGCAAGGAGATGACGTCGGCCGACGTGGTGGCCTCGCTCAATCGCTGGGGCAAGGTGGCCACCACCGGCAAGGCGGTGTGGCGGGCGGTGGAGGCGGTCGAGGCCAAGGATCCGTCCACGGTGGTGATCCACCTGAAGGAGCCGTCCGGCTCGCTGCTCTTCGGGCTGGCGAGCCCGAACAACGGGGCCTCGATCCACCCGAAGGAGGTGATCGCGGCCGCGGGCGACGGGCAGATCAAGGAGTTCATCGGCACGGGGCCCTATCGCTTCGTGGAGCACCGGCCGGATCGCCACATCAAGGTGGCGCGCTTCAAGGAGTACGCGGCGCGCCGCGAGGCGCCCAACGGCTACGGAGGCCGGCGCACCGCCTACGTGGACGAGATCCTTTTCATCCCGGTGCCGGACGTGGCGGTGCGTCTCGCGGGAGTGGAGACCGGCGAGTACCACTTCGCCAACAGCATCAACCAGGACAAGTACGACGGGCTCAAGAGCCGCGGCGACATCGGAGCGTCGCCGGTGAAGCCCTACGGCTGGATCACCGCGGTGCCAAATCACAAGCAGGGAGTGATGGCCACCAAGAAGGTCCGCCAGGCGCTCCAGGCGGTGCTCGACATGGAGCCGATCATGGCGGCGGGCATCGGCAACAAGGAGTTCTACCGGCTCTCCGGCGCACTCTTCTATCCGGAGCAGCCCGCCTTCTACTCCACCGTCGGGGTCACCGGCTACAACCTGAAGAGCAAGGATCGCGCCCGCGCGCTCCTGAAGGAGGCGGGCTACTCCGGGCAGCCGGTGCGCTGGATCACCACCAAGGAGTACGAGTGGATGTACAACACCGCGGTGGTGGCCAAGCAGCAGATGGAGGAGGTGGGCTTCGTTGTCGACCTGCAGGTGGTGGACTGGGCCACGCTGGTGCAGCGGCGCAACAAGCCCGAGCTGTTCGACGTCTTCTCCACCGGCTTCACCCTGAGCCCGGACCCGGCGCTCGCCTCGTCGCTGCAGTGCAACTGGCCCGGCTGGTGGTGCCAGGAGGAGAAGGACCGGCTGCTGGTCGAGATGACGCGCGAGACCGACCCGAAGAAGCGGCGCGCGCTGATCGAGCGGGTGCAGGCGATCTTCTACGAGGACGTGGGGCGCATCAAGCTCGGCGACTACTATCCGCTGCAGGCGATGCGGAAGGAACTGCGCGGGTTCAAGCCGGGGCCGTTCCTCTACTTCTGGAACGCGTGGCTGGCGAAGTAGCGCCGGAGAGCCGCCGCTCCGCCTTCCATCGCGTGTAGCTCTCCGGAAGACAGACCGCGCATGGCCGGAAGCCGGCCGAGACGGCGATCTCCTCGTTCGCGAAGAACACCCGGTGCTTGACGTAACCGCCTCGCGCGATGGCTCGCCGGGCCGACGGGCAATCCAGCCGGCCATACACCCGAGAGCGCCTATGGCCTCCCAGCGAGCCCCGGATCCGGCTATGGTACGGTCGCCGGTCGGCGCCAAGCAGCGTGTAGACCCTGGTCACCAACCGGGTTAGGGGCGCAGCACGCGGCCGGGGAGGGCACCGGTATGCTGGCCGACGGCGATGACCGCGCGGCCGTTCACCACCACGTCGCCGATGCCGGCCGCGTACTGATGGGGGTCCTCGTAGGTGGCGCGGTCGGCCACCGTCGCGGGGTCGAACACCACGAGGTCGGCCTTTGCCCCGACCGCTACCACGCCGCGATCGGTCACGCCGAGACGCTTGGCGGGAAGGCCGGTCATCTTCCAGATCGCGGTCTCGAGCGAGAGCACGCGCTCGTCGCGAACGTAGCGGCCCAGCACGCGGGGGAAGGTGCCGTAGCTGCGCGGGTGAGGCTTGCCGACGGCGAGGGGGCCGGCGGCGGCGAGGGAGGAGCCGTCGGAGCCGATCATGACGTGCGGGTGCGCGAGCGCGCGGCGCAGGTCGCCCTCGTCGAGCTGGAAGAGGATCATGTAGCCCTTGCCCTGCTCGGCCACGATCAGCTCGATGGCCGCGTCCAGCGGGTCCTCTCCCCGCGCGGCCGCGATCTCGGCGATGCGGCGGCCCTGCGCGTCCGGGCGTGAGGGCGAGTAGGCCACCATGATGTCCGACCAGTCGAGGCCGCGCAGCAACGTCTCGCCGCCCCCGGTCAGCTCCCGGCGGATGCGTTCGCGCGCGCCCGGATCCGCGAGGCGCTTCAGCATCGCGTCGATGCCGCCCTCCAGCACCCAGTCCGGGAGCAGGGTGCGCAGCGTGGTGCTGGAGGCGGTGTAGGGGTAGACGTCGCCCATCACGTCCTGGCCCTGCGCGCGCGCGGTGTCGATCAGGGCGAGCGCGTCGGCGACCTTGCCCCAGTTCGGGCGGCCCGCTGCCTTCACGTGGCTCACCTGGGCGGCCAGCCCGCCCTCGCGGCCGACGCGGATGGCCTCGGCCACCGCGTCGAGCAGGGTCGCGCCCTCGCCGCGGATGTGGCTCGCGTAGAAGCCGCGCCCGCCCGCCGCGCGGCGGGCGATGCCGATGATCTCCTCGGTGGCCGCGTAGGAGCCGGGCGCGTAGATGAGGCCGGTGGCGAGCCCGTAGGCGCCGTCGGCCATCGCCTCGTCCATCATGCGCTCCATGTGCGCCTGCTCACCCGCGGTGGGCGGACGGCGCGCGAAGCCCATGGCGGCCAGGCGCAGCGTGCCGTGGCCGATGAGCTGCGCCACGTTGAGCGCCACGCCCTCGCCTTCGTAGCGCGCGAGGTACTCGCGGACCGACTTCCACGCGAAGTCCATGCCCGCGGGCAGGTAGAGGGCGAAGCCCTTCATCTCGGCGCGGAACTGATCCGAGACCGGAGCGGGGGAGAAGCCGCAGTTGCCGACCACCTCGGTGGTGACGCCCTGGCGGATCTTGGACTCGGCGCGCCGGTTGTCCCAGAGGCGCCAGTCCGAGTGCGAGTGCATGTCGATGAAGCCGGGAGTGACGGTGCGCCCGCTCGCGTCGATGGTGCGCCCGGCCGGCTCGCGGGCGAGATCGCCGACCGCGGTGATGGCGTCGCCGGTCACTCCCACGTCGGCGCGACGCTCGGGCGCGCCGGTGCCGTCGATGAGCTGCCCGCCCGTGATCTTGAGGTCGAGCACGGGAGCGGGCCTAGTAGCGCCGGTCGTCCAGATCCAGCAGCGGGAAGGCGCTGGTGACGTGCGGGACGGTGACCGGGGTGGCCGGATGGAGATACGAAGCGTCGAGCATGTCCAGGCTGTGCACTCCGAGCAGGCCCATGGCGATGCGGATCTCGTCCTCAAGCAGCTCGAGCGCGCGCACCAGACCCGCCTCGCCGGCCGCGGCGAGGCCGAGGCAGGTGAAGCGACCCAGGCCCACCACCTGCGCGCCGACGGCGATGGCCTTCAGCACGTCGGTGCCGCGCATGAAGCCGCCGTCCACGATGATGGTGGAGCGTCCGGCGACCGCCTTCACCACCTCCGGCAGCACCTCGATCGAGCCGCGGCCGTGGTCGAGCTGGCGGCCGCCGTGGTTGGAGACGTAGACGCCGTCCACGCCGTGATCGCAGGCGATGGCCGCGTCCTCTCCGGTGGCGATGCCCTTCAGGATCAGGGGGAGGTCGTGACGATCCTTGAAGCGCTTGACGTGGTCCCACGAGAGCGCGGCCTGGAAGTCCTGGCCGGTGGCGCGCAGACGCCACGGCTTGACGAAGCGCCGCGCGAGGTCGCGCTCGCGTCGGCTGTACATCGCGGTGTCCACCGTCATGCAGAAGACGGGGTAGCCGTTGTCCTTCGCTCGCCGGACGTGGTCGTCCACGAAGGCGTCGTCGCCGCGCACGTAGAGCTGGAAGATGCGGAAGTTGTTCGCGGCCGCCGCGGTCGCCTCGAGACCGGGGTTGCAGGCCGAGCTGAGCATCTGGGGCACGCCGAAGGCGGCCGAGGCCTTGGCGGCGGTGGCGCCGCCGCCCGGGGTGAAGGTCTCGATGGAGCCGACCGGGGCCATCATCACCGGGATGCGCAGGCGCTTGCCGAAGAACGTCGCGCCGGTGTCGATGCGCGAGACGTCCCGGAGCACGCGCGGCCGGAAGGCGAGACTGTCGATGCCGAGGCGATTGCGGCGCAGCGTGGTCTCGGTCTCGGTGCCGCCCACCATGTAGTCCCACGGCCCGGGGGCCAGGTTCATGCGGGCGGCGCGGACGATCTCGTGCAGGGTCTGGAACTTGTCGTCGAGCTCGGAAGCCATGGTCTCTGTCGTCTCCGGATCGGGTCAGGCGTGCTGGTGGCGGGGGGGCAGGCCGAAGCGCGCGGCGGTCTGGCCGAGCGCGTCGAACTCGATGAGCACCGCGGGCTCCCGGCCGACGACCCACGCGTCGTGCCCGGGATCGAGCACGATCGCGCGCGGGGCGCTCACGTCGAACTCGCAGCCGTCCGCGTAGGTGCCGCGCACGTGACCGCGGGCGAGGAAGCCCACGTGGGCGTGCATGCAGAGGGGTGTCTTCACGATGGGCTGCATGTGGGTGGACCAGCGGAAGCCGGCCGGGTAGCAGACGCGCTTCACGCGCCCGTTGGCCGCTTCCATGATGTCGATCGTGACGCCGCCCACCACGCGGTGGGACGCGCCGGCCATGGGCGCCAGGAGCGGATCGCGCGGGCTCCGCGTCGGCGCGGGACGTCGCTTCGACGCGGGGCGCTTGGAGCGGACCGGCTTTCGCGGGCGCTTGCTCTTCATCTGCGTGTCTCCTGGGCGCGACGTGGGACGTCGAGACACTGACTCCCGGGGCCGGGGCTTGTCAAGCCCGCAACCGGGGTCGGAGAGAGCGCTCCGATCTACTCGATCACCTGATCCGCCCGCTGCAGGAATGACGGCGGGATCGGCAGGCCGAGGGCCTTGGCGGTCTTCAGGTTAATCACCAACTGGAAGTTCGTCGGCTGCTGGACGGCAAGATCGGAAGGCTTGGCACCCTTCAGGATCTTGTCCACATAGGTCGCCGCACGCCTATGGAGATCGGCATTGTTTATGGAATAGGCCATCAGGCCATCGGCATCGGTCACGAAAGCCGAATACGGGTAGATCGCCGGCAGGCGGTGGCGGGCCGCCAGTTCGGTCACCCGTGCGCGCTGAACAAGGAAAATGCTCTCCGCCGTCGTGAGGAGTCCTTCAGCGCGCTCCTTGCTCCCAGCGTCGAACGCCGCCGGAAGGTCCTCCGCGGTCTGGATGTCGTGGACTAGCAGTGACACGCCCAGCGAAGGGGCCACCTCTTTCAGTGCCTTCACCTGTAACGGCGCGATCGGGTCGACGAGGAAGGTCAGCACGAGCACCCGCGAGAGCCTGGGCACGGCCTCCTTCAGCAGCGCGAGCCGCTTCGCCGCGAGGCCCGAAGTCAGCTGCGACATGCCGGTAACGTTCCCCCCAGGTCGGGCGAGGCTGTCGACAAGCCCGGTCCCTTGTGGATCGCCGAGTGCGACCATGACAATCGGAATTGTGGACGTCGCGTTCTTCGCGGTCTGAGCGGCGGGGGTGGTGGTCACCGCAATGATGTCCGGCTTGAAGCGAAGACATTCCGCGACGAGCTCGGGGAACCGTTCGTTGCGGCCGTTCGCGGAAAGGTAGTGGACCGCAATGGTCCGCTCATTCACATAGCCGAGGTCTTGCAGGCCCTGGAAGAAGGCAGCGAAGCGTGGCGAGGGCGACCGCGCCGTCCCCGGGTCGAACGTGAGGAAGCAGAGCTGCGGGAGTCTCCTCGCCGGCTGCGCCTCGGCGGCGAGCGGCGCGGCGAGGAGGCCGCCAGCGATGATCGCGAGGACCCACCGCCGATCCACTACTCGATCACCTGATCCGCCCGCTGCAGGAGCGACGGCGGGATCGTCAGGCCGAGTGCCATGGCAGTCCTCAGGTCGATGACCAGCTCGAACGTCGTCGGCTGCTCGACGGGGAGGTCGCCGGCGATGGCGGCCACGAAGGCACGTCGGGGCATATCGGGGGACCGGGTCGGGTCCACGGTGTGTCTCCACATGATTCGCCCGCGAGTCTAACAGCTTCGAGGACGATCGCCAGAAGTACGTGAGAAGTCGTACGTCTTGATCGACTCCACGCGTGAGCGGCGGCGTGGGCGTTAGACTACGGGCGAGAGGAGGGAACGCAATGCCGGCGCTACTCGATGCACGGAGTCTGGTCAAGCACCTCGGCGGCCGCCGCGTGGTGGACGGGGTGGACCTCGCCTGCGAGACCTCGCAGGTCGTGGGCCTGCTCGGGCCGAACGGGGCGGGCAAGACCACGACGCTCCGGATGCTGTACGGGTTCCTGCGCCCGGACGCGGGCCAGATCCACGTCAACGGGGTGGAGCTGGGGCGCGACCTGGTGCGGGCCAAGCGCGCGATCGGAGTGTGCACGCAGGACGATACCTTCGACGGCGACTTCACGGTGGAGCAGAACCTGACCATCGCGGCCGGCTACTTCCGGCCGCGGCCGACCGATCTCGCCCGCCGCGTGGCCGAGCTGCTGGAGCGCTTCGACCTGGCGAGTTACGCGCGGGAGAAGCCGGAGACGCTCTCGGGCGGCTACCGGCGGCGGCTGATGATCGCCCGCGCGCTCGTGCACCGCCCGCGCCTCCTCTTCCTCGACGAGCCCACCACCGGCCTCGACCCGCAGGCGCGCATGGGGGTGTGGGACCTCGTCGACGGGCTGCGCGCCGAGGGCCTCGGCATCATCCTGACCACGCACTACATGGACGAGGCGGAGCGGCTGAGCGACGCGCTCACCGTGCTGGCCCGCGGCCGCGTGGTGGCGCGCGGCACCGCCAAGACGGTGCTGGGCGACCTGGTCGGCGAGCACGTGGTGGTGGTGGACGCGGGACAGGGCCCCGCGGTGGCGGCCTGGCTCGCGGCGCGCGGACGGGGAGAGCCGGCGCGCGTGCTGGGCGCCCTGCACCTGCCGCTCTCCGGCGAGGAGCTGGCCGAGTTCGCGCGCGCGTTCCCCGCGCTGCGCTACGAGGTGCGCGGGCCGACGCTCGACGATCTCTTCCTCAAGCTCTCGCTCGCGCCATGAGCTGGCTGGCCGCGGCGCTCGAGTGGCAGAGCCGCGCGGTGGTGGGCCGCCACCTGCGCGTCTACATGCGCAACTGGCACACCGCGTTCCTCCCGCCCGCGGTGGAGCCGGTGACCATGCTGGTGGCCTTCGGGGTCGGACTCGGCGGCTACGTGGCGACGCTGACCTGGCAGGGGCGCCCGATCGAGTACATGACCTACGTGGCGCCGGGCCTGCTCGCGTACGCGACCTTCATGACCGCGATCTTCCAGTCGCTGTTCGCCGCCTTCATCCGCATGCGCTTCCAGCGCACGTGGGAAGGTCAGCTCACCACCCAGGTGGAGCTGGCCCACGTGGTGTGGGGCGAGGTGCTGTGGGCGGGCCTGCTCGCCACCATGTACGTGGTCATCGTGTCGGCGGTGCTGGTCGTCATCCAGTGGGCGGGGCTGCTCGCGCTCGATCTGCGGTGGCTACCGGTGCTGTGGCCGATCGCCTTCGTGGCGGGCTGTGGGTTCGCGGCCCTCGGGCTCTGCTTCACCGCCATCGTGCCGACCATCGACCACATGAACCTGCCGGTGTTCCTGCTCGTGATGCCGATGGGACTGCTCTCGTCGACCTACTTTCCGCTCGAGCATCCGGTGCTGGTCGCGCTGAACGCGGGCAACCCGCTCTACCATCTGGCCCAGGCCTTCCGCGGCATCCTGATCGGCGGGCCGGTGGCGCGTCACCTGGCCGGCGTGGTCGGTCTGTCGGCGCTGATGCTGGCGATCCTCGTGCCGCTCGACCTGCACCTGCTGCGCCGGCGCGTGCTGGGCGGCTAGGCTACGGACTCTCCACCCGATCCGGCGGCCCGGTCGACCGCACCAGCGCGGCGCGGATCCGGTCGAAGCGCTTGACGATCTCGCCGCGCAGCTGCCGACGCCCGATCAGGCGTTTCATCTCGCCGCCGAGACCCGCCACCTGGTCGGTGGAGACGCGGTTGCTCGAGAGGATCAGCACGCCGTCCTCGTAGGGCACCGCGGCGCAGAGGATCTGGCTCGCGTTGTAGGTGTTGCCCACGTAGAACTGCCGCTCCACGTAGAGCGCGAGCGCCGGGGCCACGTCGACCAGATGCTGGATCAGGAGCGGGGTGGGCCGGCCCTGGACCTGGCGCTTCACCCAGTAGACCTGGTTGATCGCGGTGGGGCTCTGCTCGGCCGGATAGCGCAGCAGGGCCTCACCGAGGCGAGGGACGAGCGACGCGACGATCCGCGCGTCGCCCGCGGCCACGCGGAGCAGCGCGGCCGGATCGCTCGTGCCGCTGCGACGGGCGTAGGGGGCGATGCCGTCGAGGCCGCGCACCTGGAAGGCCTGCGCACGCTCGAGCAGGAGGGCGCGCCACTGCTCCCCCGCGGCGTCCAGCACCGCGGCGCGGTCGCTGGACCGTACCGTGCCCTTGGCCGTGCGGAAGACCGTGATCTCGGGCAGCGTCATGTTGAATCGCGAGCCCGCGGCGGCGTCGAGCGCGTCCTGCGCCTCTCCGATCTCGCCGGCCGCGAGCTTGAAGCCGTGCAGGGCGGCGATGGTGGCGCCGGCGGGGATGAGCCCGGAGGCGGTGATGCTCGGGTCCTTCAGGACGACGTCGGCGCTGGTGAGGACCTCGGCCGCGCGCGCGAGGGGCACCGGCAGGTACATCGCCACGCCCGCGCCCAGCTCGGTCTCGCTGGTCTCGAGCACCTGGTAGGCGATGGTGTCGCCGGCGAGGAGGCGGCGGCGCTGCTCCGGGGCGAGGCGGCGGACGTCGAGGGCCTGGCCTTCCTCCGACGCCGGGGCGTCGGCGGCCCAGGCTGGGTCCGGCAGGACGAGCAGCCCCGCGAGGGCGGCCGCCCGGCCGAGTCGAGCGAGCATGGAGCTATCTTAGGCGACTTCGTCCGGAATATGGATGAGGCGGCGCACCCAGGCCCCCGGCAGCCGGGCGAGCAGGCGACGGATCCGCCGCCGGGTGCTCTCGGCCAGGCGACGCTCCAGGCGATTGATCGCGCGCCGGACCCGGTCGCTGGCGAGCCCGAGGAGGACCACCACGGCGGCGTAGAAGGGGATCCCGGTCATCACCGGGATGAGCCAGCCCGCGATCCCGAGGGCGACGCAGACCAGCGCGCCCAGCACGTAGAGGCCCCGCAGCCACAGCGGCCGGTGCCCCTCGTGCTCGTGCAGGAGGTCCGGGAGCGGAGGTGTCATCCCGCGCCCGATCTGGTGTAGCATATGCCCCGCCCAGGAGGTGCCAATGCCCGAGTCCGTTCCGTCCTCTCTCATCATCGACGCATTCAAGGAGATTTTCCAGGCCGAGCGTCAGGGCGCCAAGCGCCGGGACCCGCTCGGGTGGATCATCAGCGTGCCCGACACGCACCAGAAGAGCGTGCTGGCCGCCCTCGACAAGGAGCGGAGCCTGCGGGTGCTCACGTGCTCGACCGAGGACGACGCTAACGCGGTCGCGGCCGGGCTCTACATGACCGGCGAGCCGGTGATCGTGATGATCCAGCACGCGGGCCTCTACGCGAGCGTGAACACGATCCGCGGCATCTCGATGGACGGCAAGGTGCCGATCTTCTACATGATCGGGCTCCTGAGCCGCGAGAAGGACAAGGACCCCAAGGACTCGCGGCATTCGATGGTTCGCTTCGCGGAGCCGCTGCTCGACGTGTTCAGCATCCCCCACGCCCGGATGGAAGGCCCGGACGACGTGAAGCTGATCGCCGAATACTACCGGAAGAGCCGCGAGCGCAAGGGCCCCGCCGCGGTGCTCGTCGGCCTGGAGACCGCGTGATGATGAAGCCCGAGGAGATCCTGACCCTCATCGCGGCCGCCCGCGGCACCGCGATCTGCGTGCCCACCATGACCACCTCCCCCGCGTGGCGCACGATCGCCCCCGACGATCTCTCGGTCGGCTGCGTCGGCTTCATGGGCGGCGCCTCCGCGATGGGCCTCGGGCTGGCCCTGGGGGCGCCCGACCGTCGCGTCATCGTCTTCGACGGCGACGGCTCGCTGCTGATGCAGCTCGGCTCGCTCGCCACCATCGCGGGAGCGGCCCCGCGCAACTTCACGCACCTGCTCTTCAAGAACGGCGTCTACCACACCTCGGGCTCGCAGGAGACGCCGGGCGGGCCGGGGACGGATTTCGCGGCGATGGCGAAGGCGGCGGGCTACCGCAGCACGTGCACGATCACGAGCCTGGACGACTTCAAGAAGCGCCTGCCCGGTCTCCTCTCCGAGGAGGGCCCGATCATGGCGCAGCTCATCACCGGCCTCGCGGGGAGCACGCCGATGAACTCGCCACCGGGCACGCCCTTCCACCAGCAGGTGGCCAACGTGCGCGCGAAGGTGGCCGGCGCGCGGGCTTAGGCCCCCTCGCCCTGGGCCCCTCACCCTGCCCTCTCCCCAGAGGGGAGAGGGAGAAGGGGGCTAGGCGTAGATGATGCCGAGGGTCTCCGCCACCATGGCGGGGCGCGTGTTGCCCTCCACCTCCATGGTCATCTCGCTGGTCACGCGAAAGCCGTTGTCCTCGACCGGCTCCACCTTGACCAGCTTCTGGCGCAGCCGGACGCGCGCGCCCGCGGGCACCGGCGCGGTGAAGCGAACGCGGTTGGATCCGTAGTTGAGCCCGCGCCGGCGCTTCTCGACCTTCATCAGGGTCGGCGCGAGCTGGGGCAGGAGCGCCAGCGTGAGGTAGCCGTGGGCGATGGTCTTGCCGCCCGGCAGCTCTTTCTTGGCTCGCTCCACGTCCACGTGGATCCACTGGTGGTCGCCGGTGGCGTCCGCGAACTTGTCGATCATCTCCTGGGTCACCGTGAGCCACTCCGACGGGCCCAGCTCCTTGCCCACGTGCTCGAGCAAATCCTGGGGCTTCTCCACCTTCAGCATGGCGTCCCTCCCTCGCGGTATGATCTGCGGGCGCCATTATCGCCCAGTCCCGGAGGAACGTACCCGATGAGTTACGACGCGCCCTTCGCCGGCCTCAAGGTGGTGGACCTGAGCCAGGGCATCGCCGGGCCCTACTCGGCCATGCTGCTCGCCCAGTACGGCGCCGACGTGATCAAGGTGGAGCCGCCGGAGGGCGACTGGGCCCGCGCGCTCGGCAAGCGGTACGGCGACATGACCGCGTTCGCCATCGCGGCCAACCTCGGCAAGCGCTCGATCGTGCTCGACCTCAACATGGACGACGACCGTCAGATCCTTCGTCGCCTCGTGTCCAGCGCCGACGTGTTCCTCGAGTCCTTCCGGCCGGGAGTGGCGGCCCGGCTGGGCGTCGGCTATCCGGACGTCGAGGCGCTCAACCCGCGCATCATCTATCTGTCGGTCTCAGGCTTCGGCCAGACCGGCCCGGACGCCGACCGGCCCGCGGTCGACACCGTGTTCCAGGCCTTCACCGGCCTCATGTCGGTGAACCGTGGGCTCGACGGCATTCCGCACCGGGTGCCGGTGATCGTGGTGGACATGGCGACCGCGCTCTCCAACTTCCAGGCGATGGCGGTCGCGCTCTACGCCCGCCGTGACGAGCCGCACGGCCGCTACATCGAGTCGAGCCTGCTGCGCGGGGGCTCGACGATCCAGGCGGTGTCGATGATCCAGCACCATCTGGAGGGCGGCAAGCCGCAGCCGGGCCTCACCCCGTCGGGCACCTTCAAGGCGAGCGACGGCTGGATCAACCTGACGATCCTGCGCGACGCGGACTTCCCGGTGCTCTGCGACGCGCTCGGGATCCCCGCGGCCAAGAGCGATGCGCGCTTCGCCACCAACGACTCGCGCTTCGCCAACGTGGCCGCCCTCAACGCGCTGCTCGAGCCCGCGTTCGCCGCGCGCACCACCGGCGACCTCTCGACGCGGCTGCGGACCGCGCGCCTTATGCACCAGAAGGTGAACAGCTATCTCGAGTTCCTGGACGATCCGCACGTGAAGGCGATCGGCGCGGTGAGCTGGATCGAGCAGCCCGGAATCGGTCGAGTGCCGGTGCCGCAGGTGCCGGGCCTGCCCCCGCTCGCAAGCGGCACGCCGCGCGCGGTCGCGCCCTCGCTCGACCAGCATCGCAAGGAGATCCTGGCCGAGCTGGGGTGAGGGCGGGCGGCCCCGCGATGACCACGCCGCACGTCCTCGATCGTCGATGATCTCCGCGCGAGAAGCCCTCGAACGCCTTCGAGAGGGGAACCGTCGCTTCGGGTCTGGCACTCGGAGCAGCGACACACTCACGAGTCAGACGCGCCGCAGCGAGCTGGCGGCAGGCCAGGAGCCGTTCGCCATCATTCTCGGATGTTCCGACTCGCGGGTGCCGGCCGAAATCGTCTTCGACCAAGGGTTGGGCGACCTGTTTGTCATCCGCGTTGCCGGAAACATCGTCGCCGCCTCTCAAATCGGCAGTGTCGAGTTCGCGGCCGAGCGGTTCGGCACCCGGCTGGTGGTGGTTCTGGGCCATTCCCAGTGCGGGGTTGTTCGGGCAACGCTGGAGGAACTTCAGCAGCCGACGGACAACCAGTCGCGGAATCTGCGCTCGATCGTCGACCGGGTTCGACCATCCGTGGAGGCGTTGCTGTCGACCGAGCTCCGGCACGACCCGGAAGCTCTGGTGCGGCACGCCGTTCGGGCCAACGTCCGCGTCTCGGCGGGCCATCTGCGACATGGGTCGGCAGTTCTGGAGCAATTGATCCAGAGAGATGGGCTCCTGGTCGTGGGCGCCGAGTATTCGCTGGAGACCGGGGCGGTGGAGTTCTTCGACGGCGTGCCGACGAGCGCCTGAGCCGCGCGCGCCGTGAGACGTCCGCGGCGCCTCGAGCTGGGATAGGATGGAGCCGACGATCGACCGGGCACCTCGCGCGAAGGAGACGACGATGAAGAAGCACCCGTGGACACGACTCTTGATGCTGGGCCTCGTACTCGCGGCGCTCGCGCCGGCCATCGGCCGGGCGCAGGCCCCGGAGCGGTTCGGCACCGTCGACTTCCCGAACTCCTGCGCGCCCGCGGTACAGGAGGCGTTCCTGCGCTCGGTCGCCATGCTGCACTCCTTCAACTACGGCCCCGGCGAGCGCGCCTTCCGGGACGTGCTCGCCCAGGACCCGTCGTGCGCCATCGCCACGTGGGGCATCGCGGCCATCCTGATGAACAACCCGCTCGCGAGCATCGGGCCCCCGAAGGAGTGGGCCGAGCGCGCGCAGGCCGCCATCGACGAGGGCAGGAAGATCGGGGCGAAGACCGCACGCGAGCGCGACTACATCGAGGCGGTCGCGGCCTACTATGAAGATTGGGCCAATCGCCCGGAGCGCGCGCGCCAGCAGAACCGCGCGAAGGCCTTCGAGGCGCTGGCCGCGCGCTACCCGGGTGACGACGAGCCGCAGATCTTCTACGCGCTCTACCTGGCGTCCACCCAGTCCCTCACCGATCAGACCTACAAGGCCTACCTGACCGCGGCCGACATCCTCGAGAAGCAGTTCGTGAAGCATCCCGACCATCCCGGGGTCGCCCACTATCTGATCCACAGCTACGACGCCCCGCCGATCGCGTCGAAGGGAGTTCCGGCCGCGCGCCGCTACGCGTCCATCGCGCCCGCCGCGCCGCACGCCCTGCACATGCCGTCGCACATCTTCACCCGCGTGGGGCTCTGGACCGAGTCCGCCGAAACCAACGCCCGCTCCGCCGCGTCGGCCCGGCGCGACGGCGACGGCGACGAGCAGGCCCACGCGATGGACTACATGGTCTACGCCTACCTGCAGCTCGCGCGCGACACGGACGCGCGCCGGGTGGTCGACGAGCGGGGTCAGGTGTCGCGGTACGTCCGCTTCGCCGGGCCCTACGCTCTCGCCGCCATCCCGGCCCGCTACGCGATCGAGCGCGGCGACTGGGCGGCGGCCACCCGGCTCGAGCCGACCGCCAGCGCGTTCCCGTTCACGGAGGCGCTGACCCACTTCGCGCTCGGGCTCGGGGCGGCCCGTACCGGCGACGCGGCGGGCGCCGAGAAGGAAGTGCAGGAGCTCGCCCGGCTGCGCGACGCGCTCCGGACCGCCAAGAGCGAGTACTGGGCCACCGAGGTCGAGGTGAACCGCCTGGGCGTGGCCGCATGGGCCGCACTCGCGCGGGGCAAGTCGGACGACGCCCTCGCGCTCATGCGGAGCGCGGCGGACGCGGAGGATCGCAGCGAGAAGCACATCGTGACCCCCGGGCGCATCCTGCCCGCCCGCGAGCTCCTCGGCGACATGCTGCTCGAGCTGAAGCGGCCCGCGGACGCCCTCAAGGAGTACGAGGCGGCCCAGCTGCGCGAGCCCGGGCGGTTCCGGGGCTACGCGGGCGCCGCCCGCGCCGCGCTGCAGAGCGGCGATCGGACCAAGGCGCGGCACTACTACGTCAAGCTGGTCGACATGGCGGGCGCCGGCGACCCGCGGCCCGATCTCACGCAGGCGCGCGCGTTCCTGGCCGCGAATCCCTGAGGCGCGGTCGACGGAAGAGCGTCTAGGCCTCGGAGCGGCCGCCGCGCACGAAGACCGCGCTGGCCCGCACGATCCGCTCGTCGCCCACCGAGAGGTAGGCAGCCCCGAGCTTGGCGCTCCCTGCGAAGTCGGCCGAGAGGTTGGCGGTGGTCAGCGAGGCGGGACGGGTCCTCCGCGTAGGCCAAGCTGTGGCCGAGCGCGACGTCGGCCACATGAGCAGCCCGCCGTGGGCGGTCCCGCGCGCGTCGCCGTCGGGCGGGTCGGGCATGGCGTCAGCGGAAGAGGTCGATCAGCTCCTGCAGCGCGACCATCTGGTTGCCCTTGGTGGAGGAGGGCACCATGATCAGCGTCTTCACGCCCGCCGCGTACCACGCCTCGACGCCCTCGCGGACCTCCGAGGCGCTGCCGTAGAGCGTGACCTGAGAGAGCCAGCGCTCGGACATGAGCGAGGGGATCGTGTCATCCTGGCCCGCCGCGATGGCCTTGCGGATCGCCTGCATCTCCTCCTCGAAGCCGGCCTCGATCCAGTAATTCTGGTAGTTCGGCAGCTTCACGTAGCCGGTCAAGGTGCGACGGTTCACCGCGGCGGCGGCGGCGCGGTCGGCGTCGATGCAGGTCGGCACCATGTTGCCGATGAAGAAGTCGGGGCCGGTGCGCGCGGCGTCGGGCAGGGCCTTGAGCGATTCCGGCATGTGCGAGCGGGCCGCGTTGGCCCACACCGCGCCCTGCGCGATCTCGGCCGACAGCGCGGTCATCCTCTTCCGGAGCGTCGCGAGCGTGATCGGCGGCAGCTCGCCCGCCAGCTTGGCGCCGGCCTTGAGGTCCTGCACGAACCGGCGGATGTCCTCGAGCGGCTTGCCCGGCTTGACGCCGAGACGGTCGTGGGTGGGCCCGTGGCTGATGCCGACCCCGAAGCGAAAGCGCCCGCCCGCCAGCTCGTGGATCAGGGCCGCGGTCTGGGCGAAGTCGAGGGCGTGTCGCGTGTAGATGTTGGCGATGCTGGTGCCGAAGGGGATCGTGCGGGTGGCGAGCGCGATCGCCTCGCAGAGGCCGAGGCCGTCGCCGAGGCTCGGGCAGTAGATGCCGCCGAAGCCCTCCTCCTCGAGGCGCTTCGCCATGTCCACGGTGGCCTTGCGGCGCCCGGGCACCGCGGCGAGGCTGACCGCCGGCTTGTGCGTCACGCCCACGGCACCGCGCCCCCCCATCGATTGAGCGAGGTGGTCTGAGACGTCGGCCGTCGCTTGCTGGCTCCGTACTTCACCGCCGGATAGCCGAGCGGGATGCAGAAATGGAAGGTCATCTCCTTGGGGATGTCGAACATCGCGTGGAAGCGGTCCATCACCTTGGCGTGCAGCGTGGTCGGCAACGAGCCGATGCCGAGGGCGTGGGCGGCCAGCATCAGGTTCTGGCAGGCGGGGATCATCGAGTTGGCGCCGCCCCCGGGGGCGGTGAGCGCGAAGACCACGCACGGGACGTCCTTCATGTCCTCCGACAGCCCCATCGCGGAGCGGTGGTTCTTGTCGGTGAGCGGGATGTCCTCCGGCTTCGTCCACTTGTGGTCGTCCCAGCGCTTGGCCCACCACGCCTCCTTGTAGAGCGCGCCGAACTCGCGGATCTTCGCGCGGTCGTTCACGATCAGGAAGCGCCCCACCTGGTTGTTGCCCCCGTTGGGGGCCTTCACCGCGGCCTCGATCAGCAAGTGGAGGTCCTCGACCGGAATCGGATCCGGTCGCAGCTTCCGGGTGGACCGCTGGGTGAACATCGCTTCCCCGATCGGCATCTTCAGACGGTCGGTCTGCATGGGCTCACCTCCTGGCAAACGGGGTCACGCGCCGAGCACCCGCCCGAGCCAGCGGGCGACGTCGGCGATCTCCTCGGGGGAGACGGAATGGGGGATGGCGTACTGGTGCCACTCGATCGGGTAGCCGAGCCCGGCAACCTGCTGGCGACCGAGCTCGGCCATCGCGAGCGGGATCATCGGGTCGTGGACGCCGTGGGCCCAGAAGATCGGCACGTCCCGATTGGCGGGCGCGGCCTCGGTGGCCAGGACGTCGGACAGCGGCAGGTAGCACGAGAGCGCCATGATGCCGGCGAGGCGCTCGGCGTGGCGCAGCCCGACGTGCAGCGCCATCGCGCCGCCCTGGGAGAAGCCGGCCAGCACGATCCGGCCGGGCGCGATCCCGCGCTGCCGCTCGCGCTCCACCAGCGCCTCGATCTGGCGCGCCGACTGGCGGACACCCGCCTCGTCCTCACGGCGCGCCCCCGCCAGCGCGCGGATGTCGAACCACGCGCGCATGACGTGACCCTGGTTGATGGTGACCGGCCGGAGCGGGGCGTGCGGGAACACGAAGCGGACGGGGAGGCGGGCGGGCAGCCGCAGCTCGGGCACGATGGGCTCGAAGTCGTGGCCGTCGGCGCCGAGGCCGTGCATCCAGACGACGGCCGCGGTGGGGCTCGGCGCGCTCTCGATCTCGACGGCGTCCAGGAGGTCGGGCATGGCAGGCGTGGTTGTGGTCGGCAGTATACGTCGGATCGGGGCCTCCGGCGCAATTGACACGCGATCCGCCCACCCCTATCGTCCCCGTCGTGAGCCGCGCGAGCGAGCGACGCCCGGCGGGCCCGATCGAGGCGCGGCTCGACTGGCTCGATGGGACGAAGGGGATCGCGATCCTCTGGATCGCGTTCTTCCACTGCTTCATCGCGTACAACGGCGGCCGGCTGCCGTGGCTGCTCGATCCCGGCTACGTCGCGTCGTACGAGCGGATCTGCGCCCCGGAGTCTCTCGCCTCGCGGGTGCTCTGCCTCGGGTCGGCCGTCCTCACCGCGGCGGTCCAGCTCGGGTTCAACGCGGTCGCCGTCTTCCTCGTTCTCTCGGGGTTCGGGCTCTCGTACGCGCTCGCCCGGAGCGGCCGCCCGCCGACGGACTGGGCGGGGTGGTACCGGAGCCGGCTGGTTCGGCTATTGCCGATGTACTGGGTCGCGCACCTCGTCTATCTGGTGTCGCCGTTTCAGGCCCACCTGGACACGCTCGACTACCGCTTCGCGCTGAGTTTCCTCGGGGATCGAGTGGTGCCGATCGAGACGATGTTCTACTACTTCAACCCCGCGCTCTGGTACTTCGGCCTGCTCCTGCAGCTCTACCTGGTGTTTCCGGCCCTCTCCATCGCGCTCGAGCGCCTGGGCGTGGCCCGGTTCCTCGTCGCCGCGGCGGTCGTCACCATCGGCGCCCGGTGGGCGCTCCTGTTCGCGATGCCGGTGGACGGCCGATGGGTGCAGGGCGGCTTCTTCGCGTGCCGCCTCTGGGAGTTCGCGCTCGGCATGACCGCGGGAGTCCTCTGGCGGAGGTGGCCGGCGGCCAGCGACGCCGCGGTCCTGTCGTGGCGCGGCCTGCTGGCCGGGAGCGCGCTCTATGCCCTCGGCCTCTGCTCGTACGGTGCCCTCTGGTCCTATCTCTTCACCGACGCGCTCATCGGCACCGGTCTGACCGTCGTCCTCGTCAACGTTGCCCGAGCGGTGGGCCGCCTTCCGTGGGTGGGGCCCGCCGCGATGGCGATCGGAGCGGCCTCGTATGGGCTCTACCTCGTCCACCAGCCCTACGTGCAGTACTTCGGGGAGAAGATGCGCTCGCTCGACGTGGCGGTGTTCGTGGTGGGCGCGGGCGGGATCATCGCGATCCTGGCGCTCGGAGCGCGGGCGCTCGAGCGGGTGGTGAATGTCCTGACGAGACGGGTGCTCGGCTGACCGGCGGCGGGAGCCGCTAGCGGCACTCCTTCACCCAGTCCACCGCCTCGACCGACACCTGATAGGCCGCGCCGGCCTCGCCCACCGGCACGTCGAAGAGCGCGCGCCCCCCGGAGAGCACGTCACCCACCACGCGCCGGCGGTACGTGCCGGCGACCGCGCCGTCGGCGCCGAGGCGGTCCACGCGCAGCCAGACGTTGGCCGCGTCCTTGATGTTGCTGTTGTACAGATAGCCCACCACGTGGGCGCGCCCGGCGGCGGGCGCCTCGACGCTCCACTCGGAGCGGAGCTGAGGGCTCGAGGCCACGGGACCCTCGGCGCCTGCGCCCGGGCTCACGGCGAGGAGTCCGATCAGGCCGGCGGTCGGGACGAGGGCGCGGATCCATGGCGACATGGCCCCGAGTGTACCGTGCCCTTGCCGCGAGGGGTAGAGTACGGGGGTGACGCGCCGCCGCTCCAGCTCCGCGCTCGCCGCTCTCCTCCTCGCTCTCCTGCTGATCACCGCCGCGGCCGCGCCGCCTCCACGGCTCGGCGCGGCGGACCTGCTGGCGCACGTGACCGCCCTGACCACGCCGGAGATGGAGGGGCGCGGCTCCGGGACGCCGGGCGGCGACCGCGCGGCCCGCTACGTCGCGGACGT
>Ga0075021_10000480_pt1 | contig 21209 bp, 26 predicted proteins | sample ColStrG_CSR_2012_FD_72749 | JGI IMG/M metagenome (GOLD analysis project Ga0075021, IMG submission 72749) | Freshwater sediment microbial communities in response to fracking from Pennsylvania, USA - Cold Stream Run_MetaG_CSR_2012 | ecosystem: Environmental > Aquatic > Freshwater > Creek >...
GATCAGTATAGAATAATATGTGTTTTGCGTTAATTCTCTTGTACTTATGAATTTGGCCAAACACCTGGTCGAACCATCAATTCGCGGCGGCATCTGAGGCGTTATGACACTGGAAAGCTTGACTCATTCGACGTGGCGGCCGGCGCGGAAACAGGTGCGAGCGGCCGCGAACCGGCATAGGATCGGGGTCGAATTTGAGGCCGGAGCGCTGCTCAATCCCTCACTCTGTCCCTCTCCCCCGAAGGAGAGGGCGCGCGGCAGCGCGGGCGAGGGCTTGAGCAGCGGACGGTCTCTTGGAACATGATCGTGATCGAGACCATGCCGCCATTGGATCTTCCCGCCCAGACGGACGACGCCGTCGCTACAGTCATGACCCGCCTGGGATCGGCTGCCCGCGCGGCGGCTCACGTATTGGCTCTGGCCCCCGCGGAAACTAAGACCCGCGCGCTGACTGCCGCCGCCGCCGCTATCCGCGCCGCCTCCGCCACCATCCTCGCGGCCAACGCCCGCGATGTCGAAGCTGCTCGCGTCGCCGGGCGGCTTGCGAGTTTCATCGACCGGCTGACGCTCAACCGCGATCGCATCGAGGCAATGGCGCGGGGGGTCGAAGAAGTCGCGGTGCTGCCCGATCCGGTCGGCCTGACCATCGCCTCATGGACGCGGCCCAATGGGCTGGCGATCTCGCGCGTGCGCGTGCCGCTGGGCGTCATCGGCATGATCTTCGAGAGCCGGCCCAACGTAACGGCGGACGCGGGCGCACTGGCCGTCAAGTCGGGTAATGCGATCATCCTGCGCGCCGGATCGGAGAGCCTGGCGTCTGCTTCAGCGATCCACGCCTGCCTGGAGCAGGGCCTCGCCGCCGCCGGCTTGCCCAGATCGGCGATCCAACTGGTACCGACCGGCGACCGCGTAGCCGTCGGGCTGATGCTCTCCGGCCTCTACGGCGCCATCGACGTCATCGTGCCGCGCGGCGGGCGCAGCCTGGTCGAGCGCGTGCAGAGAGAAGCGCGGGTGCCGGTGTTCGCGCATCTGGAGGGCATCTGCCATGTCTATGTCGACAAGGCCGCCGACCTCGACATGGCCAGGCGCATCATTGTCAACGCCAAGCTGCGGCGGACCGGCGTATGCGGAGCGGCCGAGGCGTTGTTGGTGGATCGGGCGGGTGCGGCGGGACGGCTCGCGCCATTGGTCAAGGCGTTGCTGGACGCCGGTTGCGAGGTGCGGGGCGATGAAGCCGCCGTCGCGACCGACATGCGGGTGAAAGTGGCGCTGACGGAGGACTGGGGCAAGGAATTCCTCGATTCGATCATCGCCGTGCGGCTGGTGGACGGCGTCGAAGGCGCGATGGCGCACATCGCCCACTATGGTTCGCAGCATACGGACTGCGTCATTACGGACGATGCCGCCACGGCGGAGAAATTCCTGCGCGAAGTCGATAGCGCCATCGTGCTGCACAACGCCTCGACCCAGTTTGCCGACGGCGGCGAGTTCGGCATGGGCGCCGAAATCGGCATCGCCACGGGCCGGTTCCATGCGCGCGGACCGGTGGGTGTCGAGCAGCTCACCACGTTCAAATATGTCGTGCGCGGCAACGGCCAGGTGCGGCCAGGATGAGCGGGGCCCCTCAGGTGCTGAATGGACGCTGCCTGTGCGGAACCGTGACTTTCACCATCCGCCCGCCGTTTCGGCCGATCCTGGTCTGCCACTGCCGCCAGTGCGCGCGCTGGACGGGGCACGCGGTGTACGCCACCGCCGTCGCGCCCGAGCGGTTCGAACTCGCGAGCGGTGGCGGCGACCTTGCCTGGGTCCGCGCCTCGGACACGGCGGCGCGGGGCTTCTGCCGCGCCTGCGGATCAAGCCTGCTCTGGAAGCCCGACAGCGGCACTCACATCTCGATCCTCGCCGGGTCAATCGATCCGCCCACGGGCCTGACCATCGCCTCCCATATCTTCACCGCCGGCAAATCGGACTACTATGAGATCGGCGGCGATGCTCCGTGTTATGCGGAAAACCCGGATGCGGCTCCTTCATCCTTTCTCCTTCGGGGAGAGGGACAGGGTGAGGGGTTGAGCTGATGACGGATCGTCCGTCAACCTCTAGCCTCGCCAACCCTGATCCGGCCTCCGGCCACCTGCTCCCGGCGGGAGAAGGGAAGGAGGTGCCAGTGAGCGATGACAGATTTCGCGCCAGACACACAGTCATTACCCTCCCGCCCTCCGCGCCCGGCCTTCGCATCGGGTTGCTCGGCGGCTCGTTCAATCCGGCCCATGACGGTCACCGGCATATCAGCCTCGAGGCCATCGCCCGGTTGAACCTCGACCGCGTTTGGTGGCTGGTTTCGCCGGGGAACCCTCTCAAGAGCCACGCCGACCTTGCCAGCCAGGATGCGCGGGTTGCGGCGGCCGCGAAAGTTGCCCATCATCCCAAAATCACCGTGACTGGCCTTGAGTCGGCACTTGGTACGCCATTTACCGCCGAAACCCTCGGCTACCTGACCGCCCGCTGCCCGCTCGTCGACTTCGTCTGGCTGATGGGCGCCGATAACCTGGCCTCGTTCCACCGCTGGCGCGACTGGACCAAAATCATGCGAACGGTGCCAGTCGCCGTGTTCGACCGTCCTGGCTGGCGTTACCGGGCGCTTGGCTCGCGCGCGGCCCAGGCTTTCGCGACCGCGCGCCTGCCTGAAGCCGAATCGCGGCTGCTCGCGGGCCACCGCAGGCCTGCCTGGTGCCTGATCTCGATACCCCTTTCGCTGCAATCCTCCAGCAAGCTGCGGGCCCGAGGGGAGCCGGGCTGGCGGCCTTTGCCGATTGGCGCGGATGCAACCCGTGCCGGCCATCAACGGTTAGCTACCGGGATTTCTTGAATATTTCACAATTCAAGGACTATACTGCTTGAGTCTGAGGCATGCGCCGGTTTGGTCCGCTGCCCATTGCGCAGCGGCCCGGAGGCGAGGAGAGGTGGGCTCTTCAAGCCGTGGCCAGCGCGCAATGAAAGGAATCGACGCTGAGCATTCATATTCTGAACGGGCGTGCCAAGCGCAAGCCCGTCGCCGAGCGGGTTGCGCCGCAGCCTCGCTCTGCTGAACTCCTCGCCCTAGTGCTCGCCGCACTGGATGACGCCAAGGCCGAGGACGTGGTTCCCATCGATGTCGCGGGCAAGACCTCGCTCGGGGACCACATGGTGATCGCCTCCGGGCGCTCGCAACGGCATGTTGGCGCCATCGCCGACCAAATTCAGAAGAAACTCAAGGACGCCGGCCATACCCATGTTCGTGTCGAGGGTCTGCCGCAGTGCGATTGGGTGCTGGTGGATGCCGGCGACATCATCGTGCATGTGTTCGAGCCCGAGATGCGCAAATTCTACAATCTCGACAAGATGTGGCTGGCCGAGCGCGCGCCGGAACAGGCTTTCGAGCTGATGCCGGCATGATGCGGAGCCAATGCGGCTGTTGATCGCCGCCGTTGGGCGATTGAAGCAAGGTCCGGAGCACGATCTGGCGGCGCACTATGCCGAACGGATCGAGACCGCCGGACGCAGCCATGCGTTTGGGCCGCTCGCTATCGCCGAGCTTGTGGAGGGACGCGGAGCCACCGTCGATCTGCGCAAGGCTGACGAGAGCAAGCGGCTGCTGGCCGCCGTTGCCAAGGCCGAGCTGCTGGTCACCCTCGATGAGGCAGGTAAGCCACTGGGCAGCCGCGCCTTTGCCGAATTCTTGCGTTCCCACCGCGACGCCGGCTGCCCGCAACTTGCGTTTGCGATCGGCGGACCGGATGGGCATGGCCCGGAAATCAGGCGAAAGGCCGCCAATGTTCTCTCGCTAGGGGCCATGACACTGCCACACGGGCTGGCCAGAATCATTCTGCTGGAGCAGATTTACCGTGCGGTGACCATTCTCGGCGGTCACCCTTATCATCGTGACTGATCGGCGGATGGGTTGAGCGGAACATTGGGAACGGGAAGGTGTTGGTGGCTGTCGCGCCGCCTGCTGATCGTGCTCGCCTTCGCCAGCCTTGTCCCGCTCGCGGCCGAAGCCCAATCCGACCAGGGCCCGGAGACCACCACCAGCCTCTCGGCGCCGAGCGATGGGTCGCCCGGCTGGCAGTCATCGGTCGAAGACCCGGCGGCGGTCGCCACCCGCGAGCAGCTTGAGCAACAGCAACGCGCGCTTGAACTCTCGCGCCAGCAGGAAGGACAGCTCGAATCGGTCATCGAGCAGCTGACCCGCGAGCACAGCCAGCTGACCGAGCATCTGGTTGAGACCGCCAAACGGGTGCAGGCCAGCGAAGCCGACTTGAGCACAACCGAGGCAAAACTGGCCGAGCTGACCACCAAGCAGAAGACCATCCAGGCTTCGCTGGCGACGCAAAAAACCGTGTTGGTCAAGCTGCTGGCGGCGCTGCAGCGGATGGGACGCGATCCACCGCCCATCCTGATCACCGAGCGCGAGGACGCCCTCAAGATGGTGCGAAGCGCCATGCAACTGGCATCGGTGTTCCCGCAACTGAAGGACAAGGCGGTGGCGCTCGCCAAGGATCTCGCCGACCTCAACCAGACGATTGCCGGCATCAAGACGCAAAATGCCGAGCGGCTGACCGAAAAGCAGAAGCTGGTCGACGAGCAGGCCCGGCTTGATGCCTTGGTCGCGCAAAAGCATTCCGAGCAGGCCGACCGCCAAGGCGATCTCGAAAAATTGCGCACGGTCGTCGGCGAGCAAGCCAAATCCGTCGCCAGCCTTGGCGAGCTGATCGCCAAATCCGATCGGGCGGTAGCCTTCAAGGGCACGCTCGGCGATGCCGACAAGACCTTGCAGGAAGCCGCGCTCCCGCCAGAGCCGGAGCCGAAACGACAAGTCGCCAGCCTGCAGCCGTCGCTGCCGCCCGCGCTCCCGTCGGCGGCGCCACCGGGTCACAATTTCGAGAAGGCGCGGGGCGCCCTGCCCCCGCCGGTTCAAGGTAAGCGAATTTTGAAATTTGGTGATTCGACGCGAAATGTCGGGCGATCGAAGGGCGAAGTCTACCAGGCCCGGTCAAGCGCCCAAATTACGTCACCCTGCGATGGTCTCGTTGTCTATGCTGGTGAATTCAGGACTTTCGGCCAGATCTTGATCATCAATGCCGGTGGGGGCTATCATATCCTCCTTGCCGGGCTAGGACAGCTGGACGCGGTGGCCGGCCAAGCCATTGTCACGGGAGAACCGGTGGGCAAGATGGGCCTGGGTCAGGCCTCCACAAGTGGCGACAATGGCGCGCCGATCCTGTATGTCGAATTCCGTAGCCGAGACAAACCAATCAATCCCGGCCCCTGGTGGTCGGGCGAGGCGGAGAAGGTTCAGGGATGATGCGCAAATCGGAAGTCGCGTTCTGGTCGTTCGTGGTTCTGTCGGTGCTGGCCGCCGGGACAACGGCGATGAACATCGCCAGGTCGGCACCGGCCTCGGCCTCCAACACCGAGCTCTACAAGCAGCTCGACCTGTTTGGCGAGGTGTTCGAGCGTGTGCGCACCGATTATGTCGACAAGCCCGACGACGCCCTGCTGGTCGAGAACGCGATCAACGGCATGTTGGCCTCGCTCGATCCGCATTCCTCCTATATGAACGCCAAGGCCTTCCGGGACATGCAGGTCCAGACCCGCGGCGAGTTCGGCGGGCTCGGCATCGAGGTCACCATGGAGAACGGGCTCGTCAAGGTGGTTTCTCCCATCGACGATACGCCCGCCGCCAAGGCCGGTGTCCTCTCGGGCGACCTCATCACCGCGCTCGACGGCGAGCAGGTGCAAGGTCTCACACTGGAACAGGCCGTCGACAAGATGCGTGGCGCGGTCAACCAGCCGATCACCCTCTCGATCCTGCGCAAGGGCAAGGACGCGCCCTTCGACGTCAAGGTCGTGCGCGATGTGATCAAGATCAATCCGGTCAAGGCGACGGTCGAGGACGACGTTGCGCTCATCCGGCTGAGCGCCTTCAACGAGCAGACCAACGATGCCCTGAAGAAGGGCATAGCCGACATGAAAAAGCAGATCGGGCCCAAGCTGAAGGGCTATATCCTCGATCTGCGCAACAATCCTGGCGGCCTGCTCGATCAGGCGATCGCGGTCTCGGATGACTTCCTGGAGAAGGGCGCCATCGTCATCACCCGTGGCCGCAACGACGAGGAAACACAACGCGCCAACGCCCATCCTGGCGACATCACCGACGGCTCCAAGCTGGTGGTGCTGATCAACGGCGGTGCGGCCTCGGCCTCCGAAATCGTGGCGGGCGCCTTGCAGGACCACAAGCGGGCGCAGATCGTGGGCACGCGCTCGTTCGGCAAGGGCTCGGTGCAGACCATCATCCCGCTGGGCAGCAACGGAGCCCTGCGATTGACCACCGCGCGCTACTACACTCCGGCCAACCGCTCGATCCAGGCCAAGGGCATTGATCCCGACTTCAGGGTTGAGGAGGACGTGCCCGATGACGTCAAGGCGATTGAGAAGCCACGCGGCGAAGCATCCTTGCGTGGCCATCTGAAGAACGCAGGTGAGAATGCGTCGCAGGACAGCGGCTCATCTGCCTACGTCCCGGAAGACAAGACCAAGGACAAGCAGCTCATCTATGCCCTCAACCTGCTGCGCGGCATCGAACAGGCCAAGACCGACGTTCCCAAGCCGGCGACCGGCGATGCCGGCGCCAAGGCCGGAGCAACGGGCGGGGCGGTGCCCAACTGAGATCGTCCGTCTCCCCCTTGCATAAGGGGGAGACGGAAATGCCGATAATTGGACCTGAACAATGCGAAGCCTGACCGCAACGGCGCTGACGCTGGCCTTCATGGTGATGGCGGCGATCACCTATGTGGCGGTCACCGGCGATCCGATGGGCGGCGAGCCGCGCTTGCTGGTCAAGCTCGCCCCCTCCGACCAAAGCCTGCTGCAATCGCCACCGGCCAAGCCGGCCGTGGCAACAACCGCTCCGGCTCCGCAATCGGCTCCGATTCCGGTGGTCACAGTCTTGGGCAAGCCTGAAAATCAGGCCGCCGCTGGTGGCGCGCAGCCGGCCGCGACCATGGCACCAATTACCGGCGCCCAGTCGCCGCAACCTGCCGCTGCTGGTGGCGTCACCTCGACGGCCAACGCCATTCCGCGAGCGGCCCCGCCATCCAGCGAGCCCGATGCCGATATGGCCGGCGTCGGCCTGAGCATACCCAATTAGGCGATTGGGCCGTGCTTTGCCGACGATCGCACCTGTGCTGGGGATTTAGGGAGCCGCATTCGCCGGATTTCTACTGAATTTGCGTGCAAGCCATTTGCCGAGCCCGTTGGAAGCGGGGGCTTTTCGCCCCTACGCGCTATTCCGCCCGGTTTGCAAGGCGCGCTGGCGCTCATATACAATTTGCTGGCCAGCAAACGAGATAGGGCCTAGTCGGAATTGATTTTGAGTTGCTGGAAATGATTTCGGAGCGCCTCCCGTGACCACCCGCAAGGATCTTCCATACCGCCCCTGTGTCGGCATCATGCTGGTCAATCCTGCCGGCCACATCTGGCTCGGCCACCGGTTCGACGAGCCGCACGACAACGATGAAGGTCGCGGTGCGTGGTGGCAGATGCCGCAAGGCGGCATCGATGCGGGCGAGGACCCACGCAAGGCCGCCAAGCGCGAGCTCTTCGAGGAAACCTGCGTGCGTTCGGCCGAGATCATCGGCGAGGCCAGCCGCTGGTACGATTACGACCTACCCGCCCATCTGGTCGGTAAATCCTGGGGCGGGCGCTATCGCGGCCAGACCCAGCGCTGGTTCGCGATGCGGTTCACGGGCCCCGACAGCGAAATCAGCGTCGCTGCCCCGCCCGGCCATCGGCCCGAGTTCGACGCCTGGCGGTGGGCACCCCTGGGCGAGGTGTTGAAGCTGGTGGTGCCCTTCAAGCGAGGCGTGTACGAGCAGGTGATCGGGGAGTTCAAGGAGCTGTTGGGATAGAGCCGCGCGGGCGGTCGCGCACTCACATAATTCGGCTGTCATAGGCCCAATGCAGCAGCGCCTGGCGCTGGCGCGGCCGGCACAAGGGATTGCCCTTGTCGCAATGCGTCTCGATCTGGCGAATATGACGCCGCATTGCTTTCCATCGTTTTATTTGACGCGCATCCTCCTCGAACAGCCGGCGCCCCAGGGTGTAGCGGCAGTACCATTGAAACCAGCCGCGAGGGTCATCAGGATGTATCCACCCCTTGGCTTGCCAGACTGAAAGCGGCTGGCTGGCGGCAACGCCAAAATGGTTCAACCGGGGATCGGCCCGACCCGTCGCCAGTTTTGCCGCCGCGAACCAACTGGCGGGGAATTCGTCTTGGCAATCGGTCATGTACTTGCCACCGAACACGCCCAACTCGAGCATGACGCGCGGCGTCAATTGCGGTGAGAATTCAACGGCGAAATTACGCCCCGTCGGCGCGGTCAACTCGTAGCGGTAACCCCGTTGCATCCTGTCGTTGACCTCGACGATCCGCGCTTTCACGAGCCGTCACCTTGTTCGCGTACGCCGGGCAGGCAAAAACCGCCGCGATGCTTGGCAGCGCCGCGGCGGTTGCATAATCTTGCTGGGCTCGATGGCCTTTGTCCCGCGGCCAATGCAGACTATTTGGGCAGGAGCACTTTGTCGATCACGTGGATCACGCCGTTCGACTGGAACACGTTGGCGATGGTGATCTTGGCCTTGCCGCCCTTCTCATCGACGACTTCCCAGCCGCCATTGCCGTCGGATTCGATGGTGATCATGCCGCCGGCGACGGTTTTGTACTTCGCCTTGCCGCCCATCTCCTTGGCCTTGGCCACGATGTCCTCGGCCGACAGGCGGCCGGCGACGACGTGGTAGGTCAAGATGCCCGCGAGCATGGGCTTGTTCTTGGGCTTCAGCAACGTCGGAACCGTACCGGCCGGAAGCGCGGCAAAGGCCTCGTTGGTCGGAGCGAACACCGTGAAGGGTCCGGTGCTCGACAAGGTCTTGACCAGGCCAGCCGCCTTCACGGCCGCCACCAACGTGGTGTGGTCCTTGGAGTTGACGGCGTTCTGAATGATGTTCTTGGACGGATACATCGCCGCCCCGCCGACCATGACCGTTTCATCGGCGAGGCTGACGGAAGGAGCAGCGAACGCAAATGCCGCGATCGAAGCGACGGCGGCGTATTTCATGACGGCAGCAAAGCCGATTGAACGATTGCCCATGGTGATCTCCAACTTCGGTAAAGCTCCCTGCGAGCTATTGGAGATACGGAGCCGGTCGCCATAAGTTTCAGGCTGGCGATCACAACGGCTTTACCTTGCCTACACGGCACTTGAACGGAACAACGCAAATCCGCGGCGGTGCTCGGATGCACCACCGCGGCTTTTGCGTCAAGCAGGCGTGGGGGGAGCTTCCTACTTGGGCAACAGCACCTTGTCGATCACGTGGATCACGCCGTTCGACTGGAACACGTTGGCGATGGTGATCTTGGCCTTGCCGCCCTTCTCGTCGACGACTTCCCAGCCGCCGTTGCCGTCGGGTTCGACCGTGATCGTCCCACCGGCGACAGTCTTGAGTTCAACCTTGCCGCCCATCTCCTTGGCCTTTGCGGCAAGATCGTCAGCCGACATCTTACCGGCCACCACGTGATAGGTGAGGATGCCGGTCAGCATCGCCTTGTTCTCGGGCTTGAGCAGCGTATCGACAGTGCCCGCGGGCAGCGCATCGAAGGCCGCGTTGACGGGTGCGAACACCGTGAATGGGCCGGCGCTCGACAGCGTTTCGACCAGGCCGGCGGCCTTCACGGCGGCGACCAGGGTCGTGTGGTCCTTCGAATTGAGTGCGTTTTGAACGATGGTCTTGGACGGATACATCGCCGCGCCGCCAACCATGACGGTATCTTCGGCGTATGCCAGCGACGGGGCGCCGGCAGCCATCGCCAAGGCCGAGACAAGGGCGAGGCTCTTCAGAACGGTGGCTATGCGTGAGGACTTGGTGCTCATGTTTCTTCTCCAACTACGGGCTAGCTCCCTGCGAGCTGTTGGAGATACGGAGCATGGGGGCGGAAGTTTCGCAGTCACGGATCACGAGTTTTTGATCCTTGGCCACCGCTCTGGTCGACGAGAGCGTCTCGGAAGCCTGTTTGTCAGGGAATGGCGCGCTCGCAAACTGTCAAGGCCGGCCCGGCCCGATGGGCTTGCGACCGCCTTTGCCGAGCTGCAAATGGCGCGTCAGCGACGCCTCGGGACTGGCATAGGCTTCCTGCAGCGCCACGCTCCAGTATTTGAGCTGAGTCAGTGGGATCACCGCTCCCGTCACCGCGCAGCGCACGAAGTCGCCCTGGGTAAGTACCTGGAATTCGCCGTCCTGATAGCGCACCCGGGCTTCGCCCTTGAAGCCGATGAATTTTTCGATCTTGTTCAAGATCCGATCTCCCGCCGCGACCCCTCGCCTGGCTCACACATATTTCGACTTCGGCCGTTCCGCAATGCTCAGAACAGGGAGCCTTGCGGTGATCCCCTGGGCGGCCTTGGGGTGACGCCGGGCCGGGCGGGGCCACCGGTCGCTCGCGCCGCGACGTGGCCATCTGCAAATTCGATGTCGAGCGACGCCGCCGGGGCGACCTGCGCCGCGCTCCGCAGCATCTGTGCAGATTCGCCCCGCACAATGGCAAAGCCGCGCTCCAGCACGCTGCGATGGCTGAGCGAGGCCAGCAGGCTCGACAGCGCGCCCAGGGCCCGCGCCTGGCCCGCGATCTGGTTACGGGCCGCAAGGTGCAGGCGCTCGGCCAGCTCCGTCAACCGCGAGGCGCCGCGCCGCTGTTGCTGGATAATGGCCTGCGGGCGCAGCATCGCGCCTACCCGGTCGAGCCTGGCACGCGAAACTTCGAGCCGCCGGCGAGCGGCCCGGTCAGTCAGCCCCGAGAGCCGTTCCAGCCGGTCGGCCGAGCGTTGCAGGCGGGTGCGCACGAGCCCCTCCGACAGGCGCGACGCGATCTTGCCGAAACGGTTGGCGTGGACCTGCGAATTGACGCGAAGCGCCCGGGCGAGGCGACCGGCGGCGGTGTCAAAGCGCTGGCGCGGCATCGCCACCAGTTCGCCGGCGCGCGGCAAACCGCCGGCGACCGCCCGAAGCCGCGTGCGCTCGACCGACAGCGTGCGGCGCATTCCGGTGCCGAGCCGCAACGTCAATTCGGCCACCTGCTGCAGCAGATCGGCGCGCTTGGGCACCGCCCATTCGGCGGCCTTGGTCGGGGTTGGCGCGCGCGCGTCGGCGGCCAGGTCGATCAGCGTCCAATCGGTTTCGTGGCCGACCGCCGAAATCAGCGGAATGGCACTGGCGGCGGCGGCGCGAACCACGATTTCCTCGTTGAAGCTCCACAGGTCTTCCAGGCTGCCACCGCCGCGCGCCACGATCAGCACGTCGGGACGTGGGATCGGGCCGTCGGCCGTAAAGGCATTGAACCCCTTGATGGCGACGGCGACCTCGGCGGCCGAGGTCTCGCCTTGCACCCGCACCGGCCAGACGATTACATGGGTGGGAAACCGCTCGGCAAAGCCGTGCAGCATGTCGCGGATGACGGCGCCGGTTGGCGAGGTGATGATGCCCACGATGCGCGGCAGGAAGGGCAGCGGCTTCTTACGCTCAGGCGCGAACAGACCTTCGGCCGTCAGCTGTTTCTTGCGCTCCTCCAGCAGCGCCATCAACGCGCCCACGCCGGCAGGCTCCAGCGTCTCGATCACGATCTGATATTTCGACGAGCCCGGATAGGTCGTGATCTTGCCAGTGGCGATCACTTCCATGCCCTCGGCGGGCTTGAAGCGGAGCGAGGAGAACACGCCGCGCCAGATCACCGCGTCGATCTTGGCGGTCTCGTCCTTCAGCGCGAAATAGCAGTGGCCGGAGGAGTGGGGGCCACGATAGCCCGAAACCTCGCCGCGCAGCCGGATATGGCCAAAGCCACCCTCCAATGCCTTCTTAATGGCCTGGGCAAGCTCGGAGACGCTGAACTCGGCAACGTTGACTTTCACTTGCCAGCCTCGATCTGGCCGCGCAATTTTTCCTCTTCATACTGGATGAACCAGCCGATCATCTGCCGCCACAGCGCCTCGCAGAGATCGGGCGGCACACCCTCTTCGGCCGCGATCGCCCGCACCTTGTCGATCACCTGCTGATTGCGCCAGGGCACGTTCGCCTCGGCCTTCTGGTCGAGCTTGAGCTGCCAGGCGCGTTCCACATAGCCCATGCGCTCGGCGATTCGCGTCACCAGGACGCGATCGACCCTGTCGATCTCGGTCCGAACCTCGGTGAGCGAACGGCAATCGGCGGGCGATCTCACACCAATTGGCGATTCGGCATCTGGCGGCATGACTTTGTCCCTCATGGGCTGGTGCCGAGTTTCGTGATTGCGCTGCTGGTCAGCGGAAAGCCGCTGCCTCCCTCGGAAACGCAGCTATCGGCATCGGTGGTCGCGGTGCCGATGGATTTGACGACCGGCGCGGCTTCGGGGTGGGCGGCAAGCACTTCAGGCAGCTTTGATGTGCCGTCGGCCGGAACCGCCTTTTGCGGCGCAACAAGCCGGCATTTGGCGAGCACGATCTCGGTGGCACCTGCCAGATGCATCACGGCGCTGTGCAGCCCAGGGGCAAGCTCTGGGCGGACACGGACGATCTCGGCCAGGGCGGTTTGGGGCGACGGTCCAACCGACAGGTTGGCCTTGCGGCCATCAATTCCGGAGGCGAACCCAACCACCTTGATTGGGGTCAGCAGAAGCTCGCCCGCATCCATGACATCACCACTGACGAGCGCGAAGCTGGCCAAGCTGTGCGTCCAGTGGTCAGCCTGCCAAGGCACGGCATCCTTGCTCGGGTTGGTGCCGGCATAGACCACATTGGCGCCATTGCGGCACGCGAACTCGACGATATGATATGTGCCCGGATCGAGATCGATGACCGCCGCGCTCGCGCCAGCGCCAAACAGGTTTGCGACCTTCTCGATCCGCACGGTCTTGAAACCATCGCCCTCGGCCTGGGCAAGGACAATCCGGCTCTCGGCACAGGTCAAGCCAGCTATGCCGGACGATACCAAAACCGTGGCCTTGCCGTAACCGGGTGAAAAGATTCCGGCCGACGTGCCAAAGTTCGACAGCGAGGGCGGCGTGAACTCGGATTTGGGCGAATAGCCGCTGCAGGCGGCCAAGCTAGCCGCGAGAACCACGGGGGCAATTGGCCGATGCCTGCTCCACATGCCTGCCATCTTCAACCAATCCAATCCAGCAGCTTTGGTCCGCCAGTCACACCGACGCTGACTTGCCAGCCTTCCTGGCGGAACCAGCCGGCTTGCCAACGCTATTGTCCCACCAACGATTGGCGACGGTGAACCGGCCCGCCGCCTGTTCGATGACCTCGGCGGCGCGGAACAGCGTTTCCTCATCGAACGGCTTGCCGATGAGTTGTAGCCCCAAGGGTAGTCCGTCGGGCGCGAGCCCGGCCGGAACCGCGATGCCGGGCAACCCGGCCATGTTGACCGTCACCGTGAAGATGTCGTTGAGATACATCTGGATCGGGTCGGCGTTCATGGATTTCAGCGCGAACGCGGCGTTGGGCGTGGCCGGCGTCAGCAACACATCGACCTTTTTGTAGGCCTCGTCGAAGTCGCGCTTGATGAGCGTGCGTATCTTCTGCGCCTGGAGGTAATAGGCGTCGTAATAGCCCGCCGACAGCACATAAGTGCCGATGATGATGCGCCGCTTGACCTCATGGCCGAAGCCCTCGGCCCGGGTCATCTCGTAGGTATCGATCAAGTCCTTGCCGGGCACCCGCAATCCGTAGCGCACGCCGTCATAGCGGGCGAGGTTGGATGACGCCTCGGCAGGGGCGACGATATAGTAGGCGGGCAGTGCGTGCTTGGTGTGCGGCAGGCTGACATCGTGGATGGTCGCGCCCGCCGCCTTCAGCCAGTCGATGCCCTGTTGCCAGAGCTTCTCGATTTCCGCCGGCATCCCATCCATGCGGTATTCCTTGGGCACGCCGACCTTCAGGCCCTTGATGCCCTTGCCGAGCGCTTTTTCGTAGTCGGGCACTGGGGCGTCCACGGACGTTGAATCCTGGGGATCGTGGCTCGCCATCGCCTTGAGCAGGATGGCCGCATCGCGCACGGTCTTGGCGATGGGGCCAGCCTGGTCCAGCGAGGACGCGAAGGCGACCACGCCCCAGCGCGAACAGCGGCCATAGGTGGGCTTGATGCCGACGGTGCCTGTCAGCGCGGCGGGCTGGCGGATCGACCCGCCGGTGTCGGTGGCCGTCGCGCCAAGGCACAGCGAGGCCGCGACCGCCGCCGCCGAGCCGCCCGAAGAGCCGCCCGGCACCAGGTCCGCGTTCTTGCCCTTGGAGCGCCAGGGATTGATGACCGGGCCGTAGTAGCTCGTCTCGTTCGACGAGCCCATGGCGAACTCGTCCATGTTGAGCTTGCCGAGCATCACCGCGCCGGCGTCCCACAAGTTCTGGGTGACGGTCGATTCGTAGGTCGGCTTGAAGCCGTCGAGGATGTGGCTGGCGGCCTGGGTGTGAACGCCCCTGGTCGCGAACAGGTCCTTGATCCCGAGCGGGATGCCTTCGAGCGGCCGTGGCTTGCCCTTGGCGAGGGTGTTGTCGGCGATCCGGGCCATGGCGCGGGCCTGCTCGGGCGTGACAACGACATAGGCGTTGAGCGAGGGGTTGGCCTTATCGATGGCGGCAAGGAACGCGTCGGTCAGCTCAAGCGCCGAGAAGTCTCGCTTGGCGAGCCGGTCGCGCGCATCGGCAAGCGTCAGAGTGGTAAGATCGCTCAATTTGCCCTCGTTGGTCCTTGAGGCACCGGCGGGTTCGGCCTTTTGGTGATCCCTAACACGGGGTCTTCGCGTCGGCCAAGCGCGCCCTGTGCAAGGTGATCACGGCAAGCTGAACAGGAGTTACTTGCAGACGCATATACCCCGGCGTAAGCCGAAGAGGACATTTCCACTTGCACCACGCTTCAGGGCGTTCCAGCCGGAGGTCCAGACCATGCAGATCCTCAAATCCGTGTTCCTTGTCATCGGTCTTTTGTGCTCATTGGTGGGCACCGCCCATGCCGACCAGATCAGCAATTATGTCAAGGATGGCGTGGCCATTGGCGGCGCCGACCCGGTCGCCTATTTCACCCAGAACGCCTCCGTGATCGGCTCGCCCGATTTCACCGCCGAATGGAACGGTGTCACCTGGCGCTTTGCCTCGGCCGCGAACCGGGACTCTTTCAAGGCGGACCCGGCCAAATACGCTCCTCAGTTCGGCGGCTTCTGCGCCACCGGCACGAGCTTCGGCAAGAAGGTTCCGATCGATCCCACCCAGTTCAAGGTGGTCGACGGCAAGCTATATCTGAATTCCTCGCCTGGTGCGCAAGCACGCTTCCTGGGCGATGAAAAGGGGACGATCATGAAGGCCCAAGGCATTTGGCCCAAGATCGAAACCGTGCCGGCCGACAAGCTTTAAGAAGACCCTCCCGCGCCTGTTGAGTTGATCAAAGCGAGCAGCGTCACGGCCTCCCCCTGGGCCGTGACGTTTTTCATTTCAGCTCAGGCTACTCCACCACCTTGGGCACCACGAAGAAATGATCCTCGCTCATCGGTGCGTTCTTCACGATGTCGGCGGCCTTCTCGCCGTCGGTCACCACATCGTCGCGCTGGCGCAGCTGCATCGCCACGGTGCTGGTCATTGGCTCCACGCCATTGGTATCGACCTCGGAGAGCTGCTCGACCCATTTCAGGATCGCGTTCAGCTCGCCCTTGAGTCCGGCGGCCTCGGCGTCGGTCACCTTCAGCCGCGCCAATCGTGCAATCCGGCGCACTGTGTCTTCGTTGACCTCTTCCATGGGGGCCTTCTCCTTGAAACGGCGTTACCGGTAAATAGCCTGCCCCTGCAGCCAAGCGCAACAATGCTCCGGGGGTTCACGGTCGGTGAAGGAAACGAGGGACCCCGGCGATTTGCAAGTCACCGGCATCAGGCCGTTCGCCAATTTGGCGTGGAACGTAACGCGGCCGCAGTGGCATGAACCGCCGATCTGTTCAATGTCGCAGTTCCTCGGTATGTCTCCCTGACGGCTCGCGAGGTATCTTGAGGGGACACCATGACGGAACGCAAGAACGGACCGGGGCGCTTTGTGCTGGCTGCCAGGCGCCTCGGCGTGGCGGTGGCGCTCACCGAGCACGCGCAAAGCACGCGCACGGCCGAGGAAGCGGCGGCCGCCTGTGGCTGCGCGGTTGGCCAAATCGTCAAATCGCTGGTGTTCAAGGGCCGTAAATCGGGCACGCCGTATATGCTGCTGGTGTCCGGCGACAACCGGGTGGACCAGAAGGGCGTCGCGACGCAAATCGGCGAGCCCCTGGACCGGCCGGATGCCGATTTCGTGCGTGATCTGACAGGCTTTGCCATCGGCGGCATACCTCCCTTTGGCCACGACACGCCGCTCGCGACCTTCATGGACGAGGATTTGTTTCGCCATGCCGAGATCTGGGCGGCGGCCGGGTCGCCGAACGCAGTGTTCCCCACGGCTCCTGGAGCGTTGGAAAAGGCTTGCGGTGCCAAGCGCATCAAGGTGACGTGAGCCTAGCGCCCACCGGCTGCTGTCAGCCACGATCAAACCCAATCCCTGGCCACCCAGCAGGAGCATCAAATTGCGCGCTTTTATTCTTGTCGCCGCCCTTGGCCTCATGGCGCCTGCCGCGCCTGCGTTCGCCTTTGATTGCGCCAAGGCGCGGACCAAGGTCGAGACGGCGATCTGCGCCGACCCGAAGCTCAAGGCCGCCGACGATGCGATGACGGCGGTCTATGACAATTTGCACGCCGCCGCGGACGCCGCCGCCAAGGAGGCCTTGCGGCTGTCCCAGCTTCGCTGGATCGCTCAGCGCGAGGGTTGCGCCTATCCCGACGCCCCGGACATTCCCGGCTGCGCGCGCGAATTCACCGCCAAGCGCCAGGCCGTGCTGACCGCCTCACCCGAAACCGGCCCCGGCGATGGTTCGGGCCTGGCCCCCTGGTTCGTGCAGCGGGAAGGCAAAAAGGGTGGCTGGGACATTCGCTTCGATCTGGTGCGGTTCGCCCAGCCACAGAGTGCGGGCGAGGAACTGTTCAATCGTGAGATCACGGCATTGCTGACCCCGGCTTTGCTGGAGAATTCCACGCTCGGCACGGCCACCTTGATCGTGGCCCGCGACCGCATCTACGCTTACGGCGTCACCCTGACGCCGACCTACGCCTCCAAGCGCCTGATTTCAGCGCTGGCGGAAGGCTACGAGGACCGCGGCGGTGCCCATCCCATCACCTGGTCGCGCGCGATCAATGTGGCGCTCGACGACGGCCATCGGCTTGGCTTCAGCGACGTGTTCCCCAAGGAGGCCGTCGGTATCTTCGCTAAGCTGTGCGCGGACCAACTGATCGCCGCCCGCCGGGTACGAAACGGCGATGCCGCAATCAACCTGGAGGAGGGGGCCGACGAAGTCATCCTGGCCCACGTCAAGAACTTCGAGACTTGGTCATTTCGCGCCGACAAGGCGACACTGCTGTTTGACCCCTATCTCATCGGCGCTTGGGCCGAAGGGCCCTACACCTGCGAAATTGAGATGCCCGAACTGAGGGCCCACGCGCTGCCGGGCGGCCTGCTGCCTCCATGATGCCGAACTGCCACTCCAGCGCCAAAGTGCTCAAACCTTAAGTATCTATTCAACTCTGTCCCACACTCTCATTCCCCAGGATCGAATCGTCTTGCGGGGGAACGAAAATGGCGCGACGGCACAACGCCGCCGGCTTGCCGGCCGTGATGTCTAAACTAGGGCGCGTGGCACCCATCGTTCTTGGAACCTTGCTGACCGGCTGCGCCACCGCACCGGGTGGGCAGGCGCTCCTGACGATGGCCGACGGTTCTGAGCAGACTGGCTCGCTGTCGCCGGTGGGCGGCGCCGTACCCAAGGACGCCGCGGCCGCCCGCGAATACTGGGCAACCGCCTATGCCAAAAATCCGCACGATCTGAAGGCTGTCGTTTCCTTCGCCCACGCCCTCAAGGCCGACGGCGCCAAGGACAAGGCGCTGAGCGTTTTGCAGCAAGCCGCGATCTACAATCCCGACAGCCTCGTCATCGCATCCGAGGAAGGCCGGCTCGCCCTCGATATGGGCCAGAACGATCTGGCCGGCAAGCTGCTTGCCCGCGCCAACGATTCCACCAATCCCGATTGGCGCGTGTTGAACGCGCTCGGCACATTGGAAGTCACGCGCAACAACCGGACGGGCGCCCAAGACTATTTCCAGCGCGCCATCCAGCTCGCGCCAAATCAGCCAAGCGTGCTCAACAATCTCGCGCTGCTCTATGCGCTCGGCGGCGATCCAGCCAAGGCGGAAACACTTCTGCGCAAGGCAGCCGCGGCCGGAGGTGACGTCATGCGCATTCGCCAGAATCTGGCGCTCGTGCTCGGCGTCGAGGGCAAATACGAAGAGGCCCAGCAGTTGACCGCCAGCGACCTTGGCGCCGACAAGGCCAAGTCCAACCGGGCCTACATGGAGAAGATGGTGGCGGCAACGCCCGTGAAGCTCGGCAAGCAAGACCTCGTGGGCGCTTGGCAAACGGCGGTCGAGGGTCCCACGCCCACTCCCAGCAAGCCCAACGAGTTCCCGACCAGCGCCTGGGTGGTCGACGTCGCCGCCAAATAGCGATGGCGGCTTTCCGTGGGCCCGCTGTCCAGGCTATGTGTCTCACGTCGCCTTAGACCGCGCGAGACCTGGGCCGGCCGATGCACTGTGACACCGATGCCGCCACCGCGATCTTCGCGGCCAACCGCGCCAATGCCGGCGCACGGATTCGTTATACGCCCGGGGAGCCGCTGTCACGGCTGTCGGACCTGGCGGAATGGGGCGGCCACCGGGTCAAGTTTCCGACGCCAACCGACCGGGCCGAAGCCGTGCTGCTCAACACTGGCGGCGGCATGGCGGGCGGCGATGCGCTTGCGGTTTCGGTGGCGCTCGAAGCCGGTGCGGAGCTGACTTTCACCACCCAGTCGGCAGAGCGCATTTACCGCTCGGCCGGCGCCACCTCCACCATAGCACTCGACCTCGAAGTGGGAGCGGGCGCCGACCTCGCGTTCATCCCGCAAGAGACAATCGTGTTTTCGCACGCCTGCCTCGCCCGCACGATCACCGCCGAAGTCGCTGAGAGTGCAACGCTGCTGCTGGCCGAAGCCCTCGTCTTTGGCCGCGCTGCGTCTGGAGAGCGGGTGACGGGCGGCTCGCTGCGCGACCGCTGGCGCATCCGGCGCGGCGGAAAACTCGTCTATGCCGACGATGTGCGTCTCGAGGGCCCCATGTCCGAACTCTTGCAGCGTGCTGCAATTGGCGACGGAGCCGGCGCTGTCGGATGCCTGCTGCTCGTATCGCCCGACGCAGCCGACCGTCTCGACTTTACCCGCGGGTTGCTGGGCGGCGCTCAATGCCGCGTTGCGGCAAGCGCCTGGAACGGCCTTCTCGTGGTTCGCGCGGCCGGCGAGCCAGCCGCGCTGCGCCAAATTCTCGGCCGAGCGATTTCGGGTCTTTCGCAGCGCACACTGCCGCGTGTATGGTCGCTGTGATACGGAGCCCCGCAGTGCTATGAACCTGACGCCACGCGAAAAAGACAAGCTGCTCATCAGCATGGCCGCCATGGTCGCGCGGCGGCGGCTGGAGAGGGGCGTGAAGCTCAACCATCCTGAGGCGATAGCGCTCATCACCGATTTTGTCGTGGAGGGCGCGCGCGACGGCCGCATGGTCGCTGACCTGATGCAAGCGGGCGCCAAAGTCGTGACACGGGCCCAGGTGATGCCGGGCATCGCCGAGATGATCCACGATGTCCAGGTGGAAGCAACGTTCCCAGATGGCACCAAGCTGGTGACGGTTCACGAACCGATCAGGTGAGTTGAGTCATGATTCCCGGCGAGATCATCCCTGCCAAGGGCGACATCGAACTGAACGCGGGCCGCAAGGCGGTGACGCTGAAGGTGTCGAACACCGGCGACCGGCCGATCCAGGTCGGCAGCCACTACCACTTCTTCGAGACCAATCCGGCGCTCGACTTCGATCGGGCCATGGCGCGAGGCCATCGGCTGGACATAGCGGCGGGCACGGCGGTCCGCTTCGAGCCGGGCCAGAGTCGCGAGGTTCGGCTCATCCCGGTCGAGGGCAAGCGCGAAATCCACGGCTTCAGGCAAATGGTGATGGGAAAACTCAAATGAGTGAGAAGCACTATTCCGGTAGCTGCCAATGCGGCGCCGTTGTCTTCGAAGTCGATGCCGATTTGGACGGCACGATCACCTGCAACTGTTCACGCTGCCAACGACTGGGCTCGGTGCTCAGTTTCACGCCGCGCACCAAGTTCACGCTCAAATCGGGCCAGGGCAACCTCACCGAATATCTGTTCAACAAGAACCGCATCAAGCACCAGTTCTGCAAGACTTGCGGCATCGAACCATTCGCCTTCGCCGAAGGACGCGACGGCACACCGATGGCGGCAGTCAACGTCAATTGCCTGGATGGCGTCGAACCAAGGGCGCTGAAGTCCAAGCATGTGGATGGAAAGTCGTTTTGAGCTCGGTCCGCCATCCCGCCTATGCACCACCGTTCGCCGAACTGATGGAGAGCCTCGTGTCGGGAGTGCAGTTGGGGTGAGTGGGTGCGTCCACGTTATGTAGCAGCCGAAAGTTGGGGCACCGCCAGAATATGAATACTCGAATGGTCACCCTTGCTTTGCTCTTCATCGCGCCTGTGCGTGCAACGGCTGCCGACGAAGCCGCTTCAAAGTCGTTTGTGGATAGCTGCAGAGTCGCGGCCTTCTCACGATCACATAGTGCATTGACTACTGATCGAGAGGCGATCTTGTTTTGCGATGGCTTCGTCCGTGGCTTTTCGACTGCGAAAATGCTCTGGGCGCCACAATTAGCTTATTGCGTTCCCGCAGGCATCAGCGTCGTTGAAATGGAGGCAGCATACATCACTTGGATCGATGCGCACCCTGAGCGGAAAAGCCACTTCATGGTCGAGACCTTTCTCGACGCTATGCGCGCGACATTTCCTTGCAGTAAGTAGGTCGGGTCGAACGCAGCAATGGCCCGGTCTACGGTCAAAGAAAGTACAACATGGCCCTCAAAATCCCCCGCGCCGCCTATGCCGGCATGTACGGCCCCACCGTGGGCGACAAGGTGCGGCTGGCCGACACCGAG
>Ga0075021_10000483_pt1 | contig 21064 bp, 16 predicted proteins | sample ColStrG_CSR_2012_FD_72749 | JGI IMG/M metagenome (GOLD analysis project Ga0075021, IMG submission 72749) | Freshwater sediment microbial communities in response to fracking from Pennsylvania, USA - Cold Stream Run_MetaG_CSR_2012 | ecosystem: Environmental > Aquatic > Freshwater > Creek >...
CTGGTCCTGCATCGCGGCGCGGGTGCCTACATCTGCGGCGAGGAGACCGGCCTGCTCGACTCGCTGGAGGGCAAGCGCGGCAACCCGCGGCTGAAGCCCCCGTTCCCGGCGATCGAGGGCCTGTACCGGGGTCCGACGCTGATCAACAACGTCGAGACGCTGGCGACCGTCCCCCACATCATCCGGATGGGCGGCGCCGAGTACGCCACGCTCGGCGTCAAGAACTCCAGCGGCACCAAGCTCGTGTCGGTGTCCGGCGACGTCCAGCGGCCCGGCAACTACGAGATCGAGTTGGGAACCCCCTCGCGCGAGATCATCTACGGACTCGCCGGCGGACCCGAGCCGGGCCGTGAGATCAAACTGTGGTTCCCCGGCGGCTCGAGCTCGCCGGTCCTGACGGCCGCAGACCTCGACGTCGCCTACGACTTCAACTCGATGGCGGAGGCGGGCACGATGCTGGGCTCCGGCGCGATCATCGTCGTTGACGACACCCACAGGGTGCTCGACGTCGCGCTGAAGGTCGCCAAGTTCTACGCGCACGAGTCATGCGGCAAGTGTGTGCCCTGCCGCGAGGGGACCAACTGGACGGTGAAGATGCTCCAGCGGATCGACTCCGGCCTGGCGACCCCGATGGACCTCGACCTGCTCGCATCTGTGCAGGACCAGATCATCGGCAACTGCCTGTGCGTGCTCGGCGACGCGATGGCGATGCCAATCCGCTCGATGGTCCAGAAGTTCCGGCCCGAGCTCGAGGCCGACATCGAGGCGGCCCGCGCTCGCGCCACCGAGGACGACCTCCATGGCGCGCGCGGCGAGGCGCAGCCGATCGCGGTCGGCGCCCACTGATCGACAGACGCCATGCCGAGACCCGACCGCAAGACGATCAAGCTGACGATCGACGGCCGCGAGGTGGACGCGGTCGACGGCCAGATGCTGATCGACGCCGCCAAGCAGGCGGACGTGGAGATCCCGTTCTTCTGCTACGAACCGAAGCTCGGCCAGCCGGTCGGCGCCTGTCGCATGTGCCTGGTGGAGATCGAGGGGATCCCCAAGCTCCAGACCTCCTGCTCGACCCCGGTCCGCGACGGGATGGTGGTCAACACCACGACCGACCGCGTCCACGAGGCACAGAACGCGATCGTCGAGTTCCTGCTCGTCAACCACCCGCTCGACTGTCCCGTCTGCGACAAGGGAGGCGAGTGCCCGCTGCAGGACATCACGTTCGGTTGGGGACTCGGCCGCACCCGGGTGGTCGAGCCCAAGCGCCACTTCGTCAAGCCGCTGGCGCTCTCGCCTCTGATCGCGATCGACCGTGAGCGCTGCATCCTGTGCTACCGCTGCGTGCGCTTCAGCCAGGAGATCTCCGAGGACTGGCAGCTGATCTTCGCCGAGCGCGGCGCCCACACGTTCGTCGGCACCCACGACGGCCACCCGTACGTGGCGCCGTTCACGGGCAACATCATCGAGCTGTGCCCGGTGGGCGCCCTGACCTCACAGCCCTACCGGTTCCGCGCACGGCCGTGGGACATCGAATCCGCCGGCGGCATCTGCACGCTGTGCCCCTCGCAGTGCAACGTCAGCTTCACGGTGCGCGACGAGAAGGTCGCGCGGGTGCTGGCGCGCGAGCACCCCGAGGTCGACGACGGCTGGCTGTGCGACAAGGGCCGCTTCGCCTATCAGGCGATCCACGTCGATGAGCGGATCACGACGCCGCTCGTCCGCGACGGCGGCGCCCTGCGCGAGGTCTCATGGGAGCACGCGCTCGCGAGTGCCGCCGCGATCGCTCGCCACACCGGCCACGTCGCCGCACTGGCCGGCGGAGGCGCATCCAACGAGGAGGCTTTCCTGCTCCAGCGGCTGATCCGTGAGCAGCTGAATTCCAACGATCTGGACTCGCGCCTTCGTGCCACCGGGGCCGCGATCGATCTCGACCTCGTCCGGGCGCTGGCCACCCCGTCGCTTCAGGCAAGCGTCGCGGACCTCGAATTCGCCCACACGGTCCTGGTGCTCGGTTGCGAGCCGATCGACGACGCGCCGATCATCGAGCTGCGGGTCCGCAAAGGAGTGCGCCGCAACGGCGTCAAGCTCGCGATCGCCGGCGCGCGACCGAGCGCGCTTGACCCTGCCGCGGCGCTCACGGTCCGCTACCCGCCCGGTGAGGAGGACGCGTTCATGGCCGCGCTGGAGGCGGCTATGGCGGACGCCGCCTCCAGCGGGTCAGGCGCCGATCACGACGAGCAGATCGCGGCGCTGGCGGCGCTGCTGCGAGATGGCGGCGAGGACGTGGTGATCGTCTGGGGCGGCTGGCTCGGCGCGGGCGCACAGGCATCGCTGGCGCGGATCGCGGACAGGCTGGGCCTCGCTGAGCGCCCCGGGGCCGGCCTGCTCGAGATCCCGTGCTCGGCCAACGGCCGCGGCCTGCGCGAGGCGGGATTCGTGCCCAACGCCGGGCCCGGCCACGGCAAGCTCGAGCAACCCGGCGCCAGCGCCGCCGAGATCGCCTCCGCCGCGGCGGCCGGCGAGATCACAGCGCTGTACCTGCTCGAGACCGACCCGGTCCGTGACCTCCCCGACCGTGCCGCCTGGGACGCCGCGATGGCCCGGACCTCCGTGGTGATCGCCCACGCGTCGGTGCTGACCGAGGGGCTCGCGACCCACGCGAACGTGATCTTCCCGGCAGAGTTCAGCGCCGAGAAGGAGGGCACGGTCGTGCACCCCGATGGCCGGCTGCAACGGCTGCGGGCGGCGATCGCACACCCCGGCGAGGTGCGTGCGGGCTGGTCGGTGATCGCCGAGGTGGCCAGGCGCACAGGCCACGACCTCGGGGTGCTGACGAGCGCGATGGCATTCCGCCAGCTGGTCACGGCGGTGCCGTTCTACGAGGGGCTGACGCTTGAGGAGATCGGCGGGCAGGGGGTTCGCTGGCCCGGTCGCCGGCAGGCCACCGCGATGCCGTCCGGGGCGGTGCCCGCCGCCGGCCAGCCAGCCAAGCGGCCGGCGGCGCGGAGGACGAAGGGCCGCCTGCGGCTCGGAACCTACCGCCCCATCTGGGCAGCGCCCGAGGTCGAGATCTCCCCGGCGCTGCACTTCACGATCGCTTCTCAGCGGATCGAGCTGTCGCCCGCCGACGCCGAGCGGCTCGGGGTGATGGACGGGGAGCAGGTCGAGGTCGGTCGCGACGGGTCGAGGCTCAGCGCCACTGTCGCCGTGCGCACCGGCGTCGTGCCCGGAACCGCATTTCTGGCCGACGGGATCGCGGCGAACTCGGCCAACAGGCTGAGCGAAGGCGACATTGAGGTGACGCCCGCGACGCCTCTTGTGGGCGTGGGCGAGGGGGCGGGCGAGTGATCACGCCCGCGTTCGCCTTCTACGTCGAGCCGTGGTGGATCCAGATCATCAAGTCGCTGGTGATCTTCGGGGTGGTTTTCGGGCTGATGCCGATCCTGATCGTCTACGAGCGCAAGCTGCTTGGACGTTTCCAGAACCGCTATGGGCCGAACCGCGTCGGCCCGTTCGGGTTGCTCCAGCCGCTCGCGGAGATCGTCAAGTTCGCTACCAAGGAACCTTTCCGACCGGCCACATCGGTCGCGTTCCTGTTCCGGATCGCACCGGTGATCGCGATCGTCACCGCGGTCGGCGCGCTCGCGATCATTCCGTGGGGCGACGTGCAGAAGATCTTCGGGACCAACGTCGGCCTGTACGGGATCGACGTCTCGATCGGACCGCTGTACGTGTTCGCGCTCGCGGGGATCTCGTTCTACGGGATCATGCTCGGCGGCTGGGCGTCCGGCTCGAAGTACTCGTTCCTCGGCGCGATGCGCGGCGCCGCGCAGCTGATCTCCTACGAGGTCTCGCAGGGGCTGTCGCTCGTCGGCGTGATCATCCTCGCGCAGACGCTGTCGTTGACCGGGATCGTGCATGCCCAAGAGGCCAGCACCTGGTACGTGATCCCGCAGTTCGTGGGCTTCCTGATCTTCATGGTCGCGTCTTTTGCGGAGACCAACCGGGCGCCGTTCGACCTCGTCGAGGCGGACGCGGAGCTGGTCGCGGGCTACTTCACCGAGTACGGCGGGACCGCATTCGTCGCCTACCTGTTCGCCGAGTACGCGAACATGATCGTCGTCTCGGCGATGGCGGTGACGATGTTCCTGGGCGGCTGGCTGATGCCGTTCGGGATCAACCCACCCGGCTGGGTCGATCCGATTGTCGTGATCGTCAAGATCTCGATCGTCCTGACCTTCTTCATCTGGATCCGGGCGACGCTGCCGCGGCTTCGCTACGACCAACTGATGTCGTTCGGCTGGAAGGTGCTGCTGCCGCTGGCGACGATCAACCTGCTCGTGACCGCATTCGTGGTGGTGCACTGACCGTGCCCTACGACCCCGGAGCTGACGTGATCAAGGTCGTGCGTCACCCGGCGCGCGGTCCGGCGGCCGGCGCCTACCGTGCGTTCGGCGAGACGCTGCGCGGCCTGAAGACGACGTTCATGCGGGTCGTCGAAGGCCCGACGACGATCCAGTACCCGGAGGAGAAGACCCCGGTCTACCCGCGCTTTCGGGGCCGCCACAAGCTGCACCGTTTCGAGGACACCGGGCTGGAGAAGTGCGTCGGCTGCTCGCTGTGCGCCGCCGCGTGCCCGGCGGACTGCATCCGCGTGGTCGCCGCCGAGAACACGCCGTCGAACCGCGTTTCGGCCGGCGAGCGCTACGCCGCGGTGTACGAGATCAACCTCAGCCGCTGCATCTTCTGCGGGTACTGCGAGGTCGCGTGCCCGTTCGACGCGATCACGATGGGTCACGATTACGAGCTGTCCGACTACACGCGCTCGGATCTGATCTTCACCAAGGAGATGCTGCTCGCTGAGCCGATCGAGCGCACGCCGCTGAGGACGGAGGAGGAGTGAGCGTCTTCTTCTTCTTCCTCGCGTCGATCATCGCGATCGCGGGGGCGTTCGGAGTGGTGATGCTGCGTAACCCGTTCTACAGCGTGCTGGCGCTCGTCTGCCACCTGATCGCGCTCGCGGTCCTGTTCCTGCTGCTGCGGGCCGAGTTCGTGGCGGCGGCGCAGGTGGTCGTGTATGCCGGGGCGGTGATGGTCCTGTACCTGTTCGTGGTCGCCTACGTCGGCGGCGGCGACGAGGTGGCGGCCGGGACCGCGCTGCGGATCCTCGGGCCGCTGTTCGCGCTGGCGGTCGCGATCGAGCTGTTCATCGCGATGCTCGGCTCGGGGCTGTCCGGGATCTCGGGCAAGGGCGCGCCGTACGTCCTCGGGTTCGGAACCCCCGCGCAGATCGGACGGCTGTTCCTGACCAGCTACCTGCTGCCGTTCGAGGTCGCGTCGCTGCTGTTGCTGGTCGCCGCGATCGGCGCGGTCGTGCTCGCGCGCCGGCGGCGCGGTCTCGAGGACGACCTCGAGCTCGAACGCCGCCTGCGCGAGCCGCGCCCCGCATACACGGGCACGCTCGCGGAGGGCGCCGGCGTGCAACGAGTGCTCGCCGCGATCGCCGCCACCGAGCAGCTCGAACGCGGTGGGGGCGCCGGCGAGCGTGATCGGCGCGGGCTCGCCGGCTCGCCGGCCGGCACGAGCGACGGCGACGGCCAGGAGGGCTGATGGCGATCGGCTGGTACCTGGTCGTGTCGGCGGTGATCTTCAGCACAGGCGCCGCTGGCGTGCTCACTCGACGCAATCCGCTCGTGATCCTGCTGTGCCTCGAGCTGATGCTGAACGCCGCCAACCTCGCGCTCGTCGCGTTCGCGCGGATGCACGGCGGCGCCGCCGGGCAGGTGTTCGCGCTGATCGTGATGGTCGTCGCGGCCTGCGAGGTGACCGTCGGCCTCGGTCTGATCGTCGCGATCTACCGCCGCAACCTCCCGATCGACGTCGACGAGATGCACGAGCTGAACGGATGAGCCCCACCACCTGGGGATGGCTGGTGCTGCTGTTCCCGATGCTGGGGTCGGTCGTGCTCGGGATCGGCTACAGGCGCCTCGGGCGTGCGGCGGGCTGGATCGGGACGGTGGCGATCGGGCTGTCGTTCGCGGCCGCCGTCGGGGCACTGCTGGCGCTTCTGAGCCGTACGCCCGCGCATCGTGAGGTCTCCTCGACCCTGTGGGACTACGCGGTCAGCGACGGCCTCGACGCGAAGCTGTCGATCCTGGTGGACCCGCTGTCCGTGTTCATGATCCTCGTCGTCAGTGGCGTCTCGACCCTGATCCACCTCTACTCGGTCTCCTACATGGCCTCCGATCGGGGCTACTCACGCTACTTCGCCTACCTCAACTACTTCGTGCTGTCGATGCTGCTGCTGGTGCTGGCCGGCAATTTCGTGCTGCTGATCGTCGGCTGGGCGTTCGTCGGCGCCGCCTCGTACATGCTGATCTCGTTCTGGTACCGGCGCACGACCGCGACGCGCGCCGGGATCAAGGCGTTCGTGATCAACGTCGTCGGCGATGTCGGGCTCGTGATCGGGACGTTTCTGCTCTTCGAGCACACCGGGACCGTCAGCTTCCTGGGCAACTTCGCGCTCGTCCAGCGCGCCTTCGCCCACAACGACACGGTGCTGGTGATCGCGTGCCTGCTGTTCCTCGTCGGCGCGTTCGCCAAGAGCGCCCAGGTGCCGCTGCACACGTGGCTCCCGGACGCGATGGAGGGCCCCACCCCGGTCTCCTCGCTGATCCACGCCGCGACGATGGTGACCGCGGGCGTGTACCTGATCGTGCGCCTGCACCCGCTGTTCGAGTGGGCGCCGACCGCCGCCGCCGTCGGCGCGATCGTCGGTTGCGCGACGCTGCTGATCGCCGGCACGATCGGCCTGGTGGTGACCGATCTGAAGCGCGTGATCGCCTATTCGACTATGTCCCAGATCGGCTACATGATCATGGGCGCCTCGGCGGGCGCCTACTCGGCGGCCCTGTTTCACCTGATGAGCCACGCGTTCTTCAAGGCTCTGCTGTTCATGGGGGCAGGCTCGGTGATCGGCGCGATGGGCGGCGAGCAGTCGCTGAACCGGATCAGCGGCTTCCGCAGGGCGCTGCCGTTCACCTTCCTGTGCTTCATGATCGGCGGCCTGGCGCTGTCCGGGATGCCGCCGTTCTCGGGTTGGTTGTCGAAGGACGACATCATCGCCTACCTCGACTACCGCGGCGGCGCGTTCGCGGTGCTCGGGATCCTCGGGTACCTCGGCGCGCTGATCACCGGGCTCTACACCTTCAGGATGATCTTCCGCGCGTTCTGGGGGAAGCCGTGCCCGGAGGCGGCTGAGCTCGAGCAGGGACACCTCCACCACGCCGATGTGCCGCGCAACCCCGCGACCGGCGAGGAAGAGGACACCGATGTCGGCTTCCCCGGCGCCGAGCATCACATCGCCGAGCGGGAACCGCCCATGAAGGTCGCGATGGCCGGGCTGGCGATCCTCACGATCGTCGGCGGAGTGATCCAGCTGCCGGGGGTCGACCACACGCTGACGAACTTCCTGGCCCCGACGTTCGCGCGCTCGTCACTCGCCCATCTCGAGCCGTCGGTCGCCTCCGACTACGTCGGGCTGGCGATCGGCGCGCTGATCGCGGGGGCCGCGATCGCGATCGCGTACCGAGTGTGGGTGGCCCGTCCACAGACCGCGCCGCGCCTGCAGGCGCGGTTCGGGGCGCTGCACACGTTCCTGGTCAACAAGTGGTACTTCGACGAGGCGATCGACTTCCTGATCGTCCGACCGTCGCTGATGTTCGGACGCCTGGCCGAGTCGGTGCTCGAGCGGGTCGTGATCGGCGAGGGCCTGACCGGCGGCGTCGTTTCCGCCGTCCGCGCCGGCTCGGCGGGGGTGCGCCGCGCTCAGACCGGCGCCCTGCGGTTCTACGCGGCGGTCGTGGTCCTCGGCGTCGCGGTCGTCGCCTTCTACTTTCTGGTGTCCTCGTCGTGACGCTGTCGATCCTGATCTGGCTGCCGTTGGCGATCTCGCTTCTCTGCTCGCTGCTGCCGGCGCGGATGGCCGGCCGTGCCACTGCGCTCGGCAGTCTCGTGACGCTCGCGCTGGCGCTGTCTTTCCTGGCGCGCTTCCACACCGGGATGGCGGGTCTTCAGTTCGTCACCGACCGCGTCTGGATCGGCGCGCTCGGGATCCATTACAAGCTCGGGATCGACGGTCTGAACCTGCTGCTGATCGTGCTGACGGCGCTGCTGTTCACGCTGTCGCTGGCGTGGTCGGCCTGGCGGGAGGTGGACCGACCGCGGCTCTACTACTTCTACTTCGGGCTCGCGCAGAGCGCCGTGCTCGGCGCGTTCTGCGCGCAGGACCTGATCCTGTTCGTGGCGTTCTTCGACCTGATGCTGGTCCCGTTCTACTTCCTGGTCGGGTCATGGGGCACCGGCGACCGGGTGCGCGCCACCACCAAGCTCGTGATCTACACGATGGTCGGCTCGTTCCTGATGCTGGCGGCGGCGATCGCCACGGGCGTGATCGCATCCAGCGAGCACGGGACGCCGCTGACATTTGTGATCAGCGACCTCCGGCGCCTGCCGCTGTCCGGCAGCTCGCAGGAGTGGCTGTTCCTGTGCTTCGCGGCCGCGTTCCTGGTCAAGATGCCGCTCGCGCCGCTGCACGGATGGCTGGCCGACGCCTACAAGTCGATGCCGATCCCGGTCGTCGCGGTGTTCTCCGGCGTGCTCTCCAAGGTAGCCGCCTACGGGTTCCTGCGGATCGTGCTGCCGCTGTTCCCGCAGGCGACCGTTCATTACCAGACCTTGATCCTGCTGATCGCGCTGATCTCGATCGTCTGGGCCAGCGCCGTCGCGTTCACGACCAATGACTCGCGGCTCGTGATCGCCTATTCGAGCGTCGCCCAGCTGGCGTTCATCACGCTCGGGATCTTCTCGCTGCGCTCGCAAGGTGGCCAGGGCGCCCTGCTGCAGATGGTCAACCACGGGATCGTCACGGCGGCCGCGTTCTTCGTGGTCGCGACCGTCGCGGCGCGCTGCGGCGGCAGCGAGGACCTCCGTGAGATGGGCGGGGTCGCGTTTCGCGCGCCGCTGCTGGCGACGATGTTCCTGATCGTCGCGTTCGCGACGCTGGCGATGCCCGGATCGGCCAACTTCATCGGCGAGTTCATGATTCTGCTCGGCACGTTCAACGCCAAGACCGCGATCGGCTCGATCGCGTTCATCGGCGTGGTTGCCGCTGCCTTCTACGCGCTGCGGCTGTTCATCGCCGCGATGCACAACCGCGTCGGCTCGTCGGTCTCGCCGATCGAGATCCGTGTCGGCGAGGCGGTCGCGATCGTGCCGCTGGTGGCGGTGATCATCGCGCTCGCGTGCTACCCGCAGTTCGGCCTCAAGCGCTCGCAATCGTCGCTGAACCTCGCGGTTGCGCCGGCGGCGACGCTCAGCGGGGCGCCCGGCGGCGGGGGGATCGCGGTGCGTGTGAGCGCTGCGGCACAGCCGCCGCAGCTCGCGTCCGCGGCGCTGTCCGCCAACGCGGCTGGCCCACTTCTGGCGCGGATCCGTCCGCGCGTGACCGTCGCGGTCAGGCTGACTCCCACCCACCGGAGCCACGGGTGAACGCCGTCTCCGCCCAGCTGGCGAACGCGATCACGCACCGCCACATAACGGGGCCGCCGATCGACTGGGCGGCGCTGGCACCGCTCGTGGTGCTGGCCGGCGGCGCGCTCCTGCTGCTGTTGATCGGCCTGGTGCGCAGCCGGGGCGTCCGCGAGCAGCTGGTCCCGTCGCTGACGCTGCTGACGCTCGCCGGCGCGATCGGCACCGCCGCCTGGCGCCTGAGCCAGCCGGCGACCACGGTTGTCGCGGGCGCCCTGCGGATCGACGGGCTCGCGATGCTGATCGACATGATCTGCGCCGCGGCCGCGTTCGGCACCGTGCTGCTCGCCTGGCGTTCGCGAGCGGTGCGGGATGCCGGCCACGGCGAGTTCTACTCGCTTCTGGTGTTCAGCGTGCTCGGGATGGCGATCCTCGTGTCGGCGATCGACCTGGTGACGCTGTTCGTCGGGATCGAGCTGTTGTCGATCCCGCTGTATGTGCTGTGCGCCTCCGAGTACCGGCGCGAGGGCTCGCTCGAGTCGGGGCTCAAGTACCTGGTGATCGGCTCGGTCGGCTCGGCGACGCTGGTGTACGGGCTGGCGATGATCTACGGCGCGACTGGCTCCACCAGCTTCGAGGCGATCTCCCACGCGATCAACGGCGGCCCGTTCAACAACCTGCTCACCGATCCGCTGCTGCTCACCGGCCTCGGGCTGGCGACGGTCGGGTTCGCGTTCAAGGCATCGGTGGCGCCGTTTCACCAGTGGACTCCGGATGTGTACGAGGGGGCGCCGACGCCGGTCACCGCGTTCATGGCGACCGCGACCAAGGCCGCAGCGATCGGCATATTCCTGCGGTTCTTCGACGTCGCCGTGCCGGGGGCGTTCGACACCTGGGCGCCGCTGCTGGCGACGATCGCGACGATCACGATCATCGTCGGCAACGTGGGTGCGATGGGCCAGACCTCGCTCAAGCGGATGCTCGGCTACTCGGGCGTCGCGCAGGCAGGCTACATGCTCTGCGGAGTGGTGGTCGGGACCCGGCTCGGCGCTTCGGCGACGGTTCTCTACCTCGGCGTCTACCTGATGCTGAACCTCGCTGCGTTCGCGGTGGTCGTCGCACGGGAACGGGTGGCCGGCAACGACCTGATCGGCTCTGTGGCCGGCCTCGGCTCCGAGGACCCATGGCTCGCCTGGCCGCTTACGATCGCGATGCTTGGGCTGGCCGGCATCCCGGGAACGGTCGGCTTCATCGGCAAGTTCCAGCTGATCCACGCGCTCGTCGACGGGAACTACACGTGGCTCGCGATCGTGCTGGTGATCGGGGCGATGATCTCGCTCGCCTATTACCTGCGGGTGGTCGCGGCGATGTGGATGCGCGAACCGGCGCGAATCTCTTCGCAGCCGCTCGGGCGCGAGCTGGCGCCGATCGCGGGCGGGGCGCCGGAGGCGGACGAGCCCGAGCAGCCGGACGGGAGCGAGCGGCCGGACGCCGCGCCCGGGCCGGCACGCCAGCCCGAGGTGGTGGCCGTCGCCGTCGTGTGCGGGGCTGCGAGCGTGTTCTTCGGCCTGTTCCCCTCACCGCTGTTCGACCTCGCGGCGCACGCGGGTGCCGCGCTGACCGGAATCTTCTGAGCGCCGGATTCCCGCAGGCGGGTCAGACCTTGCGCCAGGTCGGCACCCACGAGCCGTCGTCGTGGCGCTCGAAATCCTGGAACAGAAGCGGTGCCTCGGCGCACATCACGCGCGCGACCTGGTCGAACACGAGCCGCAGCTCCTCCTCGGCGCCCGGAGCGGTGCGCATCTCGATCACGTGGCGCAGTGTGCGGACGTTGGCGGTCCAGAGGATGTCGGTGCTGAGGCCGATCGGCGCGAGCCGCCGGAGCGCCGAGGTGATCTCCTTCTTGGCCGCGAACGGCAGCCCGTCATCGTCGAGTCCCAGCGCGTCTGCCGCCGCGACCTGGAACTCCTCGAGCTGCTCGACCAAGCTGATGACCTGGTCCCGCACCGGCTCGAGCGCCGGCGGGACGCGGAAGGCGATGTCCGTCAAGCGCACGTACCGCAGGCTCTCCTGACTGAACGCCGAGCCGGCACGATGCCGAACAAGTTCGTGCGTGAAGACGCGTGATACGTGGTGGAACGCGAACGTGTAGTTCGAGTGCTCGAGCACGCTTCCGTGAAAGCTCTGCAGCACGTTGGCAAAGTAGGCGGCGCGATCGGTCCGGATTCGCGTGACGTTTGGGTTCAGGCCCGGCTCCCAGCTGCGGTAGCAGACCCTTCCCGCGAACTCTGCGAGCAGCTCGCCCTCAGCGGCGTGCCCGGATTCGCCCTCAGCGGCATGCTCGGCTTCGCCCTCAGCGGCGTGCCCGGCTTCGCCCTCAGCGGCGTGCCCGGCTTCGTCGAGTCGCATGTCGAGCCACGATTCGCCGCCGACATCGGCCAGGTAGGCACGCATCGCGTCGGTGTCGATCGACGGCCGTGCTACGAGGAACACCCGCGGTGCGCTTTCCCGGCGGGTCAGGTCGGTGGGCGGGGTCTCGGTCATCGTCGGCGGAGGGTTCATCGTGGCACCTCGCGGCGGGTTTCGGGTCGCTCATCGTGGCGAACGGCTCGGACGGTTCGCGATCGCAGCTCGTCCAGTCCGTGATCGCAGCTCGTCCAGTCCGTGATCGCAGCTCGTCCAGTCCGTGGTCGCGGCTCGTCCAGTCCGTGGTCGCGGCTCGGATGGCCCGTGATCGCGGTAACGTGGTCATGGAAGGATCGCCGTCGCAGTGGCGTCTGCTGTATCGAGCCAATCACGACAGAAAGGTGTTCACGTGAAAGTTCGAACTCGGGCGTTAGCCCTTGCGGCAGCAGCCTGCGCTGCGGCCGCGCTCACCGCGGCGGGTGCCGCTGCACACTCCTCGGCTCACGCACGGAGTGCCTCGGCGTCCCACCGCTGGACGGTGAAGATCGTCAAGACCTCCAAGGGCTCGCTCTTGGTCGGCGCCAACGGCCACACGCTCTACATGTTCAGTAGGGACCATCGAGGCCACGATGCGTGCGTCTCGATGTCCGGATGCGCCGCGGCCTGGCCGCCGCTCTATGTGAAGGGCAAGCCGGTCGCCGGAACAGGCGCGCGAGCCTCGCTGCTCAGCACGATCGCCGTCAAGGGCCACAAACAGGCCGCCTACGCCGGCCATCCGCTGTATTACTACGCGGGCGACACTGGTCCGGCACAGACCGGCTACCTGGGTTTCAAGGCGTTCAAAGGAACCTGGTATGGGGTCAGCGCGAGCGGCAGCTGGATTCCGCACGGCTCGTCCGGCTCGTCCGGTTCGGGCGGCTACGGTGGCGGCTACGGTGGCGGTGGCGGCGGCTATGGCTGAGCACGCACGGCGGTCGTTCTAGCGCGTCACCGGCTCCGAGCGCCAGGTGATACCAGATAGGCGGGCTCGGGCGGGCGAGCCGGTCAGCCGCCCGCCCGAGCAGCCTCGCGCTCCTGGGCCGACGGGTCCTTTCAGCCGTCCGCCCGAGCAGCCTCGCGCTCCTGGGCCGGCGGGTCCGGTCAGCCGTCCGCCCGAGCAGCCTCGCGCTGGCGCAGCTCGATCCGGCGGATCTTGCCGGTCAGCGTCTTGGGCAGGTCGGACACGAACTCGATCCTGCGCGGGTAGGCGTACGCCGACAGGTGTTCGCGGACGAACGACTTGATCCCGTCGGCGAGCTCGTCGGACGGCTCGTGGCCCTGGGCCAGGACGATGAACGCCTTCACGACCATCCCACGCCGCTCGTCGGGTGAGGCGACCGCCGCCGCCTCTGCGACTGCGGGGTGCTCCAGACAAACCGACTCGACCTCGAAGGGACCGATCCGGTAGCCCGCCGAGATGATCACGTCGTCGGCACGGCCCTCGTACCAGAAGTAGCCGTCCTCGTCGGTGCGGGCGGCGTCCTTGGTGTGGAACCACTCGCCGCCGAACACCTCCTTGGAGTCCTCGGGCCGGTTCCAGTAGCCCAGCGGATAGTGGGGGTTGGTGCGTGCCCGCAGGCAGATCTCGCCGCGCTCGCCGACCGCAACGGGGCGCTCGTCCTCGTCCAGGACTTCGACTTCCCATCCCGGGAGCGGGCGGCCCATCGAGCCTTCGCGCACATCCATGAACGGGAAGTTGCCGCACAACGGGTATGACTCGCTGAGCCCGTAGTAGTCGAGCACGGTGACGCCGTACTGCTCGCGGAACCAGCGGATCGCCTCGGGATTCAGCGGCTCGCCGGCCGAGCACACGATCCGGAAGCGCTGCGGGTGGCGCGTGCGCGCGTCGGCGATCGACATCATCGAGCGGATCGCGGTCGGGGTCGCGAACACGTTCGTCACCTCGTGGCGGGAGAGGAAGTCCAGCTGCCGCCCTGGGTCAAACCCGCCCTCGCGCTGGTAGACGCACTGAACCGCGCCGGCTCGCCACGGCCCGATCAGCGGACAGATGCCCGCCGCCCAGGCCCACTCGCCCATCCCGTGAAAGCGCTCGCCGTCGCGTACGTCGTGGCAGTAGACGAACTCCTCGTGGGCGAGGATGTAGCGGTGCGCGTGGACGATTCCCTTAGCAAGCCCGGTCGTACCGGACGTGTAATAGAGCTGCGCGGGGTCATCGGCAGCGGTATCGGCGCACCTGTAGTCGGGCGAGCCACCCGCCAGCAGCTGATCGTCGAGCAACAGCACGTGCTCTACAAGCGAGCGCTCGATCCGATCGGCGTTGTCGGCGTTGGTGACCAGCACCTTCGCCTGGGCGTCGGTCACACGGTGGCGGATCCCCTCGTCTCCGTAGAGCACCGACATCGACAGGAGGATCGAGCCCGTCTTCCACGCGCCGAAGAACGCGGCGGCGGTCTCCGGGGTCGGGGGCAGCAGCATCGCCACCCGGTCGCCGCGTCCGATCCCATGCGCCCCCAGCACGTTCGCGAAGCGGTTGGAGGCCTCCTGAAGCTCGCCCCACCGCACGCGACGCACGTTGCCGGTGAAGTCCTCGTGGATCATCGCGAGCTTGTCGGCAGGGTGGCGGTCGCAGACTTCGGCGGCGATGTTGTAGCGGTCTGGAACCTCCCAGTGGTGGCGCTCACACGCCTCCTCGTAGGAGTTCACTGAGGTCGTCTGGCTCATCGCGCCATCATCTCAGGGAGCGCAAGCGCAGGGCAACAGAAAGGAGCGGCAGATGACGGAGGAATCCACGGCTGCGGAACGGGGGCTGGACACGGAGCTCGCCGCCCTGCTGGAGGTGGAGCGGTTCGAGCCCTCGGCCGAATTCCGAGCGGGTGCGCTGCTGCGCGACGCGGCCGTCTACGAGGAGGCCGAGCGCGACTGGCAAGGCTGGTGGGAGCGCCTGGCCGGTGACCTTCACTGGTTCACGCCGTGGGAGCGCGTGCTCGACGACTCCAACCCGCCGTTCTACAAGTGGTTCGTCGGCGGCAAGCTGAATGTCTCCTACAACTGCCTTGACCGGCACGTCGAGGCGGGGCACGGCGCGCGGGTGGCCTTTTACTGGCATGGCGAGGAGGGCGATGCCCGCGCTCTCACCTATGCCGAGCTGCACAACGAGGTGCAACGGTTCGCCAACGCGCTGAAGGCGCTCGGGATCGGCAAGGGCGACGTGGTCGGGATCTACCTGCCGATGATCCCGGAGGTCGTCGTCGCGATGCTCGCCTGCGCACGGATCGGAGCGCCGCACAACGTCGTGTTCGGCGGGTTCGCGGCGGAGGCGGTCCGGGAGCGGATGGAGTTCTCGGACGCGAAGGCGCTGATCACGGTCGACGGCGCCGCGCGCAAGGGCAGGATGGCCTCGGTCAAGCAACAGGTTGACGAGCACATGAACGACCTCGCGTCGCTGCGGCACGTGATCGTCGTGCGCTCCAAGAACGTCGAGTGCGAGATGCGTCCCGGACGGGACGTCTTCTACGACGAGATCGTCGCGGCGGCCGACCCCGTCTGCCCAGCCGAGCCGATGGACGCAGAGGATCCTCTGTACGTGCTCTACACGTCGGGGTCGACCGCCAAGCCGAAGGGGATCCTGCACACCACCGGCGGCTACCTCACCGGCGTCAGCGCCACACACCGCTACGTGTTCGACCTTCACCCCGAGACCGACGTCTACTGGTGCTCGGCCGACGTCGGCTGGGTCACCGGCCACTCGTACATCGTCTATGGGCCACTGTGCAACGGCGCCACCTCGGTCATGTACGAGGGTGCGCCCGACTATCCGCACAGGGGTATCTGGTGGGAGCTCGTCGAGCGCTATCGGGTGACGACCTTCTATACGGCGCCGACCGCGATCAGGGCGTGCATCAAGTGGGGCGCTGAGCACGCCGAGCGCTTCGACCTCTCGAGCCTGCGGCTGCTCGGGTCGGTCGGCGAGCCGATCAATCCGAAGGCGTGGCTTTGGTACCACAAGGTGATCGGCGGCGAGCGGTGTCCGATCGTCGACACCTGGTGGCAAACCGAGACCGGCGCGATCATGATCACGCCGCTGCCCGGGATCACCTCGACCAAGCCGGGCTCGGCCACGCACCCGTTCCCCGGCGTCAGCGCCCAGGTGGTGGATGAGCGTGAGGGCAAGCCGATCAGCGAGGGCCAGGGGCTGCTGGTCCTCGACCGGCCGTGTCCGGCGATGCTGCGAACGCTGTACAAGGACGATGAGCGGTTCCTCAACACCTACTTCAAGCGGTTCGGGAATGAGATCTACCTCGTCGGCGACGCCGCGAGGATCGACCGCGACGACTACCTATGGGTGATCGGGCGGATTGACGACGTCGTCAACGTTTCGGGGCACCGCCTGTCGACGGCGGAGGTCGAGTCGGCGATCGTCGCGCATGAGGCGGTCGCCGAGGCGGCGGTGATCGGTCAGCACGACGACACGACCGGCCAGGCGATCTGTGCATTCGTCACGCTCCAGGGGGAGCTGGATGGAGACGAGCAGCTCGAGGCCGGGATCCGCGACGAGGTGGCGCAGCGGATCGGCAAGTTCGCGCGGCCAAAGCGGATCATCTGGGCGCAGGACCTGCCAAAGACCCGGAGCGGCAAGATCATGCGCCGCCTGCTGAGGGATATCGCCGAAGGCCGCGCGCTGGGCGATGTGACGACCCTGCGCGACCCGGTGGTGATCGCGGCGCTCGAGCAGAAGATCCAGGCAGAGCTCCAACACGGAGAGGAGTAGCCCCAACGGCCCGACCGGCGCCGCCCGACCGCCTCCGCCCGCACGACGCGAGACAGGACGCCCCCGCGGCCCCTCCCCGTCTCGCGGGGAGAGGCCGTCTCGGTCGGGGCGCCACACGGCCGACCGCACCGGCCCCGTGGGCGGCGATGCCGCCCCGGCGCGGACGGCCAGTGACGCTCCGCAGCATCCAAACGCCGCGGAGAGCTTGCGAAGGCTTCACGGGGTTTCCCCCGCGCGCACTTCGCACACTGGTTCTCGACCGGAAGACCGCGGTCTTTAGCCGGCCCGGCCCACCATCGACGGACTATCTAGGCGCGCTAGCGACGGCGCTTGCGTTTGCGCTTGGGTGTGGCTGCGCGGGTACGGTCCGGCACGTGGGGGTTCAGCGGCTCGGGTTCGGGGATCGGCTTGTCCCGGCGGCGGGCGCCGCGTGCGCTCGCCGCCGGTCGGGCGCCACCCGATGTCGCCCCAGCACGTGGAGCCGACGCCTCCCACGAGACGGCCGTGCCGGTGCTCCACGCCGGGGGCATCCCGGACGGCCAGCGCCCCGCCAACAGTCCCGCGAGCGCCGCCAGCCAGAAGCACGAGACGACCGGTACCGGCAACACCGGGAACACCACGAGCCCGCCGGCCGCCACTCCGATGAAGCCCACGTACCGCGGCAGCAGGCCCACACGCATCCCGTTGAGCGAGATCAGCACGTAACCGAGCGCGAGCATGAGCGCTCCGAGCTGCTCGACGATCGGCAGCGCTGTGAGCAGCCCGCCGCTGGTCAGCGAGGACGCCTCGAGGTAGGTCTGCGTTCCGCTGGACACGAACCTGTTCGCCGCGATCGAGACGGCCAGCTCACCGCCCGCGACCCCGACCGCGAACATCACCGCACCGGCGACACCAATCCACGTGATCCACGGCTTCAGCCGCGAGTACCGCGCGCGGCTGCGCCGGTCCAGCCAGCCGAGCGTGTCCGCCAGTGCCAGCAGCCCGATCGCCTGGATCGCCGCCGCGATCACGTCAAGCGGGAATCGTTGGTGAATCGAGATCAGGTCGAGCGTCAACTCATTCACCTTCGCGTGCACGCCGGCGAGCCCGACGATCGGCGCCAGCAACAGCAGCAGCGCGGCGCCACCGGCGATCGCCGCCTGCCGCGGCCGCACGCGTGCCTCGTATGCGAGCAGTTCCTCGGTGGCCATCGAGCCAGCAATGCTATTGATCAGGCGCCTGGCCACGCGCGGAGTACGATTCGCTTCATGGAAGAAAGCGGATTCGGAGGACTGTTCGGCGATCCGGACGAGATCCAGCGCCGACTCGGCGAGTTCGCCGAGCAGATGCAGGGCGCCCAGCGGCTGGCATGGGCAGACAACGCGATCAAGCTCGCCGTCGATCTGACGGTCGCCGCGATCAACCGGGTGAATATCCAGGGCACGACCGAGCAGCAGGCAGAGCAGCTGCGGTCGGTGATGGCGGTTGTGTTCCCGGAGGCCGTGACGCTCGTGCGCGAGGCGCGCGAGGGTCTCGCCTGAGCAGAGCATTCGGCCCTCGACATCCGCTGCCGCGCGTTACGGACCTGCGGCCGGACCGGTGTCGCCGAAGACGTGGGCGAGCGCAAAGTCGGGACCCGCGCGGGTGCGTGGAGTAAAACCCGGCTCCACGACGGAAAAATCTCCACCGAGCGCTAGGGCCAAGCCGCTTTCGCCAAGCCGGCGCGCTCGCGCTAGGTTGTCCTGATGGGCGCGAGCACGGAGGCGGTTGAGGCTCGCACGGCCGCGCCGGCGGTTCTGTTGACGCTGGCTGCCGGTCAGTTTCTGATGACGCTTGACAGTTCGGTGATGAACGTGTCGATAGCGACCGTCGCGAAGGATGTCGGCACGACCGTGTCTGGTATCCAGACGGCGATCACCCTCTACACGCTGGTGATGGCGTCGTTGATGATCACCGGCGGCAAGCTGGGGCAACTCTGGGGTCACAAGCGCGCGTTCGCGATCGGGTGCGTGATCTATGGGTGCGGCTCGTTCACGACCGCGATCTCGAGCAGTCTCGGGGTCCTGCTGTTCGGCTGGTCGTTGCTTGAGGGTGTCGGCGCCGCCCTGATCCTTCCCGCAATCGTCGCGTTGGTTGCGGCCAACTTCGGCCGTGCTGAGCGGCCACGCGCCTACGGGATGGTGGCGTCGGCCGGAGCGATCGCGGTTGCTGCCGGCCCGCTGATCGGGGGGCTGCTCACCACGTATGCGTCGTGGCGGTGGGTATTCGCCGGGGAGGTCGTGATCGTCCTGGGGATCCTGTTGCTGACTCGCAGGATGGATGCCCCGATCCATCGCGGGCAAGCGCGTCTCGATTTGATCGGGACCGCGCTGTCCGCGCTCGGGCTCGGGCTGATCGTGTTCGGCATTCTCAGGGCGGGGTCCTGGGGGTTTGTGCAGCCCAAACCCGGCGCGCCCACGTGGCTTGGTCTGTCTCCGGCGATATGGCTGGTGCTCGGCGGCGGGGTTGTGATCGCGCTGTTCCTCGTCTGGGAGAACCATCGACTGAATCACGGCCACGAGCCGCTGATCAACCCACGGATCCTGCGCAACCCCACCCTGCGTGGCGGTCTGATGTCCTTCTTCTTCCAATACCTCCTGCAGGCGGGGCTGTTCTTCGCCGTGCCGCTGTTTCTGTCGGTGGCATTGGGGCTGTCAGCGATCGAGACGGGTATCCGCGTACTGCCGTTGTCGATCACCTTGCTGCTGGCGGCCGTCGGGATCCCGAAGGCGTTCCCGAACGCCTCGCCCCGACGCGTTGTCAGGCTCGGCTTCGTTGCGCTGCTGTCCGGCATCGTCGCGCTGATCGGTTCGCTGCACGCGGGCGCCGGCCCGGAGATCGTCACGTGGCCGATGTTGCTCGCGGGCCTCGGCATCGGCGCACTCGCCTCCCAGCTTGGCAGCGTCACGGTGTCATCGGTGCCCGACGAGCAGAGCGGTGAGGTTGGAGGCCTTCAGAACACCCTGACCAACCTCGGCGCATCGGTCGGCACCGCACTGGCTGGCGCGGTGCTGATCGCCTCCCTCACCGCGTCATTCCTCACGGGCATCCAGAACAACCCCGCGGTTCCGGCCGACGTCAAGTCCAAGGCCACGACCGAGCTGAGCAGCGGGATCCCGTTCGTCTCCGACGCCCAACTCAGCGCCGGGCTCAAACAGGCCGGGGTACCCCAGCAGCAGGCAAACGCGATCGTTGACGAGAACGCCACCGCCCGGATCGCCGGACTGCGCTCAGCGCTGATCGTGCTGGCGCTGATCGCAATCGTCGCCGTGTTCTTCACGTTCCGGATACCGGTCGAGCAACCCGCCTCCCAGCGAGGTCCGTGACCCGTGTCAGCCCAGAGCGCTGAGCACGAGTGCGTCATGCTCAGCGGGCTTCACGCTCCGGAGGATCTTCTCGATACGACCGTCCGGGCCGATCACGAACGTCGACCGCTGCGCACCCATGTAGGTCCTGCCGTAGCGCGACTTCTCGACCCAAACGCCGTACGCCTCGCACACCTGGTGGCTCTCGTCGGCTAGAAGCGTGAAGCCGAGGCCGTGCTTCGCGTCGAACTTCGCCACCGCCTTGACGGGATCCGGTGACACGCCCAGCACGACGGCGTTCGCCTTTTCGTAGTCGGCGCGATGATCTCGCACACCGCACGCTTGAGTGGTGCAGCCCGGTGTGCTTGCTCGCGGATAGAAGTAGAGGACGACGGCCTTGCCCCGGAAGCCAGACAGAGATACCTCGGTCCCGTGCTGGTCCGGAAGGGTGAAATCTGGTGCCCGATCGCCTGGCTTCAGTTGCATCGCGGTGCTCGATTCGTTTCCCCAAGCGCTCGGCATTGGGGTAGAAGTACAACGGCATCGTACGCTGACTGCATGAGTCACCGGGACCCGATGTGCGGCTCGATCGCAACCTCGATCCGAACTTCCGCAGGCGGGATCCGGAGAACCTACCGATTGCCGGTCTCGAATCCGGTGAAATGATCGAGACAGGCTCATCAAGGAGCGTCACACATGCGCAAGCGGATCGCAATCCTCTCCTCGATCATGTTCGGGCTGATCGCCTCGACTGCCGGCGCGGCCGTCGCCCCGACCTGGAACTCCGGCTACCTGAACTGGTGGCCCGCGGGCTTCGGCTACCCGCCGGCGTCCGCCAACGCACACAACTACAAGTGCTCCGCGACGGCGTTCGGACCGACCTTCCACTCGCGCTCGAGCGGCTGGACCCAGGACTACGGCGCCGGCACGAGCTGCATCGACGGGCTGGGCACCAAGAGTCTTTCGGTTTCGCTTCAGGTGCTCGGCCAGGACGGGCATACCTGGTACACGATCAGCGGGTCCTCGTTCACTGCCGGAC
>Ga0075021_10000485_pt1 | contig 21021 bp, 15 predicted proteins | sample ColStrG_CSR_2012_FD_72749 | JGI IMG/M metagenome (GOLD analysis project Ga0075021, IMG submission 72749) | Freshwater sediment microbial communities in response to fracking from Pennsylvania, USA - Cold Stream Run_MetaG_CSR_2012 | ecosystem: Environmental > Aquatic > Freshwater > Creek >...
AAATAGATGCCTCGGAAAAACATTCTTGCCACGAAAATATTCAAGCGATAACCCAAAGGCTTGTCCTTGATGGCGTCGACCGCTTTGGCAATTGCTTCCGGACTGTAGCAGGTTTCCCAGCCAATCTTCACTTCGTTGTGGGCTTCCTCGATCGACATCTTCAGCGGCGTGTGCGCCATGGCAAACGGGATGAACGACTGCCAGTGTTTGGGGCGAGTCAGACGACCGGCAGCTTCCAGGCGCTTGTACAGCGGCGTGGCGGGTAGCGGCGTGAGCAGCCCAAATATAGGCAGCCCGGGTGGCCAGGTGCGAATTTGTTGCAACGTACGCTCCGCACACCCCACCGTGTCATTGTCCATACCAAAGATGAACGAGGTAATTGCAAAAACGTTGCGCTGTGCCAGACGATCCAGCACAGCCGCGTACTCTCCGGGTTTGTTAAAGCCTTTGTTTACACTGGCGAGGTTCGCTGGATCGATCGATTCCATGCCAATGAATACCCACTTGCCGCCGGATTCCGAGATCAGGTCGACTAACTCTTCATCGCGCAGCAGGTTAGCGCTGATCTGCGCCACCCAGTTCACCTGCGCCTTGGCAGCAATGATGTCGCGCAACAAAGACTTCGTGCGCTTGATATTGATCGCAAAATTGTCATCGATGAAAAATACTGCAATCTGTCCGCCCTCGCTCTTGGCGCGAGCTTTCAACATCAGTAACTCGTTGACAACGCTCTCGTTGGTGCGAAATCGGATGGAGTCTCCAAAGAACCCGGTCACCGTACAGAACTCGCAACCATATGGGCAGCCGCGCCCGGATTCCATAGGAATAATTCGGAACGAACCCCAGCCCGCCCCCAATTTGGACATCATGCCCGATGCCATTTTGGGAATCAGATTGAACTGCTTGAGATTGATTCTGTCCCAGGGAATGACCGGATATTCTTTCAACGAAGGCTTAAGTTCTTTGCCTGCTTCATCCACGGGTTCGTAGACGTCTTTAAGAGTGCCGCGGGCGGCATCTTCGACGATCCTGGGCCAAGTCGCATCGGCTTCGCCGAGCGCCACAGCATCGGCATGCCTTGGGCCTCCATCGCGTCCTAGCGCCTCATCTGCCATTTCCGTTACGTGAGGTCCCCCCATGACGACGGGCACGCCTACAGCCCGTATTGCATCAGCAACCCGGTAGGCCTTGGCGATCATGCGCGTCATCGCGCCGATGCCGACAAGTCCAATCTTTTCATCCACCACGTATTGCGCGATTTCAGCCTCGTTCATCGGCCGCGCATTGCCGTCTACAAGGAGAACTTCATGTCCAGCTGGTGTCAGCGCTTCGAGCAGAAACATCCAGAGGTGCGGCATGTAGTTGCGAGTCACCCCGTTATCGGGGTTGTAGAGCAAAATGCGCATGGATTCGTCTCCGTTTCGTGTACGGCCGTTCTTGCAGGGCAATCGTTACTGCACGGCTATCGTTCTTTTACGGCGAATGCTGCGAAAGCTGACGGGCTGGCTAAAGATGTCGGGCACAAACCGTTAAGGACCGGCGTCGTCTTGTGAGGCACTCGTGGGACAAAGAATAAGCGGGCCCTTGAAGCACGCAAAGCATACTACATTCCAGGTGATTGCGGTCACAGATTCTAGGAATTCAGGCTAGTGAAGCGGATACCTACCGGATTTCGGACTGAAGTGCCGAATATTGGGCGGCACACTTTTCCGATTAATCCCAATCCACACTTTGGTTTTGGTATCCTAGTCGATCATGCGGATGACGTGGTGGTTCATCATCCTCGGAACGAGCGGAGCGGTAGCAATCAGCGCAGCCGTGGCAGTTTTCCTGCGCGTCCGAGGTCATATGTTTGCTTCCAAGGCTCCGCACGAAGCGAGCGAGGAAGTGGACACCGCGAGCGGGCCCGAAGGCCCGTAGCAAAGGACTCCCTTTGGAAAGACTGGAGATTATGGCAAAAACCGCGGTAGCTACGCTCAACAGCATTGAAAACAAACCCCTCAGCCTGGCTGCACAAGCCGGGCTGGTGGTGTGTGCAAGTCTTTTCATCGCGATTTGCGCGCGCGTTTCGTTCCCACTTCCCTTCACGCCGGTACCGCTGACGATGCAGAACTTCGGAGTCCTGCTTGTTGGTCTGGCTCTGGGGAGCCGTCGTGGGTTCCTGGCGCTGGCGTTATATCTGCTGGAAGGCGCTGCCGGGATGCCTGTTTTCAATCCGTTAGGCCCGGGCGGAGTGGCCCAATTGATTGGCCCGACGGGCGGCTTCCTGATGGCATATCCGTTCGTGGCGTTTCTCTCCGGATGGATTGCCGAGCGCGGCGCATCATCGTTTGTACGCAACGTTTTCGCTGGGATTGCTGGAGAAGTCCTTTTGTTTGTTGGAGGACTCAGTTGGCTCTACGCCTTAACACACTCCATTTCACAAGCGATTAAGTTTGGGTTGTATTGGTTTGTGTTTGCGGAAGTGATCAAGATCATGTTCGCGGCAGCGATCAGCACGCGCATGCGCTCCCCCAGGAGCTAAAGCCCGTATTTTTAGTGGCCTAGACGGCCGGACTGAGACCGGGCCGTTTCCGACGCATTTTTCGAAATCGAACTAATTTTAGAAACCAACAATCGTTCGACGGCCTTAAATCTGGCCCTAAGTAAATCTGGCCCCTAAGAAGGAAGTCATGTCTACCAGTACGTCAGTGGAAGTACGCGAAATTGCGGTTGCGCACAGTCCGGATTCGGACGACGCGTTCATGTTTTATGGCCTGGCGACGAACAAGGTTCGCACGCCCGGACTGCGATTTACTCACACCCTGTGCGACATCGAAACGCTGAACCACGCGGCCATGAATGGCGAGGGCCTGTATGACGTCTCTGCAATTTCGTTTCACGCCTATCCCTACGTGCAAGACAAATACGCGCTGCTGCAAAGCGGCGGCAGCGTCGGCGATGGTTATGGGCCGATGATCGTCTCGCCGCGTCCGTTCAATGTGGACGAGATCAAGACGAAGCGGATTGCCGTGCCGGGAACACTTACGACGGCCTTTTTAGCGCTGAAGCTTTTTGCCCCGGGAATCGAAACGGAAGTTGTGCCGTTCGATCAGATCATTCCGCAGGTGCTGGAGGGCAAGTACGAAGCTGGACTGATCATTCATGAAGGCCAGCTGACGTATTCGAAATCCGGCCTGCAGCGCGTAGTGGATCTGGGCAAGTGGTGGCAGCAGATGACGGGGCTTCCCTTGCCGTTGGGCGGAAATGCCATTCGTCGCGCGCTCGGCCCCGAGTTGATGGCGCAGGTTGGGCAAGCTTTGCGGGAAAGCATTCAGTATGCGCTGGATCATCGCGAGGAAGCGCTGGCTTACGCCATGCAGTTCGCGCGAGATCTCGATTCGCAGGCGGCGGACAAGTTTGTTGGGATGTATGTAAATGAACGCACACTCGACTACGGATCGGATGGACGCGAGGCGGTGCGACGGTTGCTGGATATGGGATACAAGGCTGGAATCATTCCGCGCCAGGCGCGGGTGGATTTTGTGGGGGAATAAAGCGGGTAGCGCTTACCCACTAGTTCTCAGCTGAAACAGATCGCGATTGAGTTTGGTCTTAGCGCTGCGTTAGTTTCTAAGATTGTCAGGGGTCAGCCGCTGTGATACCTCGGGGCTGAATCCCATCAAGGCTAACGTAAGCACGATTCCTTCGGGTTAGCCGACTAATTGGGAGTTGGCTCCTTTACTCACTACAAGCGCGTTTCAAGGGACTTATAGTCAGCGAGGTCTTCAATGAGTGCGTTGGCCTGTTCTCGACAGTTGAGAGCCTAGCCTTTAACCATATTCCTGGGCTGGCCGACTTCACGAGGCTAATCGTACAGATGTAAGGTCGATAGTGCTGAGTGAGATGGGTTAGTTGGATTGCTAGTTCCAGCATCTCGTCGCGGAACCGTACATCGTGGCGCTGTCTCGTCGTCAGGTTATGGATGCGAGCGAACCTCCGTTTTCGATCCTCCTTGCGATGTCCTCTAGTCACTCCGTTCTCAACGCTTCCATTGGCTCTGCCTCTCCTGCGCGTATCGCCGGCCTGAGGATAGCCACCACAAGGGGAGCGAGCAGGGCCAGCAAGGATGCAAGGTAAAGCCGCAGATCATCTGGTTGCACCCCGTACAACTGACTGCGTAACAGCCTGTTCACCACCAGCGAGACCATCGTACCGGTCGCCAGTCCTATCGCTGCCGGGATCATCGCCCGCCGCACGAAAAGTCGTGTAATGTCACCCCGCGTCGCTCCGAGTGCCAGCCGGACGCCAATCTCCTGGGAGCGCTGCGCAGCAAAATACGATACCACTCCATAAACTCCAACGCAGGCCAGCAGCAATGCAATCCCGGCAATTGACGCAACCACCGCCGCGTTCAGCCGCGGTTGCGCCACAGCATCGCTTAGTAGCTGATCCATCGTCTCGATCTTGCCTACCGACTGACGCGGATCCGCCTGGTATACCTGCTCGCGGATCGAGTTTGCGAGTTGCTCCGGCACCTTCGTCCGCACCATAAAGTAGCGATGCCAACCGCCATTGGTGCTCGCAGGCCAGTAGACGACCGGTCCAGGCTCCGCCGCGATCGCTCCAGATATCCCTCGCACATCGGCAACCACCCCCACAATCTCGTGCGCCTGGCCATCCAAGAGCAGATGATGTCCGATTGGATTTCCCTGCGGCATAAACTCACGCACCAATGCATCGTTCACGAGTACCGGTGGCACTGTCGAGACCTGGTCCGCTGCGGTAAACGCTCTCCCTGTCAGCAATGGCGTCCCGATCGCCACCAGCAGATTCCCGGCGATATTCCGGATTTCCGCGCTGACTGCCGGCTGATTGGCAACCTGCGGCAGCCAGTCCGCGTTGAAGCTGCCGCGCACATGAAAATCGGTCACTGGCGGCGCACTGATCTGCCCCGCAGCCTCTACTCCAGGGAGATTTTCAATTCGTTGTTGCACGTCGTTGTAGAAATTGGCTACCGCTTCGGGCGTCGTGTCCCACGGCAACAGCACCCGAACCGTCAGCAGGTGTTCCGGCTCAAATCCCAGTGGCTGCTTCATCAAGTTCCACAGCGACTCCGCCAGAAGCGACGCACCAACCAGCAGCACAAGAGACAGACCTACCTGCACCCCCACCAGGACGCTGCGCAACCAGTTGCCGGATGATCCTCCGAGGCGTGTCTCACCCTGCTTGAGCGCCGAATGCAACTGCACCTTCTGTGTTTCCAGCACCGGAATCACTCCGAACACGATTCCAGTTGCCACCGAAACCAGCAGAGCGACCCCAATAACAATCCCGTCCATGTGAATCGTGCCCGGTTGCCCCAGAATTCCCGGCAGGCTGGTAGCGGCGATGCGAGTCAGCACAAATGCCAGGAGGATTCCCGTACCGCCGCCCGCCAACGCAAGCAGCACACTCTCCACACAAAACTGAAAAGCCACGCGCCGTCCCGAGGCACCCAACGCCCGCCTTAGAGCGACCTCTCGCTGCCGAGTCGTCGCCCGAGACAAGAGCAGGTTGGCCACATTGATGCAAGCGATCATCAGCAGCAGCGCAGACGCGATCAGCAAGGCAACCAGTGCCGGTTGCACGTTACCGTACCGGTCCTCGCGCAGCGTCTCGCTCGTGAACCTCCACGCGCCGTCGCTAGACGGATACTCCCTCCTGAGCTGCTCCCCGATCCGATCCAGATCGCTCTGAGCTTGCGCCCGAGTTACGCCCGACCGCAACCTACCAAATACAATGATGTCGCGTAGTCCGTCGCCCCGATCATTGCCCCAGTTATTGGGAGTAAACTGCGCCGCGTGCCAGAGGTCAACGCCTCCCGGCGCAGAAAAACCTCGCGGCATCACGCCCACAATCGTCGCCGTCTGCTGATCCAGCTTCACTTGTTCTCCGATTATGTTCGGATCGCCTCCAAAGAGCCGCTGCCATCCCGGATAACTCAGCACCAAGGTCTGCGGTGCATGCGGCACGTCGTCTTTCGCATTGAATACCCGCCCTAGCATCGGCGCTGTGGCGAAGACATCCCAGAATCCTACATTCGCTCCCGCTCCCTTCACGTAGATGGGCAATTTCTTTCCCGCAATCAGGGTGCTCTCGTCGAAGTAAAATAACGCCAGACTGGAGAGGCTCCGGTTTCTCGCTTCAATGTCATAGAATCGCGGACCCGTCATCAGCCCCCCAGCCGACCGCCCGGTAATCCGTGTGTCGTGAATCGCGACAATTCTCTCCGACTGTGGATAGGGCAAGCTTCTGAGCAGCGTCGAATACACCACCGTGAACATCGTTGTCGTCGCCGCAATCCCCAGTGCCATCGTCAACACCACGACGAACGTGAACCCCAGCGAACGCCTCATCTGTCGTAGCGAAAATCGTATGTCCTGCGCCAGATATTCCAGCAAGGGCAACCCTTCCTCTGCGTGGTATTGCTCTCGGATCGCCTCCAAAGAGCCAAGTTTCAACCGCGCCTGCCTCCTCGCCTCTTCCTCGCTCATTCCAGCTTGTATATTGGCTTCCGCCTCGCGCGCTACGTAGTCTTCCAACTCTTCACGCAGCCTTTGATCACCGTGCCGGCCAGTAACAAAATTGCGCAGACGGATCAGGCATCGACTGAGAGTCTTCATGCCAGATCCTCCGCTTTCACCTCGAAGAATCGGGCAATGATTGCCGCCTTCTGCTCCCAGTCGTGCTTCTCGGTTTCGAGGAGCTTGCGACCCGCGCGTGTCAGCTTGTAGAACCGGGCACGACGGTTGTTTTCTGAGGGGCCCCATTCTGATGCAATCGCCCCTTCTTGCTCTAGTCTCAGGAGGACTGGATAAAGTGTTCCCTGATTGACAAAAAGGATGTCTCCACTAATCTGCTCGATACGCCGGGCAATGCCATATCCGTGGAGTTCCCCCATGACATCTAGGGTCTTCAGCACCATCAGCGCCAGCGTTCCCGGTTGTACGTCCTTTTTCGCTTTCATAACCCTGGTGCCGTCACGCCTTAAATTTTGGTTACCAACAGGAGCATCTCACAGTCCCATTGGGAAAACAACAGAACCGGTAAAAGGGACCAACAGTTCGAATCACCCATCCCTTGGCAGTTTCAGGTCACAATCCTGTGTACCGGGTTGCTGCCTGCCATTAGGTGTAGTCGAGAAGTCCCTTGGTTCGCGCATTATCGCCGAAGCACTCATCGAAGATTGGTAACGGGAAGTCGGCATAGCGGAAGTAATCTGTGCGATTCTAGCCTTGCGTTGATCCCGTATGGCGGTCAATCCGGAAACAGATTAACACCTTTAAGTTAGGTGCTTATGCGTTGAAGCCCAAGTTGTTTAAGGCGTGGTGCGGCGCTGAAGCGCCGCACCACCTGATTCCCCACGCAGCCCCAGTGGGGGACTTCCCGTATTTTTCAACTTCCACAGGCGAGTTAGAATCCAAACATCAGGAGGATTTCTATGCCCACGATTACTACGAAAGACGGTACGCAGATTTATTACAAGGACTGGGGTTCCGGACAACCTGTTGTTTTCAGTCACGGTTGGCCGCTGAGCGCGGACGCTTGGGAAGACCAGATGTTGTTTCTGGCCGATCGCGGCTACCGCTGCATTGCGCATGACCGGCGGGGTCATGGGCGATCCGGTCAGCCTTGGGATGGTAATGACATGAACACCTACGCTGACGATTTGGCGGACCTCGTGGAAGCGCTTGATCTGAAGGACGCGGTCCACGTTGGCCATTCGACGGGGGGCGGTGAAGTGGCTCGCTACATTGGACGGCATGGCACGAAGCGCGTCGCGAAGGCCGTTTTGATTGGCGCGGTGACGCCGCTGATGCTGAAGACGCCCGCGAATCCAGGGGGCTTGCCGATTGAAGTGTTCGACGAGATTCGTCACCACGTATATAACGACCGCTCGCAATTCTTCAAGGATCTGCCCATGGCTTTTTACGGTGCCAACCGTTCGGGTGCTCGTGTTTCGCAGGGCTTGATGGACTCCTTCTGGTTGCAAGGGATGCAGGGAGGGTTCAAAAGCATTGTGGATTGCATCAAGGCGTTTTCGGAGACGGACTTTACCGAGGATCTGAAGAAGTTTGACGTGCCAACCCTGATTTTGCATGGCGACGACGACCAGATCGTACCGATTGGAGCGTCGGCTCATGCCGCTGCCAAACTGATTAAGGGAGCGACGCTGAAGGTATATCCGGGCTTGCCGCACGGCATGTGCTCCACGCACAAGGAGCTGATCAACGTGGACCTGCACGGGTTTCTGAAGCACAGCGTTCAGGTTGCTGCGTAAAAAGCTGTCGCAGCTTAGCGAGCCGCGGGGGGAATTGCGCCCGCGGCTTCTTTTTGCGCCAGGCGCATCACGGAGCCGTCGGCAATTTTATAGTCTTTGTAGTCGATGGTCAGAGTGGCCTGGCCGCCCAGGCGGATCAGCGAGACGGATTTATTCTGCTGCGGCAGCCAAAAGCCATCTACTTTGGTGTAGACGTGGTGGATATCACTCTTCTTGGTCCAGAACGAAGGGCTCTTGGCGGGTTCGACTTCAATTCTACTTACTGCGAAATCTTTGGCGTCGATCCAGACTTTCCCTCGATAGAGAAACTTACTGGGAACTTTTGGTTCCACTTGTAGAACATAGTTCGAAGTGGCTCCGTCGGTTTCGTACCCTGCCATGGTGAAGTTGTAGTTGTCGGAGTTGAGCGCGGTGTGGGCGCGATTGTCGGCCGTCATGGCTTCCTGCTCGCCCTCCAGCATTTTGGTGAACACGCGGTCGAGAATGATCTTCGATCCCGTCTGCGAAATGACGGTGAACTGCTTGGAATCCGGTGCGCGATAGACCACGTTGACCGTCATCTCAGCCTCGCGGCTGCTGGGGAATCCTCGATACTGCAGATGGTAGGTACGGGTGCTCTGGAAGCCCTGGAGGGCATCGGCGCGCTCCAGATTTCTTCGAACCATTTGGCGGACGACTTCATCGACGGGGAGCGGCGGCTGAGATTGCACGACTGATTGGCTCGCCTTATCTTCTGGAAGGGCGATCGGCGAAAAAAGCGCAAGGAGGCCCAGCAGAGACACCGCGACGAGCGCTTTTCGGTTCATGCTCGGGTTCATGTTGACCACCCTCTCCTAGTGCGCTAGCGTGGCCGAAGAAATTTTTGGCGAACGACTCAATGGACGGACGGTTCTTCCATTGGGAGAAAGTCCGCGGTCATACGCCGCATAAACTTTCTCGAACACCGCGTCCCAGGAGACGGCCAAGGCCGATGCCCGGGCTGCCTGCCGCATGCGCTCCCGTAGTTCGGGATTCGCCATCAACCTGCGGACGGCGTTGGCGAACTCGGCGGCATTCGCGGCTACGAATCCAGTCTCTCCATGTCGAACGATGAACTTGGGCCCGCCCTCATTTGTTACAACAGCTGGCACGTTAGATGCCAAAGCCTCGAGGACAACATTGCCAAACGTATCCGTCCGCGAGGGGAACGCGAATACGTCCATGTTGGCATAAGCGGAGGCAAGCGCCTCTCCTTTAAGTACACCTGCGAAATCGGCGTATTGCAAGTTTTGGCGCAACCAAGGTTCCTCGGCGCCTTGACCTACGACCAAGAAACGAAAGTCTTTTTCGCCTGCAGCCAGCAGTGCACGCTGCAGTTCGACCAGGAAGCGGACGTCTTTTTCCACCGTGATTCGCCCAACGTAACCGATGGTAAAAGGCTTCGTATCGGCGCTGCGCTTCGATCCATTGAAAAGAGTGGTATCAACGCCACGGCCCATGAGGGAGCAGGATTTGTGGGTGGAATCTTCCAGGAGTCCGACGAGCTCTGGGTTCGGGGCGAATAATATGCGCGCGATGTGGTAAAAACGTGCCGTTGCCAGGAAGCTTCCGGTACGAATTTTCGCGCCTAACGAAGCCTGCCATCGAGCGGGGAACCGGCGTAGGAGCTTGGCGGCGCGCATTTCCGCGTATTCGTGAACATTGGTGTGCCAGGAAGCAGCCAGAGGAATCCGCAACTGGTGAGCGAGGAGCGCTCCCATGATTCCGAGGTCGCTCGGTCCTGTGATGTGCACGACATCCGGTTGGAATTCCTTCACTGCCGCTTTCACTTCGTGGTAATAGCGCCAGTACAGCAAATCGAAATCGTGATTCTTATCCAGGTAAAACGAAGGCCATTGGCGTTTGCGTTCGAGATGCTGCACTGAGCCGTCTCGCCAATCGCGGTTTACCCCTGCGGCGTGAACAGCGAGCATGGGTAATTCACGCTTCTGGGCAAACGCCGTGAATTGACGGCTGGTATTGGCGACGCCGTCGACCTCGTAGTAGGCATCCGGGAAAAACGCTACTCGCAGGGACTGCAAGTTCATGACGCCACTCCGTATTCCTGATGCGGGCGCGACTCCATCTCTTGCTCTTGCGCCGCGCGGTTAAGAACGTACTTGAAGGCTTGCCGGACTGGCTTTTGCTCGAACAAGCGAAAGCCCGCGAAAATCGCTTCAATGAACACTGGCGGCTTCTTCCACAGAGCGGAAACCGGTTGCACCGACCCGTCACTTGCGGGATGAAATACGCGGTCATCCCAACGGCGAACGCCTCTTGGGGCTTTCGGATCGAACCGAATGACGTCCAGCAGCGTCTGGATATTGCGGAGCGGCATCGGCTCGGCGTATTGCGGCATGAATAGGATGTGACTCTCGCGCTGGCGCCGGATTTGGTGGACGAACTCTGGGAAGGTTCCGGCCCGCGTCATATTTAGAACAGCATTCGGCTCGCAGCCATGGCGGTCGCCGCCTGAAATCAGAAGCTGATTCCATCCGGCGGCGAGTTCCACCACTTCCCTGTTCTCCGGCCAGGTGCGCACGCCGGAGAGTTCGAGCGCGTGTATGAACTGTCCGTTCCGTTGCAGAAACGCACTGAGCTGCTGGCGGTGGCGTTGCTGGCCAACGCCGACTAAGTCCCAGAGAGGATGGTTGAGAATGACCAGAACATCTGGATCGTCGTGAAGCGCCGCCAGCAGGTCGCGGGCGACCGCGGGCCGCGGGTCGGCGGTGCAGCGCGCGAGGTCAGCCATGATGTTCGCCGCACTATTGGACGGAAGGTTGTGGACGCCGAGATGGAACACAGCATCTTCGAAGGGCAACGTCCACTCGGTCGACACCGGGACGTGGCGCGTTTCTGGAACAATGCGCAACAAGACCGGAGCCTCGATATTGTCATGGTCGGTGATGGAAACCATTGCCTGCAGGTTCAAAGACGCTTCAATTTGCCTGCGCTCCAGATCGAAAGCGGCACGCGCAGGAAGCGGCGGAGTCCAGTAACCTTGGCAAAGATCGGGCATGACACCCGAAATGCTTTCGCAGTAGCGCATCCGCGCATTCAGGAGCCAATTGATCAGTGGCTTGTTGCGCACGTACTTGAGGATGAAGCTCAAGCTCTCGCGGGAGTGGTCGGTGTGGCTGTGAAGCGATACGCCGCTCGTGAAGGAGCGGGCCGCATCCGGCTCTTTCCAAAGGCAGGTCAGTGTGCTGCGCAACATTCCTCCTCGGACAGCGAGTTTTCGAGGAGAGTATCGCCAAACAACATGAAAGGAAGGTTACGTTTAGAACATTTCCCTGCAAATTTGTTTTTTAACCGGGCTGTCACAAATCGTTCATGGAAGACGTTTATAGTCGGCGTATGGCATCCAGCGTGGCGACGGCAAGCACCGGCCCTGCGGTCCGCAAGGCGCCGTCGCTCGTGGGCGCGATCGCTGGAATCGCCCGCCATCCGGGCGATTTGGTCTGGCAGCGCTGGAATTGGAAGGCTGCCCTATTAAGCATTCTGTTCCGCGCTCCCATCTTTGTTGTGGCCAGTCTTCGTGCGGGATGGCGTGAAACTTTGGCGGTGTTTTTGGCTGAATCTGTTTACTGCGCTGGTACAGCCGGATTCTACGGAGCTCTTGTCGAAGCCATCCGCGAGGCGCGGCCGCAATGGCTCACGGGACTGACGATTGCCTTTCTACTCCCCGCTCTTATGCAGGCGGTGGAGTACGCGGTTCACTGGCTGAGGGGAACCCATCATTTACACGCAGTCCTGATCGGATCGGTCATCGTCAGCGTGCTGTCGTCGTTGTTCAATTGGTTTGCGATGAAGCGAGGCACGCTGTTGGTCGGGGAAGACGGTGTCTCTTTCGGGAGCGATCTGAAGCGGCTGCCGCTGCTGGCAGTGAGCTTTCTCATCAGCGGGCCACGCTGGGTTTATCGCAGGATGTCCGGTTATCTATTTCCGCAGGTCGATTCCGCGCCTGTTCTCGCATCGGAATACAAGGAGCGGCACCCTTGAAAACTTTGCACATCACCAACTACTGGCACGACACCTCCGGCGGTATCGCGCGGTTTTACACTGCGTTGCTGGAGACCGCCAACCGGCGTAGGCAGGAAATGTGCCTCGTGGTTCCATCGGCAAAAACTTGGACCGAGATGGTTGGCGAATTCGGCAAGGTGTACCACGTGGCCGCTCCCAGCGCCCCTCTCAACTCCCAATATCGCGTACTCTACCCAACACAGTTTCTGAGTCCTGGCAGCCCATTGCAGCAGATTTTGGCTGAGGAGCAACCGGACTTGGTCGAGATTTGCGACAAATATAGTTTGAACTACCTCGGTGCGCTGTTGCGACTAGGACTGCTGCGGGGAGTGGATTTTAAGCCCGTTGTGGTCGCTCAGAGTTGTGAGCGCATGGACGATAATTTTGACTCCTACATCACCTCGACAACTCTCGGCAGGAAGTTTTCCTCGTTTTACATGCGATGGCTGTATTTCCACTTTTTTGACCATCACATCGCGAACTCGCACTACACCGCAGAGGAGCTGCGTCCGGCATCGCAGGGTCACCCAGTGCAACGCGGTGTATGGGTGCGGACTCCGGGCGTGGATGTTGAACGATTTTCGTCGACGTTGCGATCCGAGGTTGTCCGCCAGCAACTCGTCACACAGTCGGGCGCAGGTCGCGACAGCGTGCTCCTTCTTTACGCAGGGCGCCTTGTGCCGGAAAAGAACCTGCCCCTGCTCGTCGAGGTCGCGCGCGAACTTGCCCAGGATGGCGAGCGCGACTTTCGCTTGCTAATTGCGGGTAGCGGCATGGAACTGGATCGACTGCGCAAACTGGCTGCGGAGCGCGCCCCCGGCAAGGTCACGTTTGTAGGCCATATCTCAAGCCGCGAGCAATTGGCCAGCCTGTACGCCAACTGCGACGTCTTTGTTCACCCGAATCCTCGCGAACCCTTTGGCATCGCACCCCTCGAGGCGATGGCTTCGGGATTGGCCCTGGTAGCACCAAATTCAGGCGGAGTGCTCTCCTACGCGAATCAGGAAAACGCGTGGCTGGCGGATGCCGGCAAGCCCGCGGAATTTGCCGCGGCGGTGCGGCAAGCATCGCGTCAAACCGCTGGACGCCAAGCCAAACTGGATCGTGCCCTTGAAACGGCGAGTTCGTTCCGTTGGGAGAACGTCGTCGACTCTTTGTTCTCTCTCTACGACGACATGGTAGCAGTTGCCCAAGGCTCGGCGTTACAGGAGCCGCCGCTTTTTTTCTCGACCAACGGCACGGCATCGGGAAACCGCTTCACGCGGGTACTTGGTGAGACGGCAAAGAAGTCATTTGCAGCCGCCGCGCGCTGGAATCTGGTGCCGCCTCCGCCTCCGACCGCGAATCCCCGCTAGAGCTTTGTCCGCTTGAACGGGGGTTGGAAGTTGTGCCTGCTCCGTTATATGCTCGGCAGGTGCAACCTGTGCCGCAACGACACCGGTCCCCGACTGCCGGGCTTCTACTTGGGCTCATCCTGACGTTAGCCGCTGTGGTGGCGTACTCCTACTACATCACCACGCAAATTCGAGGCTTGCGCCGATTGCAAAGCGAGTTGGCGGATCGAAACCGCAAGGATTCTCTTCAACTGCTGCGCATTCAAAACGACCTCAACTCCGCGGCCCTCGCGATGCGAGATATGCTGGACCGCGACGAACCGTATCCACTCGCGGCGTGGTCGGCGCAATTTCAGCGCCTGCATGGCGACTTGGACGACGCGCTTCGTCGCGAAGAACAGGTAGCTGTCGCGCAGAGCTCCCCGGAACAACGAGAGTATTTGCGCAGTTCACTGACGCAATTCTGGGATGCGACGGAACGGACATTTGCTCTAGCTCGAAGCGGCAAGGAGGCGGACGCCCGCGCGGAAATTCGCCTGTCACTGCAAGCGCGCCTGGCCGCCATCAATACTGCGGTTGCCCGGTTACTGATCCAGAACAATGAGAGTGAAGAGCAGGCAGGAGAGCGCATCGGCGAAATCTACGCCCGCGTGCAGCGGCAAGTTTACTTCTTTCTGACCGCTACTCTCATAGCGATCTTGCTGACCAGTCTCTACGTGATCCAATCCAACCGGCAGCTGTTTGCGCAACTCGCTACGCTCTCCGAGCAGCGCAGCGAACTGGCGCAAAAGCTGATTGCAACCCAGGAATCCGTGCTGCTGCACATCTCCCGCGAGCTGCATGACGAATTTGGACAGATTCTGACGGCAATCGGCGCCATGCTGAGCCGCGCGGGCAATCACGCGCCGGAAGGATCGACGCTGCGCGCCGATTTGCGCGAGGTTGCCGAAATTGCGCAGTCCTCACTGAACAAAGTGCGCAGTCTTTCGCAGGCGCTGCATCCAGTGATGCTCGACGAAGCGGGGCTGGTCAGTACCATTGAGTGGTATCTTCCGGTAGTGGAGCGGCAGACGGGGATCAAAGTCTGGTATGAGAAATCAGGGCTGCCATTTACGGTCGAAAGCAACGAAGCCGTGCACACCTACCGTATTCTGCAGGAGGCACTGAACAATGTAGTGCGGCATGCGGGAGTGAAGGAAGCTTGGGTGCGGCTACAATTCAGGTCACACTCGTTGCGATTGGAAATAGAAGATCATGGGAATGGATTTGTTCCCGGGCGCGGGAAGCAGGGCATAGGATTGGTTGCGATGCGCGAGCGCGCCGAACTGCTGAGCGGAGTTCTCTTGTTCCAGAAACCGTTGGATGGCGGAACGCTGGTGCAGTTAAACGTGCCTCGTGACGTGTTATCGGGAGCCACACCGCCAGGCAGTGCAGTTTTGGAGAAGCAACAGGAGCCTCATGTCTGACAAAATCTCTGTTTTATTGGTGGACGATCATAGTCTGGTTCGGAGAGGGTTCCGACGAATCCTGGAAGACGCCCCGGATATCAATGTTGTGGGAGAAGCCAGCGACGGTGCGGAAGCTGTGCGGATGGCAAAGAAACTGAAGCCGCAACTCATTGTCATGGACTGCGCGCTTCCGGGAATGAACGGCTTGGCGGCTACGAGAGAAATCCTGGCGGCGAACGCTGAAATCGCAGTGCTGATGTTAAGCATGCACTCGGAAGAGACTTGGGTGAACCAGGCTCTCGATGCAGGCGCGCGCGGCTATATTCTGAAGAGCGCCATCGACCTTGAACTCGTGACGGCTATTCGACGGGTCATGGCCGGGGAGATAGTTTTGGATCCGCAGGTCGAACGATTCGACACGCTGAAGGGTGAGCGCGGCACCGGGCTAACTCCACGGGAATTACAGGTCCTGCAATTGATCGTCGACGGAAAATCCAACAAAGAGATTGCCACGCAGCTCGATCTCAGTGCGAACACGGTGGCGGTGCATCGCGCCAATATCATGACCGCCTTGAATATTCACAAGACGGCGGAACTGGTTGTCTATGCCATACGGAACGGTCTGGTCAACGTCCCGTGATGCAGGATTGGGTCCTGAATTGATCGATCGGTGTTTTATAGACCGAAGACGGTTCCTACACGTGCTGGCGGGAGCAACGGGTACCGCCGCGCTTACTCCCAACTTGTTCGCCGCTGCTGCGCCCGCCGCGCCCGATCCCGGGTTCCGTCTCGTTGACGTTACAGGCCAAGCGGGCCTGTATTTCCAGCACAACAGCGGCGCTTATGGGGGCAAACTGCTGCCCGAAACCCTTGGCTCCGGGTGTGCATTTCTGGACTACGATGCCGACGGTTGGCTGGACATTCTGCTGGTCAACAGCATGGACTGGCCGGGCCACAAGAAGCAGCGTTCCACGCTCCAGCTTTACCGTAACAATCGCGATGGCACGTTCACGGATGTGACGAAGCATGCCGGCCTTGATGTTGAAATGTACGGTATGGGCGTGGCAGTCGGGGACTACAACAACGACGGCTTCCCTGACATTCTGATCACTTGCGTGGGCCAGAATCGGCTGTTTCGAAACACCGGAAAGGGCACTTTCGTCGATGCAACGCAGGCAGCTGGCCTTGGCAACCGCATGGGATTCAGCACGTCCGCCATCTGGTTCGACTACGATCGGGACGGCAAGCTCGACCTTTTTGTTTGTAACTATGTGAAGTGGTCGACGGAACACGACGTCTTTTGCAGCCTGGATGGCAAACATAAATCGTACTGCACGCCCGAAGCCTATCGGGGGCAGACTTGCTGGCTGTTCCATAATCGGGGCAACGGAACCTTTGAGGATGTAACCGCAACGAGTGGAGTCTTCGATAGCAGTTCCAAAGCGCTCGGTGTTGCATTGCTCGACTACGATCAGGACGGCTGGCCAGATCTGTTGGTCGCCAATGACACGCAGCCCAACAAACTCTATCGCAATCTGCACAACGGGACCTTCCAGGATATCGCGGTAGATGCGGGCCTCGCGTTCAGCAGCGAAGGAAAAGCGCGCGCGGGGATGGGCGTAGACGCTGCGGATTTTGATAATTCCGGCAAGACTGGTATTGCCATCACCAATTTCGACAATGAAATGATCGGACTCTACCGTCCGCTGCCCAAAGGTGGATACGAAGATGTCGCGATCGCGTCGGGTGTTGGAATGCCGTCGAAAGGCACTCTGGGCTTCGGCTGTGCATTTCTGGATGCCGATCTTGACGGCCTTTTGGACTTAGTCGTCACCAACGGACACATTGATGAAACCGTACGCAATATTCGCGGCAATGTCGGATATGCGCAATCGCCGCAGTTGTTTTTGAACTCCGCAGCGAACGGAAGGCATTCGTTTCGCGACGTCGCCGCCGATCTTGGCGACGGCTTTCGCCAGCCCAAGGTCGGACGCGGCCTGGCGTACGGTGATTTTGACCGCGACGGCGATCTCGATATTTTGATCACCACCAACAACGGCCCGGCTTACCTCTACCGCAACGATCAACAGGCGGGAAACAAGAGCATCCGCTTTCGTCTCACCGGCACGCAATCGAACCGGGATGCCATCGGATCCTCTGTTCGCATCGAGTATGGCGGCATCTCGCAAACGCGGGTTGTCAAAGGCGGGTCGAGCTACCTTTCGCAATCGGAACTGGCCGTCACCTTCGGCATCGGGAAGCGGGACAGGATCGACCGCGCCCTCGTTCAATGGCCCAATGGACGCACCGAGGAATTCAAGAACCTCTCCACGGGCCGCGCCTACAACTGCGTCGAAAGCAAGGGCATCGTCTAGCCCTAGTATTTTTCCACTATTGCAGCAGCCCTCTCCAGGAGCTAAGTTGCTTGAGGTTCATCAAGCTAGTGGGACAGCGTCGCCCGCTGTCGTTGCTCCAAAATCCACGTCGGAGATCCCCCAGATGATTCGCGCGCACAAGGTTGCAACTTTCGCACCAGCCCTCCTCGTTTTCACGATTGTTCTGGCTCAAGCTGATACCACCCCCGCCAGCGGAAAGTCCGTGACCGTGAAAGGCTACGTTCTGGATTCCGCGTGTGCCTTTACGAAAGGCCTCAAGAAGCCGATCAGCTCGGATTGCGCCGTCGCGTGCGCCAAGGGCGGATCGCCGCTAGTCATTCTCACTCCCGCTGGTGAGATTTATTGGCCGATCGCCGATACCACGCCGTCCACCGAGCAAAACACCAAGCTGCTTCCCTTTGCCGGACAGAATGTCACCGCTACCGGGAAGTCTTTCACGCGGGGCGGATCCCATGCTCTGGTGCTCGAGCACGTCGAAGCGCAGGCGGCAAAGTAAGTTCGTCGTGACGTTCTAGGGCTCGAGTTGGCTTCGAGTTCTAACTTCGAGTTCTCACTTTGAAGATCGGAGGCAATGGGCTTTAGCCACTGCGTCCGACCAGAGCCTTGCACCAGCTAGTTAGCGAAAGGGATAAGATTTGCGGCCATCGCCGGTACCCGATTCGTTCTTCGGTAGAGTGTTTTCTCTTCTCGTAGCAACTCTTTTTATATCGGCGGTCTACCTCTACGCGTTTCCGCAAACAAATGTGATTTATGCGGTCGTCGTCCTGGCACACGCGTTCCTAGGAGCGGTGACAACCCTTCTAGTGTTGCCGGTCTTGTGGCGAGGTTTTCGGCAAGGCGGGTTCCTCCCGAGCATGGCATGGGTTCTGCTGCTGTCCGGAGGCGTAGTGGGCTGGGTGCTCATCAAGATAGGCACCGAGCGATCACATTGGAATTCGGTGTACCTACATATCGCTCTCTGCGCGGTTGCCGGGGCCTTCCTGCTTAGCACATGGATGTCGCGACGAGGGTGGCTTGCCAGCAGCATCGCTGCGGGTATTCTTCGCACGACTATTTGCCTCGCACTCGTAGCCAGCCTCAGTGCCGCTGCGTTCTACACCAGGAATGCGCGATGGGAACAGGCCGGTCAGATTCACAATCCTTCCATGCCTCCGGAAACGATGGATCAGGAGGGAGATGGGGCGGCAGGAGACTTCTTCCCGAGTTCCGCGCAAGTCGCTGGAGGCGGCAAGATTCCCAGCAAGTACTTCATGGAATCGGAAGCCTGTGAGCGTTGCCACCAAGACATCTACAAACAATGGAATAGTTCGGCGCACCACTTCTCGTCCTTCAACAACCAGTGGTACCGCAAAAGTATCGAGTACATGCAGGACACCGTGGGAACCAAGCCTTCAAAATGGTGCGGAGGATGCCACGACCCAGCCGTGCTCTACAGCGGGCTGATGGACACTCCTATCAAGCAGATTGTGCACCGACCCGAAGCACAGGCCGGACTCGGCTGCATGATGTGCCACTCAATTTCGCAGGTGAAGAGCACCATGGGCCAGGGAGACTTCTTGCTCTCGTATCCCAAACTGCACGAACTGGCGGCCAGCAAGAACCCCTGGGTACGCTTTTTGCATGATTTCACCGTCAAGCTGAATCCGGAACCTCATCGTCGGATTTTTCTGAAGCCCTTCATGCGCACGCAAACGGCGGAGTTTTGCTCCTCTTGCCACAAGGTGCATCTCGATCTGCCCGTCAACCACTACCGCTGGCTCCGCGGCTTCAACGAATACGACAATTGGCAAGCAAGCGGCGTCTCCGGGCAGGGCGCGCGTTCGTTCTACTACCCCGCAAAGTCGCAACAGTGCGCCGATTGCCATATGCCGCTGGAGACCTCGCAGGATTTCGGGAACGTGAACGGAGTCGTCCATTCGCACCGCTTCCCTGCTGCCAATACGGCCCTTCCAACGGCCAACGAGGATCCTGAGCAGCTGCGAGCTACGGAAGGCTTCTTGAAAAACAAGAACCTCAGCGTAGACATTTTTGCCATCTCCACCGCTCGGCCTACCGACGCGAAGGCCGCCGTGCAATCCGAGGTTTCGACCACGTTCGCGGTGGGCGAAGAAGCCGAAGCCAAAATCACGCCCGGAACCAGCGCCGAAGCCGCGCCGGTGACCGCGCCGTTAAATCGGGTGCAGCCCACACTGCGACGCGGGGACGATGTTCGCCTCGATGTTGTTGTTCGCACAAAGAAGGTCGGCCATTTCTTCCCCGGGGGCACGGTCGATGCTTACGATACATGGCTTGAACTGAAGGGCACCGACGACAAGGGACAAACCATCTTCTGGAGCGGCATGGTCGAGGATGGTGGCAAAGGCCCCGTCGAAAAGGGTGCACACTTCTATAAATCCTTGCAGATTGACGGACACGGAAATCCCATCAACAAGCGTAATGCCTGGTCGACACGGTCCGTAGTCTACGTGCATCTGATCCCCCCTGGTGCAGCGGATACGGTTCACTATCGCATGCACGTTCCTGAGAATTCTGGATCAAAGATTACTCTGCACGCCAGGCTGCTTTATCGTAAGTTCGCTTGGTGGAACACGCAGTTTTCCTTTGCGGGAGCGCCCGAGCCTGCTCAGCCGGGAGATCGTGTCACTTCGGACTTCGACGACCGCAAATTTGACTTCAAGGCTTCTCTGAGCGGCGTCTCCTCGAAGCGCGAGCAGATTCCCGATGTTCCTATCGAGACCGTTGCCGAGGATGAAGTCGCCCTCCCAGTTGGTCCGCGAGGAAAGGCCGCGGCAGCGCCAAAAGTTGATCTCCGCGCCGAGGATTGGCAGCGCTGGAACGATTACGGCATCGGCCTTCTCCTGCAGGGAGACCTGAAAGCAGCACAAGCCGCCTTCCTGAAAGTCACCGAGATCGACCCGAAGAATCCTGACGGTTGGGTCAACATAGGCCGGGCCGCGGTGCAGGAAGGCGATATGGAGCGCGCTCGAACCGTTCTAGAAAAGGCACTTGCGCTCAAGCCTGACCTGGCACGCGCGAACTTCTTCTATGCGAAAGTCCTCCGCAGCGATGGCCGTTTTGACGATGCATCCAATCGCCTCCGGCAAGTGCTCGCTCAATACCCTAGAGATAGAGTTGTGCTCAACGATCTGGGTCGTATCCTGTTCTTGCAACGCCGTTATCAGGATGCAATCGCGCAATTGCAGTCCGTCCTCGCCATCGATCCCGAAGACCTGCAAGCACACTACAACTTGATGCTCTGTTATAGCGGAATCGGCGATCAAAAGCTGGCCCACGAGCATCAGGTACGCTACTTGCGCTTCAAAGCCGACGAAGCTTCGCAAGCCATCACTGGCAACTACCGGCGACTAAATCAGGAAGATAACAACGAGCGCCAAGCGATTCACGAGCACGTTTCTGTGCGCCTGCCGCTGCAGCCGGCCCAGCACCCGCAGCCTGCAACTGCAAAACCTACGACGAGCTACGGAGGCTCTCATTGAGGC
>Ga0075021_10000486_pt1 | contig 21014 bp, 21 predicted proteins | sample ColStrG_CSR_2012_FD_72749 | JGI IMG/M metagenome (GOLD analysis project Ga0075021, IMG submission 72749) | Freshwater sediment microbial communities in response to fracking from Pennsylvania, USA - Cold Stream Run_MetaG_CSR_2012 | ecosystem: Environmental > Aquatic > Freshwater > Creek >...
GGGAGGTCTGAGGCGATGACCGATCAAACCGTCGCCAAGCAGGCCGCCGTCGCCGCGTCCGCGGTCGGCCCAGCCAGGCTCCTTCCCAAGCTCTCGCCCGCCAATCGGCGGCGCCTTGCCAATTTTCGCGGCAGCACGCGCGGCTATTGGAGTTTCTGGATTTTCGCGGTGCTGTTCGGTCTCAGCCTGCTCGCCAATTTCATCGCCAACGACCGGCCATTGATGGTCGGCTATCACGGCAGTCTCTATTTTCCGGTGCTCAAGGACTATCCCGAGACGACGTTTGGCGGCGATTTCGAGACAGCGGCCCAATTCCGCGATCCGTTCCTGCAGGACAAGGTCAGGCAGGCCGAAGGCTGGGTTCTTTGGCCGGCGATCCGCTATTCGTGGGACACCGTATTGCGCGAGCCCCCTTCCGCGTTCCCGACCCCGCCGTCCTGGACGCTGTCACTGGAGGCCCGCTGCGCCGGCTATGAGCTCAAGGTCGCCGACCCGAACTGCGTTGTCGGCAACTGGAACTGGGTTGGGACCGATGATCAGGGCCGGGATGTGCTGGCCCGGATCATCTACGGTTTCCGGCTTTCGGTGCTGTTCGGGCTGATCCTCAGCGTGCTGTCCTCGGTGATCGGCATCGTCGCGGGGGCCTTGCAGGGGTATTTCGGCGGCTGGCTCGACCTGTTGTTCCAGCGCTTCATCGAAATCTGGACCAGCATCCCGGAATTCTTCGTGTTGCTGATCCTCTCGACCGTGTTCGCGCAAGGCTTCTGGACGCTGCTTGGCATCGTGCTGCTGTTCCGCTGGACCAGCCTGGTTGGCCTGGTGCGCGCCGAATTCCTGCGCGGGCGCAACTTCGAATATGTGCGGGCCGCTCGCGCGCTTGGCCTGTCAGACCTGCGCATCATGTTCAAGCACATGCTGCCCAACGCCACCGTCGCCACTGTTACCTTCCTGCCGTTCATTGTCTCGGGCTCGATCGGCTCGCTGACCGCGCTCGACTATCTCGGTCTGGGGTTGCCGGTCGGTTTCCCCTCGCTGGGTGAGTTGCTGCAACAAGGCAAGGCCAACATCACCGCGCCCTGGCTGGGCTTCACGGCCTTCCTTGTCATCGGCACCATGCTGAGCCTGCTGGTCTTCATCGGCGAGGCGGTGCGCGATGCACTCGATCCGCGCAAGACCTTCAGCTGAATCCAGCCCTGAGCCGTTTCAGAACACTTGTTAGCGAATTGACAAGCTGCCTTCTCGCGGCGTGAACGGGACATTGACCAATTGAGTTCATATTTGATCGGTTCTGTCCTGGTGAGATCATGCCGCGCTTCGAGACAACCGACACCGCCGCACTTGGCGCCACGCTCCGCGCGGCCTGGACCACCATGCGCGGGGCCGATCCGGTGTTCGCCAGTCCCTATTTCTCACCCGAATTCCATGAGGCCGTCGCCAGCGTCACCCGCACGGCGCGCCTTTTGGTCGTCGAGGAGGCCGGTGCTCCCATGGCCTTGCTGCCCTTCCAACGCCGCCCGGGAGGCGTATGTGGGCCCATCGGCGGCCACCTCAACGACCTTCACGGACTGATCGCCGGTCCCGCTTTCGGGGTGCCAGCCGGGCTTGTGCTGGAGGGTGGCGATTTGCCGGTGCTCTCCCTTCGCCACGCCCCCATCGGCACGACCGCGCTGGGCGCCCGGTTCGGTACGCCGCACGGCTTTCACGTCATCGATCTCAGGGGCGGCTATCCGGCCTACGAGGCCCGCCGCGAGCCGTTCGCCAAGTCCGCGTTCCGTGCCATCCGCACGCGCGCCGACAAGGCCCGCAAGCAATTTGGCTCGGTGACCCATGTCTTTGAGGATGTCACCTCGGCCAGCCTGGAAAGGCTGATCGCCTGGAAGCGCGACCAATATGCCGCCACCGGCCAGACCAGCCTGTTCGACATCGGCTGGGTCCGCGAATTGATCGAGCGTCTGCACACGTCTCGAGACCCAGAGCTCAAGGGGCAGCTCTCAGGCCTCTATTTTGGCGACGATCTGGTCGCGGCCCATTTCGGCCTGCGCAACCGCGATGTGCTGCACTACTGGTTTCCCGGCTACGATCCCGCCTTCAGCGAGTTGTCGCCGGGCAACATCCTTCTGCGCAACATGGCCGAGGCGGCCGCGGCGGAGGGATGCAAGGCTGTTCACCTGGGGGCAGGTGATTACCGGTACAAGCAGGAATTCGCCGATCAGAACTTTCCCGTGACGGACGGAGTGGCGTTTGCCCGCTCGTTCATGGGACGGACGGCGGCGGCGGCGGGCCTGGCACTCGCACGCATGGACCGGGCACTACCGGAGGCTTTGGCAGGCCTACCGGGCAAGGCACTGAGGCGGATCGACCGGCAATTGGCGTTCAAGGCGGCGTGAGGGAGCAAGCAGGTCATGGGCACGAAAATCGTCACAAGCGTATCATATCACCACTTCGAGCGGTCGCCTTCGGCGTTCACGCGGCACTTGGGCGTGTCGACCAGCCCGGAGGCGTTTGCCCACCAGCTGGCCTACTTCAAGAGCCGCTACACTCCAATGTCGCTTGACCAGCTGCTGGCCGGCGACCTGCCCGACAACCCCCTCCTGCTGACCATCGACGATGCCTACCGCTCGGTCCTGGACATCGCCGCTCCAATGCTGGCCGAGGCGCGCGTTCCAGCGCTGCTCCTGACCAATCCGCTGGTCGTGCGCGGGGGCTACGCGCCCATCGACAATGTGCTGAGCCTGGCCATGACCGAGTTGGGGCCAACGGGTCTCGGCATCGCGATGGGCCTCGGCGATCCGTGGAGCTGCGATGTGCAGCGCGTGGTGCGCGAGGTCCTGCCAAAACTGGATGTCGGCTGCCGTGAAGACTTGAAACAGCGGTTGCTGAAGCTCCTTGGTATCCGCGAGGCCGACCTGGTCGAGCGGATGAACTTGTTTCTCGATCCAACCGATCTCAAGCGCCTGCAGGGCATCCACAACTTCGCTCTCGGCAGCCACACGCTTTCACACATGCACCTGCGCGGGCTCTCCAAGGAAGCGGCACGAAGCGAAATCGCCGACGGCAAGCTCCAGCTTGAGCAGATGACCGGCGCGACCGTCCGGGCCTTCAGCTTTCCCTATGGCGGCAAGCAGGACGCAACCGAGGCCAACCTGGAGCTGGTGCGGGCCTCGGGCCACGAGGCGATCTTCCTGGTCCAGAACCGGACCAACGCCGTGCGGCCGGCGGCCGATGTCTGGTATCGCCAGGGCATGGCCGACCAGCAAGGGCTGGCCCTGCCGGTCAAGCTCACATGGCTGCCACGCATGGGTGAATTGAAGGCGGCGCTGAATTGACCTATTCCGGTGGTGAGTTGAGGTGACGCCGGCGGCCGGCGCCATCCGCCGCAACCGGAATGACCAGGCCCATGCTCGAAATTCGTGACTTGTCGGTCGACTTCGGCCAGGGCGAGGGGGCGACCCACGCTGTCCGGCACGCCTCGTTTCGCGTCAGCAAGGGCGAGACCGTGGCGCTGGTGGGCGAATCGGGCTCGGGCAAATCGGTTTCGGCACTCTCGATCCTGAGGCTCCTGGCCTATCCGCCGGCCTCGCACCCCTCGGGGCAAATCCTGTTCAAGGGCGAGGACTTGCTGAAGGCCGATGAGCGGCGGTTGCGCCAGGTGCGCGGCGCCCAGATCGCGCTCATTCCGCAAGAGCCGATGAATTCGCTCAATCCGCTGCATACGGTGGAAAAGCAGGTGGGCGAGATCCTGAAGCTGCACGGCAATTTGAGCGGCGGCGAAAGCCGCGCCCGCGTGCTTGAGCTGCTGGGCCGCGTCGGCATCCGCGACGCCCGACAGCGGGTTGGCGCCTATCCGCACCAGCTCTCGGGCGGCCAGCGCCAGCGGGTGATGATCGCGATGGCGCTCGCCAACAAGCCGGACGTGCTGATCGCCGATGAACCGACGACCGCCCTCGACGTCACCATCCAGGCGCAAATACTGGCGCTGCTGAAGGACCTGCAGGGCGAACTGGGCATGGCGATGCTGCTGATCACCCACGATCTGGGCATCGTGCGCAAATTCGCCGAGCGGGTCTATGTGATGCAGAAAGGTGAGGTGGTCGAGGACGGGACGGTCGAAGCGGTGTTCAAGACCCCCAAGCATCCCTACACAAAGCATCTGCTGGAGGCCGAGCCCAAGGGCGTTCCGCCCAAGATCGACAGCAGCGCGCCCGTGGTGGTCGAGACCGACAATCTCAAGGTTTATTTCCCGATCAAGGCCGGGTTTCTGCGCCGCACGGTCGACTATGTCCGCGCCGTCGATGGCCTGACCATGCGGCTGCGGGCGGGCGAGACGCTCGGCGTCGTCGGCGAGAGCGGGTCGGGGAAGACGACGCTCGGGCTTGCCGTCTTGCGGCTGATTTCGAGCGAGGGAGCCATTGGCTATGTCGGCAAGCGGATCGACGGTTTGAAATCCAAGGAAATGCGTCCCCTGCGCAAAGAAATGCAGGTAGTGTTCCAGGACCCATACGGTTCGCTGTCGCCGCGTCTGTCCGTCGGCCAGATCATCGAGGAAGGGCTGACGGTTCAGAACAAGGATTTGACGCCAGGGCAGCGGCGCGAGCGCGTCGGCAAGGCGCTGGAAGAGGTCGGCTTGGAGGCGGTGATGCAGGACCGCTACCCGCACGAATTCTCCGGGGGGCAGCGCCAGCGCATCGCCATCGCCCGCGCCATGGTGCTCGAACCGAAATTCGTCATGCTCGATGAACCAACCAGCGCGCTCGATATGTCCGTACAGGCCCAGATCGTCGATCTGCTGCGCGATCTACAGAAGCGCCGCCAACTTTCCTATCTGTTCATCAGCCACGATCTGAAAGTCGTGCGCGCGCTGTCGAGCTACGTCATTGTCATGCGCAATGGCAAGGTCGTGGAAGAGGGCCCGACCGAGCGCATCTTCAAGGCGCCCGAAGCCGACTACACCAAAGCGCTGCTGGCGGCGGCGTTCAACCTGGAAGCCGCGCCCGAGGGTGTGGTGGCGCAATAGCCATGACGATTCTGTTGCACACAACTGGCATCGATCCCAAGCCATGGCTGGCCGCCATCGAGGCCCAGGCACCGCGATCGCCCGTCATTTCTGCGATGGATGCGGACCGCTTTGCGGAGGTGCGGCAGGCCTGGGTATGGAAGCCACCACCCGGCGTGCTCGGGCTGCTGCCGAAGCTCGAAGTCATCGTCAATCTCGGCGCCGGGGTCGATGCCATCCTGGCCGACACGACCGTCCCGCAGCACATCCCCATCATTCGCGCCGTCGACCCCAACATCACCATGCGCATGACCGAATGGGTGGCGTTGCAGGTGCTGTTCCACCATCGCCAGGTGCCCGCCTACTTGGCGCAACAGCGGCAAGGAACCTGGAGACAACTGCCGCAAAAGGCCGCCAGCGCCTTGACAGTCGGCATCCTGGGACTGGGCGTGCTCGGTCGGAGCGCCGCCAAGCCGCTCATGGGGCTCGGCTTCCGGATCGCCGGCTGGTCGCGAACGCCGAAGCACGGACTGGGCTTCGACACCTACCACGGCGAGGCGGGCCTCGGCCCATTCCTGGCCAACACCGACATTCTCGTCTGCCTGCTGCCGCTGACACCCCAAACCATCGGCTTGATCAATATCGCATTGTTGCGCCGCCTCAGACGCACGGGTCCGCTTGGCGGTGGCATCCTTATCAATGGTGGGCGAGGCGGCCAGCAGGTTGGCGCGGACATCCTCCAAGCCCTCGGCGAGGGCACGCTGGTGGGCGCCAGCCTCGATGTGTTCGAGACCGAGCCGCTGCCGGCTTCGAGCCCATTCTGGTCGCATCCAAAGGTCGTCATCACCCCCCATGTGGCCGCCGACAGCGATCCCGAGGCGATGACAGCCTACGTTCTGGAGCAACTGGCCCGGCACGCCGCTGGACAGACCATGGACAATCTGGTGGACCGCAACAGCGGCTACTGAAAACGCCCGGGACGGTGGTCGAAATGATATTGCAGGCTTGCTTGAACGGGGCCCGCCCGGTGGGTGCTCATCCGGTACTGCCGGCGAACGCGCAGGCCTTGGCTGCCGACGCGCGCAAAGTCATAGGTTGCGGCGCAAACGAACTGCACCTGCATGTTCGTGACGCGGCCGGCAAGGAAACACTCGACCCCGACGTCGTTGATCTCACGCTGAAGCTGGTTCGCCAGTTGGCGCCTGGAACCCTGGCCGGAGTGAGCACGGGTGCCTGGATTGAGGGCGATCCGGAACGGACTATGCGCCTTATCGGCAGTTGGCGAATATTGCCGGACTATGCCTCGGTCAATCTTGGCGAGCCCGCCGCACCAATGGTGATGGAACTCCTGCGGCGGCGTAACATTGGCATCGAAGCAGGCATTGCCACGGTCGCCGATGCCGAGCGGCTCGTGTCGTTGAATGTGGCACCGACCTGCCTTCGCATTCTGGTGGAACTCGATCGGGAGACGACATTCGAGGAGGCCAAGACCGCGGCCGATGCCATCCTCAAGATTCTCTCGCGCGCGGGGTCAGCAAAACCCATTCTTCTGCACGGGTTCGACGCCACCGCTTGGCCCATGCTCGCCCACGCTATACAGTCGGGTTACTCCGCCCGTATAGGCCTTGAAGACTGCTTGACCTTGCCCGACGGCACGGTGGCCAAGGACAATTGCGCGCTGGTTCTGGCGGCACGGCGAATGATGGATCGACGGCTGAGCGCTTGACGTAACGTCCGATCGGCCCCACCCATCGCACTCATGTCTGCCATTCCCGCCACTCTGAAGCTTTATCTAAAGCTCGCCATCGACCGGCGGCAGATTCTCGCGCGGCACATGGCGTTGAGAATCGGGCTGGGCGTCATGGCCGCCATCGTCCTGCTGGCCGGGATCGCGCTCGTCAATATCGCACTGTTCCTGCTGTTGCGCCCGGTGCTTGGCGATCTGTGGGCCGTGCTCGTGGTGGCCCTGGTGCATTTTGTCGGCGGCGGGGCACTCGCTGCCTATGCACTGTCCGAGCCGGCATCGGCCGAGTTGACCGCACTGGCCGAGGCTGAGACCGCTGCGCTTGCGGCGCTCGATTCCGAGGCCCATGACACGCTGGCCTCGCTCGGGGACGCCGAAAAGCGGATCGAGCGGATCGGGGCCGGCCTGTCGCTGACCGCCAACGCCCTGCCCGGTTTGATCGGGCTGCTGAACCGCCCCGCCAAACCCAGCACGCCTCCAGCCGAGGACGGCGCGGCCAAACTCCCTGATGACAAAGCCTGAGTTGTGGGCTATCGAACCGGCTGACCCGTCATCAAGCGATCACTGGAACGACAATGAAGAAACAATCGGAAAAGCAGAAGCAGAAGACCAATAACCTGGTGCGCAAGGCCTTCGTGGCCAAGATCAAGCGCCAGAAGAAACTTGCCGAACGCAAGAAGTCCGCCGCTGCCTGATCAAGGCGTGGATCGGGTCGTGGGCGGGTTCGGCATGGCCGACAAGCATCATCGCGTTAACATGATTGATCATATTGCCTTTTCATCGCGATTACTTCCGCTATACTTTCGCACATCTTCCACTGCAACGGGACAGGTCGACCGTCGGACGTGGGGTGGAAGACAACGGTGGCCGGGAGGGTTCGGGGTCTGACGCCCTCGGACGACCCGGAGTGCCGGCGGGTGTGCCCCTTGTCTGAACCTTGGCAACAGGGGGATTCAGGCAGGCGCCGAAGCGGTTGGACGTGGCGGGAGCAAAGGAACCTCGGTTCCCCAGGTGCCCACCCGGAAGAGCGCGCCCCGGTTCCAAATCGCCGAAGTGCGGGCGCCGGAAGGCTGCTTTTTTGTGTGACTACCAAACGCGGCCGTCCGGTGCCCGCGCTCCCGTATCCCGATTGCCGGGCATACTCCAATCGGGGCCGATAAGTTGTATTACCATTTATTAAGCCCTAATCGTCCAACGCGATCACCAGCCCATCATGCGCCGGCTCCACATGGGTCGGCAGCTTGCGCTTGAGCGCCGCGTAGTCGAGATCGATGTGCAGGTGCGTCAGCACCGCGCGTTTGGGCTTCAGCTTCTCGATCCATTCCAGCGCCTGACCCAGCGAGAAGTGGCTGGGATGCGGCGTCGGCTTCAGCGCATCGATGATCCAGACATCGAGATCCTTGAGCAACGGCAGCGAGGCCTCGGGCACGCCGCTGATGTCAGGCGAATAGGCGAGCCCCCCCACCCGGTAGCCGAGCGAAACGATCTCCCCATGCTCCTGGGCAAATGGCGTGAGGCTGACCAGCCCCCCCTTGCCACCCAGCGTCACCGGATGCAGCGGCTCGATGTCGTGCGGCTTGAGAATGGCGGGATAGGCGCCACTGGCCGAGGGGCGGAAGCAGTAGTCGAACCGGTTGACGATCCCCGTTCCGGTGACCGCATCGAAGTAGACCGGCATCCGCGCCTTTGCGTTCAGCGCGAACACGCGCAAGTCGTCGATCCCGTGGGTGTGGTCGGCGTGATCGTGGGTGAAGAACACGCCGTCCAAGGCATCGGCGCCCACCGCCAGCAGCGACTCGCGAATATCGGGCGGTGTATCGATCAGCAGCCGCGTCGCTCCCGCCGTCGCCGTCCTCTGGACCAGGCCGGCACAGCGCCGCCGGCGGTTGCGCGGGTTGGCCGGATCGCATTTGCCCCAATCGCCGTCGATCCGCGGTACACCGCCTGAAGAGCCGCAGCCGAGGATCGTGAATGTCAGCGCCATCAGGCCGCACCCGGGCGCGGCACCTTGGCATAGAGCCGGTGGAAATTGTCGGTGGTGATGGTCGCCAGCTCCGCTGGGCCGATGCCCTTGACCTTGGCCAGTGCCGCGGCGGTGTGGACGATGAGCGCGGGCTCATTGGGCCTGCGGCCGCGCATGGGCTCGGGGGCAAGATAGGGTGCATCCGTCTCGACCAGCAGCCGGTCGAGCGGCACGGCGGCGGCGACCTCGCGCAAGGCCTCCGATTTCTTGAAGGTGATCACCCCGGAAAATGACACGTAGAGGCCCAGCGCCAGGCCACGCGTCGCCAGCTCCATACCGCCGGTATAGCAATGCAGCACGGCTGTGAATGGGCCGCGCGCCATCTCCTCCTCCAGAATGCGGGCCACATTCTCGTCCGCCTCTCGGGCATGGATCACCAGCGGCAGGCCGGTCCTGCGCGCCGCATCGATATGAACGCGAAATCCCTGCTCCTGGGCCGCGCGAGGGCTGAGGTCGTAGTGGTAGTCGAGCCCAGCCTCGCCGATGGCCACCACCTTTCTGTGCTTGGCAAAGCGGCTCAGGTGCTCCGCGGTGATGTCGAGTTCCTCATGCGCATGGTGCGGATGGGTGCCGACGGAGCAATAAACCTGCGCGTGACTTTCGGCGATGCCGACGACCTCGGCGAAGCGCTTGACCCGTGTGCAGATGGTCACCAGCAGGCCAACGCCAGACGCCTGGGCCCGCGCCAGCACGGCTTCGCGCGTGACGGCGAGATCGGGGAAATCCAGGTGGCAGTGGTGATCGACCAGCATCAGGCCGCTGGCTCCGGCTCGACATAGCGCGGGAACACACCGACTGGCGCGGGCAGCACCGTGCCAGCCTTCAGACGGCCCGCCGCCCCAAGCGCGGCAAAGCTCCGTGCAGACCCTTCAGGCTGCGCCAGCAGTCCAAGCAGCTTGGCCGTGCTATCGGGCATCGCCGGTTGGGCAAGGATCGCGAGCTGCCGCACCACCTCGGCCGTCACGTACAGGATCGTCCCCTTGCGCTCAAGCGAGTGCAGCTTATCGAACGGCTTTTCGGTTGCGAAATAGCGGTCCCCTTCCGACACCACCGCCCACACCGCGTCGAGATAGGACTTGATGGCCTGCTTATCCATCGCCCGGCGCGCGATCCCATGCAGCGCATCGGCCGATGCCAGGATCGCTGCGTCGGCTTCCGTGAACGGCCCGGGAGCCGGCACCACGCCGCCGAAATTCTTGGCAATCATCGACAGCGAGCGTTGCGCCAGATTGCCCAAGCCGTTGGCGAGGTCGGCATTTATGCGGGCCACGATCAGCTCGTGGCTATAAATGCCATCCTGGCCGAAATTGGTCTCGCGCAGGAAGAAATAGCGCACGGCATCGACCCCATAGGCCTTCACTTGATCGAACGGGTCGACGACGTTGCCGACTGACTTCGACATTTTCTCCCCGCGATTGTTGAGAAAGCCATGTGCGAACACGCGGGCCGGCAGGGGCAGCCCCGCGCTCAACAGGAAGGCTGGCCAATAGACGGCGTGAAAGCGCAATATGTCCTTGCCGATGACATGCACGTCGGCCGGCCAGAGGCCGCGTTTATCGCCGCCCGGATTGAGCAGCCCCGTCGCCGTCACATAGTTGTTGAGCGCGTCCACCCACACATACATGACGTGCTTGGGGTGGCCGGGCACCGGGATGCCCCAATTAAACGAGGTGCGTGACACCGACAGATCCTGCAATCCGCCGGCGACAAAACTCACCACTTCGTTGCGACGCTCGGGCGGCAGGATGAAATCGGGCTGGGCCTGATAGTGGGCGAGCAGCTTGTCCTGATACTTGGACAGGCGGAAGAAGAACGTTTCCTCCTCGGTCCACTCGACCGGGGAACCCAACGGTTCGCGGCGCACGCCATCGATGCCGATGGCCGTTTCCTTTTCGTCGAAATAGGCCTCCTGGCGCACCGAATACCAGCCGGAATACTTGGCCAGATAAATGTCGCCCATAGCCTCCATGCGCCGCCACAGCTCCGCGCACGCCTCATGATGGCGCTGCTCGGTGGTGCGGATGAAGTCGTCGTATTTGCAGTTGAGCATATCCTCCATGCGCCGGAACACCGCCGAGTTGCGGTCGGCCAACGCCTGGGGCGTGATGCCCTCCTTGTCCGCGGTCTGCTGCATCTTGAGGCCGTGCTCGTCGGTACCGGTGAGGAAGCACACCTTCCGCCCATCCAACCGCTCGAAGCGGGCGATGGCGTCGGTGCAAAGCGCGGTATAGGCGTGGCCGATATGCGGAACGCCGTTCGGGTAGAAGATGGGAGTCGTGATGTAAAAGGGCTTGGTCGGTGTCATGGCCCGCTTCGTGCCCGTTTCAAGCCGGAAGGTCAACCAGCGCGATCGGCGCTGACGGCCTGCAAACGCCGGAATGTGTCGACGATCAGTGCCTTGCGGTCGAGGTTGAGGGCGAGTGCGTCCGCCCGAGCCCGAGCGATCGTCTCCCAGGCGCCGGCCCATGCCGCCAAAGTCGCCGTCCGCTCGCCCGCTGAGGCCAGGCGAGCGGCAAACGCGGCTTCGCTCGCCGGCACCGGTTCGCCTGCCGCGGCCGATCGCAGTGCTCGCGCGATCAGGTCGCTCAGCAACGAGAAAAATGACTGGAACTGCGGATCGGCGCCATGGGCTCCAGCGGTCTCAGCGAGTTTGTGAACAGCCTCATAGTCAAGCCGTGGCAGTCCCGACAGCAACCCGGTGATGCGGCCGTGCAGGTCGACAGCCCCTCCCTCGATCAACTCCAGCGCCCGCCGCACGCTGCCGTCGGCCAGCGTGGCGATCAACGCTCGCTGATCGTCCTCGGGCGGATCTTGGTCCAGGGATACGATCGCGGCCATCAGATCAGGCGGACCGAGCCGCTTCAGCCCCAGCCGTCGGCAACGAGAGTGGATGGTCGGCAGCAGCCGGCCCGGCTCGGAACTGACGAGCATGAACACGGTCCGTTGCGGAGGTTCCTCCAGCGATTTCAGCAGGGCGTTGGCGGCCGCGGTGTTCATCTCCTCGGCCCGGTCGATGATGGCCACGCGGTAGGCGCCTTCGCCCGCCGAATGTTGCAGAAATCCCTTGAGCCGGCGCACCTCGTCGACCGTGATAACTTGGGCCAGCCGTTTGCTCTCGCGCTGCCAGGGCCGCCGGATGACGATCAGGCCCGGATGCGACAAGGCTTGAACCTGCTTGGCAACGATGGTCTCGGGCCCGACCGCCAGCGTGCCTGGCGGAATGGCGGCGCGCTCGGCTTTGGTCGCGAGAGCGGACCGCGCAAAGCGATAGGCGAGCGTGGCCTTGCCAACGCCTTCGCGTCCGCCAAGCAGCCAGGCGTGATGCATCCGGCCAGAGGCAAGGGCGTGCGCGAGTTCGTGCTCGGCGGCGTCCTGGCCGAATAGCGCATGGGTTTCGCGAGGATGGGGGAAGCCTTCGAGCCGGTCGGCTTCCGGTGGGGCTTCCTCGGCCTCGAAGTCGGCTGCCTTCGGTCGCCTGCTCATAGGCCCAGGCGCTCGCCGACCACGGCACGGATCGCATCGGCCACGATCCCAGCCTCGGGCCGCCCATCGACAAATGCGCAACGTGCCGGTTCGCGCGCGGCGATCACCATGAAGGCTTCGCGCAGTCGCTGATGGAATTGCAGATCCAGCGATTCAAACCGATCCCGTGCCGTGGGTTCGCTGTTGGTCGAGTGCCTGAGCGCGGCCCGCTCGAGCCCGACTTCCACCGGCAGATCGATTATGACCGTCAGGTCGGGCCGGGCCTCGCCAACGACCAGTCTTTCCAGCGTATCGACGACCGCGAGATCAAGCTTCCCGCCCGCACCCTGATAGGCCCGGGTTGAGTCCGCGAAACGGTCGCAGATCACATATGTTCCAACCGCCAGCGCCGGCAGAATGACGCGGATGAGGTGATCGCGCCGGGCAGCGTTGAACAGCAAAGCTTCGGTCAGCGCGTCGGCCGGACCATTGGCCGGTGTGAGTAGCAGCCCGCGAATGCTCTCGGCCAGCGCTGATCCCCCCGGTTCGCGCGTCACCAACGTCGTGAGCCCGCGCGTCTGCAGCCACCCGGCCAGGAGCCGAGCCTGGGTTGACTTGCCCGCACCCTCGCCGCCTTCCAGCGTGATGAATTTGCCTCTGTTCATACCAACCTCATCGACCAACCCGGCTCCTGTTGCAAGCCCAGCCGACCCTTACCGATCTGTAAGCCAACGGCGAGGCGGATCACTGGCGCCCTTGTCGTTCTGCCTGCGACCGGCCGTTGGGGCCAGGGTCCTCGAACCAAGGAGACTGTTCCATGAAATCAATCATCGCCGTCGCTGCCGTTGCGGCCGGACTTGCCTGTGTATCCGCCCCCGCCAACGCCTTCCCGCTCGTGCCAGGCCAGGTCGCCATCAACAACGATGACGTCACCGAAGTCGGCTGGCGCTGCGGCCCGTTCCGGCACTGGAGCTTCCGCCTGCATCGCTGCGTCTGGAACCACCGGGACCGGTACTAGCGCTCAGCAGGAGTCCGGGCGGCCGGTGAGCGCGCAGCTGACAGGCCGCCCGTCACTTCATCAGCCATCCAAGGGTGATCATCAACACGCTATCGACGCCGCGCGCCAGCACACTCGAGCGCGGCACGTCGATGGCGGCAAAGACCGGAACCTTGCTGACGATCCCTTCCGAGGTTTCCACCCTGAGATAGCCCACCGCTTCGCCCTTCTTCACCGGCGCCTTCAGTGGCCCCTGATACACCAGGGATGCCTTCAACCCTCCGGTCGCCGTGCTCGCGCGCGGCACCAGAATGTGTGCCGCACCATCGCTGACCAGTGGCACGAAATAGCGGGTGCCGCCCCACACGCGCGCCTCCGAGATGATTTCGCCGCCATCGAACACCATGGCTTCCTTGAAGGCCTTCATGCCATGGTCAAACAGCTTGCGGGCGTCGGCCGAAAGATCGGTCTCCTTGTCCTCGCCATTCAAAACCACGATCAGCCGGCGGCCGTCATTGAGCGCCGAGGCGACAATCCCCTTGCCGCTTTCGGCCGAGGCACCGGTCTTCAGGCCGTCGACCCCGAGATTCTGCGACAACAGCGGATTCTTGTTCAGCAGCAGCTTGTTGTTGATGTCGAAATTGCGCTGTGAAAAATAGCTGTAATACTCGGGGTATTCCTTGATGATGTGCTGGGCGACCAGCGCCAGGTCGCGCGCCGACATGGTTTGATCGGGGTCCGGAAGGCCCGTCGGGTTGGTGAAGTGAGCCTTGGCGAGGCCGATATCGCGACCCACTTGGCTCATCTGTTCGGCAAAGGCCTGCTCCGATCCCGCCAGCCCCTCGGCGACCACGATGCAGGCATCGTTGGCCGAAGCAACGGCTATGCCGCTGACGAGATCAGCAATGCGCACGCTCGAATTGACCGGCAGGAACATTGTCGTTGCACCCGACCGATCGCCACCCTTCTTGTAGGCGTTCTGACTGACCAGATACTCGTCCTCGAATTTGACCCGGCCGTCCTTCAGCGCGCGGAACACGAGATCGAGCGTCATCAGCTTGACCATGCTGGCAGGCGGAGTCTGCGCGTCGGCGTCCTTGTCGAACAAGACAGCGCCAGTCGCAGCGTCCATCAGGATCGCATGGGGGGCATTGACATCGAGCGGCTCGGCTCCGCGGGCCGGCGCGCCAACCCACAACACGGCGGTCAGCAATACCGCCGCAAGCCGCCGCAACGACATTGGAGGAAGCGCTTTGGCATCGGACATCGCGGATGGCTCGGGCAAGAGCGGTGGAATCGGCGCACACTAGCGGCCGCCGCTGTCACCAACAAGCCAATGCGTCTTCACGGGGATGATTCGGGCCTATTGGCTCTGCGTGACCTCTGGTTGCCAGCTGATCAAAGGCCCCCGGAGCCCCACTGACGCGATTTGCGGCCCGCGATACCAGGACTGCCGGGCGAGAAACTGCTCCTCAAACCGTTCGTCGGCCATCAGCGGGGCCATCCGCAAATAGCGCACGCGCACATTGGCCGTGCCAGAGCGGGTGACAGCGAGCAATTGGGCGGCCCGATGCGACAGATCGATGATTCGCCCGGCCTTGTACGGGCCGCGATCATTGATGCGCACCACGATGGACCGGCCATTGTCGGTGTTGGTGACCTCGACATAACACGGCATTGGAAGCGTCGGGTGGGCCGCCGTCAGCCGGTGCATGTTGTAGGTCTCGCCGTTCGCGGTCGACTTGCCTTGGAAGTCGGGGCCATACCAAGAGGCCACTCCCTCCTCGTCATATCCTGCCCCAGGAGCCGGATAGTACCAGTTGCCGGCAACCTCATAGGGCTTGCCGATCTTGACCAGGCCGTTGCGCCGCTCGGCCAGCGGTGTCGTCTCCATCCTCAGCGAAACTGGCACCGGCATCGGCACCACGATCTCGCGGGGCGTCACGACCACCGGCGCAGCCATTGGCGTCAATTGGGATTGCTGGGTAGCGCTCTCGGGAACGCTGTCAAACACCGACGCGCAACCGGCGGGCAGGGCCCCCAACAGTACAACGATCGCGACTGCGCGCGCTGCCCGAGCAGGCATGGCTATGCCAGCTTCGGCGATCGGTCCGGCATTATTCGGCATTTGCTCACCCACCCCGTCGTCCCCTCAGCTGGTGCTGTCCCCTTCCAGGGGCTCTGCTTGCGCCAGCCCAGTGACCATCCGATCCCGAATCAGGTCACATATCGATTAGGATGCCGTAAAACGCCTGAACTGTGGCGCCAGCACCGTATCCAGACTGTCCACAGACAATTTGGCATGGGGGGTGCTCCAAGTGAGCCTGGTCTTGCGGCTATCGAAGCCACCACCCGTCGTGCTACAAGGGCACCACCGAAAACTTTCCAGGCCGCGACGGCGGCGAGCCGTCCACCGGATGCCATGGCAAACCCCACCAACACCGAGCGCAAGACCCTGATCCTGACCGGCGCCTCGCGGGGCATCGGCCATGCGACCGTCAAGCGATTTTCCTCCGCTGGCTGGCGCGTGATCTCGTGCTCGCGTCACGCCTTTCCCGAAAACTGCCCGTGGGAAATGGGTCCAGACGACCACATCCAGGTCGATCTGGCCGATGCCAGCAAAACGGCCGACGCCATCGGTCTCATGCGCGAACGGCTGAAGGCCCAGGGTTCGCGGCTGCACGCATTGGTCAACAACGCGGCGATCTCGCCCAAGGGGCCCGGCGGCGTTCGCCTGGGCGCCATCGAGACCGACATCGACGACTGGAAATGGGTGTTCCAGGTCAATTTCTTTGCCCCGATCATGCTTGCGCGGGGACTGATCGAAGAGCTGAAGGCGGCCAAGGGCGCAGTCGTCAATGTCACCTCGATCGCCGGCGGCAAGGTGCATCCGTTCGCGGGGGCGGCCTATGCGACCTCGAAGGCGGCTCTGATGGGTCTCACCCGCGAGATGGCCAACGACTTCGGCCAGCACGGTATCCGCGTCAACGCCATCTCGCCGGGCGAGATCGATACCTCGATCCTGTCACCGGGCACTCAAAGAATTGTCGAAGAGCAGATACCGCTGAAACGGCTTGGGGAACCCGAGGAGGTCGCCAAGGCGATCTATTTCCTCTGTACCGACGCCTCCAGCTACGTGAACGGCGCCGAGTTGCACATCAACGGCGGCCAGCACGTCTGATGTGGCGGCGATGCCCGGGTCGCTTGTCCGCCCTTGCCGTTGCCCTCGTGGCGTTCGGCCCAGCTGACGTGAACATTGCAATTTGCCAAGTCCTTGAGCCGGCTCCAGTCGAAGGTCCGCACCTGCTTTCCGGAGACTCCACTCCAGAACCGGACGCCGGTGTGGCCGGTCAAAGGTCATGGCAGGTTCAGCGCATCACCATGGCCGAGCGGCCAGCTCGTATCTGGGTCAAGGGACCGATTGTTGCCCTAAAGTCTGTCAGGATCGAGAGCGAGAGTGGCGCCAGGTACGCAATTGTCGATTGCGAAACCGGACTCTGCGCAAGCGTGCTCCAAATTCCGCATCGCTTCGAGACACTGCCGGTCGGAGCACTGCCAAACTCCCACATGGCCTTTGGCACTGGCCGCATTGCCCGTGCCTGGCTCGCCGAACCAACCCAGCGGATGGAGAACAGTGCCATCGGCCCGTGGGTCGCAGGTACGCTGATCGTTCAGGACCCAACGACCAGACAATTCCAGCTGGACCTGGGGCTGAATGAAGCCTTCGAGGATCTGCGGCCACGCATCGCCGAGGTCGATGGCCAGAGCACACTGTTCGTGGTTCGAAGCAGCTTGGATTGGGGCGCGGCGTTGATCGCGGTTCGCCTGGAGGGCGAGGGCCTGCTGCGGATCGCCGGCGAAACCCCTCCGGTGGGGCAACCCGGCGGTTGGCTCAATCCGGTCGGCCTTGGTGATTTCATGGGCACCGGGCACCCCTCCATAGCCATCGTCACCTCACCAGATCAGGGCGGCCAGCTGCAAATTCTGGATTTTGCCGACGGGACATTCACCAAGCGCTTCACGGTTCCGGGCGTCAGCAATCACGTTCGGGGACGGCAGGTTCAGGATATGGCGGCCATCGCCGATTTCACTGGTGGCAAGATCGCCGAAATCGCCATACCGGATGCCAGCCGCAAGCGCGTCCGCATTCTGTCATTCGCGCACGGCCAAGTGGCCGAACCAGCCGATATTGGGCTGCCATCGCCCGTGGTGACGGAAATAGCAGCCATCCAAGGCCCGACGGGTCAGCGGCCGAGGCTGCTGATGGGCCTGGAGGATGGCGAACTGGTCCTCCTCCACTGACCGAAGTGGAACCAGGCCCGCCGCCCAACCTTTGCCCTGGTATCGCGCCAGTGAGGTACGTAAACTCAGGCTGGAGCGACTCGCCGTCGTGCCGGCCACAGAGGTGGATTGAAGAGTGCAATCGATGTCGCTACGGCGATTGGAGCAAACCACGAGCTTTGCGCCTTGGAGCCTGCGCTTGGTGTCGCTGGCCGTGCAGTTGTTGCTCGTAACCGCTGTCCTGCACCGGTTCGCCGCCCTGCCAACCGCTCTTGCGATCAATTTGATGGCGGTGGCCTTCAGCCTGGCGGCGCTGGCGGGCTTGATCGCGGTAGCAGCGCTGACGCAGATCTGGCGCCACGGCTCCGCCGGAACGTCGGCGGCGGCGCGGGCCCTGCTGCTGGGATGCCTGCTCCTGCTGGTGCCCGCCTACTACCTGCCGGCCGTGCTTCGCGGCAATGTCGCGGCCGATGCCAGCACGGACATCGCCGAACCGCCGGCTTTTGACGCCCTCGGCAAGGCGCGGATTTCGGCTGGCATCAACCCTGCCGCCACGCCGTCGGGGAACGCCGGTTCCGAGGTGACACTTGAACCTATCGTCACCCCTCGCGCGCCAGGCGACGTGTTTGATCTGACCAATGAGCTCATACGCCAGCTCGATCTCAACATCGTCGCCGAGCAGGCCCCGGGTTTTGGGGCGGCGGACGGCAGCATCGAGGCAACGGATCGTTCGTTGGTGCTGGGGCTCATAGACGACATTTCCATCCGCGTCGGCGCCCGTGACGGCACCACCCGTGTCGACGTGCGCTCGGCCGCGCGGTATCCACGCCTCGACCTCGGGCGCAATGCCGAGCGGGTGCAGATGATCGTGCGCAAGCTTCAGGCGAGCATCGATGCCAGTGTACCCACGGAGCCGGTGTTGGCAGGCGATGCCGTCGACCAGGCCGCCATCGCAATCAAGCCGCCGGATGGTACTGCCGGTGCAGCGACGGTGCTCCGTCGCAAACGACGGCTCCCCTTTCCACCAGGTGCTCCAGGTGGGCCAGCACAGACAACCGTGCGGCACTGAGCAACGCGGGTGCAATGCCCCGATACACCCGCTCGGTGATTACCGGGACAGTGTCGAGACCTTCCAGCACACAATCACGGATCATGGCTTCGCGCATCCGGCGGTGTATGAGGTAGGAGCGAACAAGGCGTTCGGGTTGACGAATGACCTCGCCGTGGCCGGCCAGATAAGTCCCATGCCGTGGCTTGCCCGGCTGCATCAATTTTTCGAGCGACGCCAAGTAATCACCCATATGCCCTTCGGGCGGCGCGACCACGGTCGTGTTCCATCCCATGACATGATCGCCTGAAAACATGAGGTCGCTGCCAGTCATGGCAAAACACAGATGATCGGGCGCGTGGCCGGGGGTGTGGATGGCTTGCAGGATCCACTCTTGGCCGTTGACGTGTTCGCCGTCGCCCAGACACTGGTCGGGCCGGAATCCGGAATGAAGAATGGCCTTGGCCCCGACATGGCCAGCAGCCGCGGCACGGCGCTCGCTCCTGGCACCGAACCCGCAAGTCATGGCTCCGGTTTCGGCTTGCAGCGCGGCCACGCCCGCGCTGTGGTCGAGATGGGTATGTGTCAGCAGGATATGGGTGATTTGCCCTCGCCCTGCGGCGGCAATGATCGATCGCCGGTGCATGGGATCATCGGGTCCCGGATCGATGACCGCGATGTTGCGGCGGCCCACAAGATAGGTGTTGGTGCCCTTGAAGGTCATCGGGCTGGGATTCCGGGCCACCAACCGGCGCACACCCTGGCCAAGCTCCCGGGCCACACCGTAATTGAAATCCATTGAGCGGTCGAAGTTGAGCGCCTGGGTCATCGCGGGAACCTAGCGCGCACTGGCCCCATGAGGCAAATGGGCCCCTGAAGGCCGATTGGTCGGAGTGGGGAGATTCGAACTCCCGACCCCCTGCTCCCGAAGAAGTTCCGAATTGGATTCTGATGGACGCCACTGGTCGACTAGAGATCAAATAACCTATTGATTTACCGTCAATTAACTGTCCTAATGCATCTCATGTGGGATATAGAGATTCAGCGCAAGCTTTGTCTTTCCGGACCCCCACGGGACCCCCAAGACAAATCAGCTCACAGCGCAAATGGCCGGTGAATTTCGCTCCTGCATTGGAAATCGCCGACGACTCCTTGCACTGCCCACATTGAGGATGCCCCCATGGTGAAGACGCTCACCACCCGCTTTGTTGAAACCGTCCGGCCGGTAGATGGCCGCGCAGAGTACCGTGATGACCAGGTAACAGGCCTAGTCTTGCGGGTGGCCGTCGGAGGCGCCAAGACCTGGTCGGTCCAGTTTGTGCGCAAGAGCGATGGTCGAAAAAGGCGCATTACCATCGGAGCGTATCCTGCCTTCAGCCTTGATGAGGCCCGCACCGAAGCCCGCAACATCGTGGCCCGTATCAGCCGCGGCGAGGATCCCGCCGCCGATCGTAGACCGCGCGCAGAGTATTGCACCTTCGACAAGCTTGCTGACTTGTGGCTTGAGCGCTATGCGCGACCAGGCAAGGTTGCTTCCGCAGTTTACGAAAACACATTGCTGCTCAACAAAGATATCCGCCCGGCCATCGGAGCCATGAAGGTCGAGGATGTGGCAAAGCGCGACGTTATCCTGCTCGCCGATGCCATGGTTGCGCGCGGTGCCAAGACCCGCTGCAATCGGGCAATTTCCCTGGTGCGCAGTATATATCGGTGGGGTATTGCAGAAGACTTGGTTGCAGTTGATCCGACCTTGGGCATCAAGCCACGCACGATTGAGCGACCGCGCGAACGGGTTTTGAGCGATGCCGAGATCCAAATCGTCTGGAAGGAGCTGGACGAGGCCCCCATGACGCGCGGGTTGAAACTCGCCATCAAGCTCGCGCTCGTCACTGGTCAGCGCATTGGCATGGTTGAAGGAATGGCCAAGGCCGAACTCGACTTTGCGCCCAGCAATCCGATTTGGACCGTGCCGGGCTCGCGCACGAAGAACCGGGAATTGACTCGTGTTCCGCTTTCGCCCCTGGCACTAAGGCTCATTGCAGAGGCATTGGCGATGGTCGGCAAAGGTGACTATGTATTCCCGAGTCCGGTTGGCCAAGGCCCCATCACCGGACACGCTGCTACGCGCGCTATGAGCCGGTCGCGCGCACATATCACGGTTTCTGACTTTCGCATTCACGATCTGCGCCGGACGTGTGCCACTGGCATGGCAAGGCTCGGCGTCAACCCGCATACCATCGCCCTCGTGCTCGACCACATCAGTACGACCAAGGCGAGCGTGACCAGTGCGGTTTACGTCAAATACTCGTTCGACAAAGAGAAGCGGCAAGCGCTGGAGACGTGGGCGGCGCATCTGGAAAAAATCGCCGTCGCCCCTAGCCAGATCGCGCAACACAGCGAGTTTCTATATCGCGACGGCTTGACTGCAGGCTCATAACCTGAAGGTCGTTGGTTCAAATCCAGCCC
>Ga0075021_10000487_pt1 | contig 21008 bp, 19 predicted proteins | sample ColStrG_CSR_2012_FD_72749 | JGI IMG/M metagenome (GOLD analysis project Ga0075021, IMG submission 72749) | Freshwater sediment microbial communities in response to fracking from Pennsylvania, USA - Cold Stream Run_MetaG_CSR_2012 | ecosystem: Environmental > Aquatic > Freshwater > Creek >...
GTGCCGAGGCCACGAACACCGAGAAGATACCCCCGCGCATGCCGCCCTCGCGCATCCGCGGCAGATCGAGATGACCGCCGCCGCGGCCGGAGGCGAGCTGCGCGTGGTCCTCGCAGGTCAGCGCGTCGTTGTGGCCGTCGAACACAGGCTCCATTGTGTGAACCTTAGACCCGCACTCAGCGGCATCCGGTACCCTGAACGTCGGCGATAGTCGCCCATGTTCGCGATTCGGCCGGATCGCGTCGCCCGTAGTTCACGGGCAGGACCAACTCCACCCGCGATCAGCTCCGGCACCAACACGACCGAACCGATGCCGCGCGACCATGACCTCATTGGCACTGTGCTCGGCGGGCGCTACGAGCTGCGGTCTCTGCTGGGCGAGGGTGCGTTCGGGCGGGTGTACCTCGGCATGGACCGCCGGCTGGCGCGGATCGTCGCAGTCAAGGTGATCAAGCCGACGCGAACGCAGGACCCGGAGTGGGTCAGGAGCTTCCTCGGCGAGGCCCGCCTGCTGGCGCGGGTCAGCGACCCCGGGATCGTGCAGATCTTCGACGTCGGCCATGCGGCCGAGGGGCCGTACTACGTGGCGGAGTTCATCGACGGCGAGAGCCTCGCGAGCCGCCTGCGACATGGACCGCTGGAGCCCCGCGCGGCGTGGGAGATCGCCGAGCAGCTCTGCCGGGCGCTCGCCCACGCGCACGAGCAGCTGATCGTCCACCGCGACATCAAGCCGGCCAACATCCTGATCTCTGCGAAGGAGCGCGTGAAGGTGGGCGACTTCGGAGTCGCTCGCATCGCCGAGAGCGCAACCGAAGTGCCGAGCACGGCAGTGCTCGGCACTCCCCGCTACATGGCGCCCGAGCAGGCACGCGGCCAGCGGACGACCCCGGCGTCCGACGTGTACAGCATCGGTGTCGTGCTGTACCAGATGCTCGCGGGCCGCACGCCATTCGACGGCGCCAACGCGGCCGAGCTCGCGGCCGCCCACGAGAACGACACTCCCCCGCCGCTGCCCGGGTTGGTCCCCGATGCGCTGGCGCGCGTCGTGACCCGCGCGCTCGCGAAGGATCCGGCCGACCGCTACGGCGATGCACGTGCGCTCGCACGCGCCCTGGCGAGAGCGCGGCCGGCCTCGGGCACCAACCGGCGCCGGGGCGCGGCGGCCTCGGCGCCGGACTCGTCGACCACGGTGATCAGCGCCGGAGCGTTCAGCGGGACGGGCGAACGCAAGCGGACCGAGGCCCAACACGCCCCGACCGCCGGGACGGCCGCGCTCGCTACGGCCCTCAGGCGGCCCAGCGCGCTCCTCACGCCGACGCCGACACCGGCACGCTCACGCCCGGGCTCACATCGCCCGCCGCCCGCGATCGGCGGTAGGCCGCGCCGACCCACTGACGTCGACGACACGCGCATCGCGCCCGAGCGCCCACAGGATCACGACCCGACGCCAAACGCTCGACGGCCGAGCCGGCTGGCGCTTGCGCTGCTCGCAGCCGGGCTGATCGCCGCAGCCGTACTGGGCGTTCGCGCGCTCACGGCGCCCGCACTCGTACGGGTACCCGACCTCCGCGGGCTTCACGTTCCCGCCCTGCTCGCCGATGCGCGCAGGGCGGGGCTACAACCAGTGCTCAAGCGCCGTTACGGCGCGGCGCCGATCGGCGTCGCGTTCTCGCAGCGCCCAGCACCCGGCGCCCGCATCGACAGCGGCGCGTCCGTCGTGGTTCTGATCAGCAAGGGCGCGCCACCGGTCGAGGTGCCCCGGCTCGTAGGATCGACCGAGGCGCAGGCACGCGCAATTCTCGGCTCGCTGCACCTCCGCACCTCGGTGACGGCCGTCCCGGCCCCGGGAACCGCACCGGGCACGGTCACCGGCCAGAGCCAGACCGCCGGCAGCTACGTGCCCTCGCAGGGGACGATCTCTCTTCAGGTCGCGGAGGTCCCGCAATGGCGCACCGTCGTGAGCTTCGCGGGCACCGACGCGGGCGCGTCGGTGCCGTTCCGGATTCAAGGCCGCAGATGGCGAGCGCTGTACAGCATGTCCTACGCGGGGACTTGCACATTCATCCTGTTCTGCGAGGGGCCGACCGCGAACGTGCTCGAGGCTGCCTCGGGCCGCGCGGTCAACCAGTTCGGCCTTGGCGAGGGAAGCGACCAGACGCAGGTTTTCACCACCGGACCGGGCCTGTACCAGATCAAGCTCGCGCCCGGGATGGACAGCGCACAGTGGTCGATCGACGTCCAGGACTACTACTGAGATGAGCGAGCTCCGGGACGTTGGTGGCCCGGAGCCTCCCGGAGCATTTCGCCACCTCCTCTCGCCGCTGAGGATCGGGCGGGCGACGATCCGCAACCGGATCGTGTCGGCCGGTCACGACACGACGCTTCCTACGGACGGCACCGTCAACGACGCACTCGTCGCCTACCACGCGGCGCGGGCCGCGGGAGGCGTCGGGCTGGTGATCGTGCAGGTCGCAGGCGTACACGAGAGCGCCCGCTACACCTCGCACATGCTGATGGCAGTCAGCGATGACTGCATCCCCGGCTATCGGACGCTCGCGTCCACCTGCCACGAGCACGGCGCGCTGGTCGTCGGGCAACTGTTCCATCCAGGGCGCGAGATCATGGAGTCACAGGACGGCCGCGCCCCGGTCGCCTACTCCGCCAGCAACGTCCCGACCGAGCGATTTCACGTGACCCCGCGGCCGCTCGATCAGCTCGAGATCGAGGAGATCGTCGACGGCTTCGCGGACGCGGCGCGGCGGCTCGTCAGGGCCGGGCTCGACGGGGTCGAGGTGGTCGCCAGTCACGGTTACCTCCCTGCCCAGTTCCTCAACCCCCGCGTCAACCGCCGCGACGACGCCTACGGATCAGAGCCGCAGCGCTTTCTGCGCGAGGTGCTCGAGGCGGTCCGACCGGCCGCTGAGGACCGAATCGTCGGTCTACGAATCTCGCTTGACGAGCACTCCCACGATGGCCTTACGCCCGAGGAGGCACTCGCCGCGATCGAGACGGTATGCGACGCCGGCCTGCTCGATTACGTGCACGTCACCGCCGGCTCGTCGGCATCGCTGGCGGGCTCGGTTCACATCGTGCCGCCGATGAGCATCGAGAACGCCTACACGGTGCCGCTTGCGCAGCGCGTCCGCGCCGTGGTCGACGTCCCGGTGATCGTCGCGGGCCGGATCAACGAGCCCCAGCAGGCCGAGCGGGTGCTCGCATCCGGAGCCGCCGACGCATGCGCGATGACGCGGGCGCTTATCAGCGACCCTGAGCTGCCGCGCAAGGTGAGCGCCGGCCAAGCCGACTCGATTCGGGCGTGCGTCGGCTGCAACCAGGCGTGTATCGGCCATTTCCACGCCGGCTATCCGATCTCGTGCATCCAGTACCCGGAGTCCGGCCGAGAGCTGCGCTACGCCCTGCTCGAGCGCGCCGCCAAACGCCGCCGCGTGCTGGTCGCCGGCGGAGGCCCCGCCGGTCTGAAGGCGGCCGCTACCGCAGCGGCGCGCGGCCATGATGTGACGGTGCACGAGGCGCACTCGAGGGTCGGTGGGCAGGTCCTGCTGGCCGAGCGGCTGCCTGACCGCGCCGAGTTCGGAGGGGTTGCGATCAACCTGGAGCGCGACGCCGAGGAAGCTGGCGCGCGGATCGTGCTGCGCTCGACGGTTGACCGTCAGCTCGTCGAGCACGAGCGTCCCGATGTTGTGATCGTGGCGACGGGCGGGATTCCGCGTCGCCCCGCGCTCGAGGTCCAGGGCGAGCCGACGATCCTCGACGCCTGGGAGCTGCTGCGCGGCGCGAAGCTCCCGTCGGGACACATCGTGGTCGCCGACTGGCCATGCGACTGGGTGGGCGCCGGCCTTGCCGTCCATTGCGCCCGGGCCGGCCGGCGGGTGACGCTGGCGGTCAACGGCTACATGCCCGGCCAGTGCATCCAGCAGTACCTCCGTGACCTTCTGCTGGCCGACCTGCACCGCCTGCACGTGACGGTGACGGCGACCGTTCGCCTGTTCGGAGTCGACGACGACACCGTCTACCTTCAACACACGACGAGCGGCGAGCCGGTGATCGTGGAGGACGTTTCGTGTCTCGTGCTGGCTCAGGGCCAAGCTGCGCACGACCCGCTCACCGATGAGCTCGATGGGATCGCCGCGCGGGTCGTGAGGATCGGCGACTGTCTCGTTCCGCGATCCGCCGAAGAGGCGGTGCTGGACGGACTCGAGGCCGGCTGCTCAGTCTGATCCGTGCGCCGCCTCGAGCGCGGCCTGCGCAGCCGCGACCCGTGCGATCGGCAGCCTGAACGGCGAGCAGCTCACATAGTCGAGGCCGACCGCACGAAAGAAGCGGATCGAGCTCGGATCGCCGCCATGCTCGCCACAGATGCCGACCTTCAGATCCGGCTTGGTGCCACGGCCTCGCTCGACTGCAGTCCGGATCAGTTCGCCAACGCCCTCGCGGTCGATCGTCTGAAACGGCGACACCGGCACAATCCGCTCCTCGATGTACGTGGGGATGATCCCCTTCTCGACGTCGTCGCGCGAGAGCCCGATCGCAGCCTGCGTCAGGTCGTTGGTGCCGAACGAGAAGAAGTCGGCGTGCCGGGCGATCTGCCCCGCCGTCGTGCACGCACGCGGAAGCTCGATCATCGTGCCAACCGTGAAGTCGATTCCGTAGCGCAGCCCCTCCTGCTCGGCGACCGCGAGCACGCGGGCGCGGATCAGCTCGAGCTCGCGCTCGTAGGCGACCAGCGGGATCATCACCTCGAGTTGCGGAGCTCTGCCACCACCGGCGGCGACCGACCTGGCCGCGCGAGCGATCGCGCGCACCTGCATCTCGTAGATCTCCGGATGAATGATTCCGAGTCGCACCCCGCGGGTCCCGAGCATCGGGTTGGTCTCCTCCAGCGCGCTGACCCTCTCGAGTTGCCGCTCGAGCGCGTCCAGCTCTCCTTCGCCGTCTACACGAGCCTGCACCACCGCCTCGTACAGAGCGAGCCGGTCGGGGAGGAACTCGTGCAGCGGTGGGTCCAGCAGCCTGATCGTCACCGGCCAGCCCTCCATCGCCCCGAACAGACCCTCGAAGTCGGCCTGCTGGAGCGGCAGCAGCTGCTCGAGCGCCGCACGGCGGCCCTTCTCATCATCCGCCATGATCATCGCCCGCATCTTCGGTTGGCGGTCGACGTCCATGAACATGTGCTCGGTGCGGCACAGGCCGATTCCCTCGGCGCCGAAGCGCTGGGCCCGGCGCGCGTCACTCGGAGTGTCCGCGTTGGCCCGCACCCCGATGTCCCGCAGCTCATCCGCCCACCGCAGGACGGTCTCGAAGCGCTCGTCCACCTCGGCATCGACCAACGGGACGTCGTCGGTGGTGACCGTACCCGTGCCGCCGTCGATCGCGATGAAGTCCCCGCGGCCCAGCACCCGATCGCCGACCCGGACCTCGCCGGCATGCAGGTCGATCTCCAGTCCGGCCGCTCCCGTGACCGCCGGGCGCCCCATGCCACGGGCAACAAGCGCCGCGTGCGAGGCCTTGCCACCCTCCGAAGTGAGGATCCCGACCGCGGCGTTGAACCCGGCTACGTCGTCGGCCTCAGTGAACGGCCGCACGAGGATCACCCGCTTTCCGGCCCCCGCCTCGGCGACGGCCTCCTGCGCAGTGAACACGATCGCGCCCTTCGCCGCCCCGGGTGAGGCCGCGACCCCCCTCGCCAACACTTCATAGTCGACACCGCGGTCAAACGATGGGTGCAGGAGAGCATCCAACGACTCGGCGTCGATCGTCGCCAATGCCTGCGCCTTGGTCAGCAACCCCTCGGCCACCGCGTCGACGGCGAAGCGCACCGCCGCCTGCGCCGGGCGCTTGGCGTTGCGCGTCTGGAGCATGTACAGGCGGCCGTCCTGGACCGTGAACTCGGTGTCCTGCATATCCTGGTAGTGACGCTCGAGCTCGCGGAGGATCTCCGTCAGGCGCTCCGCCACCGCGGGCATCCAGTCGGCCAGCTCCGACAGGTCCCGCGGGGTACGCACACCGGACACGACGTCCTCGCCCTGGGCTGCCGGCAGGAAGTCGCCGGACGGGGTTGGTGCGCCGGTGACCTCGTCGCGGCTGAACGCCACGCCCGAGCACGAGGTTTCGCCGAGGTTGCCATAGACCATCTGCTGGACGTTCACGGCGGTGCCCCAGTCGTCGGGGAGCCGGTTGATGCGGCGGTACTGGACCGCCCGCTCGCCCATCCACGAGTCGAACACCGCGACGATCGCCTGACGGAGCTGCTCGCGGGGGTCGGACGGAAGCCCGAAGTCACGTGCGAACCGCTCGGTCAGCTCGCGCAGCGCGTCGGCGTCGAGCTCGGTGTCGAGCACCACCCCCCGCTCGCGCTTGACAAGTGCGATCTCGGTCTCGAGCCGATCGCCCGGCACGCCGAGCACGACGTTGGCGAACATCTGGGCCAGCCGCCGGTAACAGTCCCAGGCGAATCGCTCGTCACCCGTGCTCGCCGCGAGTCCGACTCGCGAGCGCTGATTCAGCCCGAGGTTCAGGACCGTGTCCATCATTCCCGGCATCGACACCCGCGCGCCGGACCTAACCGACACGAGCAGCGGGTCCGCCGGATCGCCGAGCCGCTTGCCGACTCGCTGCTCGAGCCGCGTGAGGGCCGCGTCGACCTGCTCCTCGAGTTGCTCGGGCAGGGTGCCGCCCGCGCCCATGTAGGCGACACACGCCTCGGTCGTGATCGTGAAGCCGGCAGGCACGAACTCGGCACCGAGCACGCGCGTCATCTCCGCGACCCCCGCACCCTTGCCTCCGAGCAGATCGCGCAACTCCCTGCCGCCCTCGTCGAAGTCGTAGACCCACTTTCTCGGTTGGGTGGCGTCGTTGCAGGAGGTCTGTGGCGCGGGCGCCCCGGTGCGACGGCCTGGAGATGATGTGGACATCCGGGTGGCTCCCTGGTCGACCTCGTGCGGCTTGCGCACCAGGTGCAGCCTACGCTCTGACGCCGGCCGGCATCATTCCCGACCCAGGCCTGCGCGGGCGATGCGCGGCGCGCTCAGCCTTCGGCTGGCGGGCCGGCGGCGGCGCTCGAGCCGTGAGCACCCTCGACGGTCGCAGACGGCGCCGAGCCGGGCGCCGAGCCAGCGCGGTCGGCGTCACCGCTCGCGGCGCTCGGCCCAGCCTGCCTGACGCCGCGGCGGCCGACCTTCTTGACCGCCACCATGTACCAGACCACCAGTGACACGAGCAGCAGTGTCGGCATCAGCAGCGTGAGGATCGAGCTGACGAGAAAGGCGTCGGCAAACGGGATCGGTTGCACTGTCGCGGTGTCTCCTTTTCAGGTGGTCAGGGGCGTGCGTGGGGCCGGCTGCGGCTCCAACCACCGCCAGACGATGAACAACCCGGCGATCGTGAACGAAATCGAACCCGGAACCCACATCATTCCGCCGGCGATCTGCTGGTCGTTGAGGGCGGAGATCCCGCCCGGGCGGATGGCGAGATGCGCGTAGTGGGCGTACAGCGGATGCGGTGCGACGACAAGCGCGATCGCGAGCATCCAGCCGACGACCATCGCGCCGACCACATAGGCGGCGCGCAACGGCCAGGCGAGGCGGGGTCGTAGCGGCGATGGGTCGACCACGTGCGCCCAGAACAGCAGCCCCGTGAAGAAGAACATCGTGTGCTCGAGGTTGTGGATCGGCTGCGACGTGAGCGTCGCCTGGTAGAAGACCGGAATGTGCCAGATCACGATCGTCAGGTTGAACAGCAGCCACGCGGGCAGTGGGCGCGCCAGCATGCGGATCGGCGCGGTCCATCGCGCCCGCGCGAGGGTGCGCCCGACATCCGTACGGGCGCGCAGCGGCAGCGCGCGCCACATCCGCGGCCACGGCCGGCCAAGGAGGATCAGAGGCGGTGCCACCGTGAGGAGCAGGATGTGCTGCCCCATGTGGACCCAGAAGAGCTGCTCGGAGTAGCCGTCGATCGGGGAATCAAGCGCCAGAACGATCACGACCAGTCCGGCTATGAACGAGGCCTCCTGTAACCATGGGTGCGAGCTGCGCCGCGTGCCCCGACCGCCCAGGAAGTACAGAGCCGCTGCGCCCCCCACGTAGATCAGCGATGGGTCGAGCGACCAGTCGGACCAGTTCACGGCTACACCAGGTACAGGACGATGAACGCGATCACGCCGATCGCGGCGAAGTACGCCCAATAGAAAGAGCACGCTTCAAGGCCCGCGAGCAGCTCCGGATCGTTGCTGGAGCCGGCGCTCCTGGCTCGCCACAGAGTCGCCGTCTGTATCTCGATCCACACCAGTCCCGCAACGGCGAGGACCGCGTAGGCGGCCGTCCATCCGAAGAACACGCTCGCATACCCGCCGCTCGCAGGCCCGAAGTTGAGCGTTGCGTACTGGATGAACTGCAGCACCACGCCCGCCAGACCCAGAAGCGCCGCGATCACGCCCGTCGCCAGGGTGTCGTCCCGGCGGTGGATCCCGAGCCGGAACAGGACGGCGCTGATCAGGAACAGCGACGCGATCATCGCGCCGAATCCGATCGACGGATTGACGTCTCCGATCTTCCAGGCGTGATTGGTGTTGAGCAGGCGCAGGTAGAAGTAGCCGAACAGGAACGACATGAAGAAGAACGAGATCGCGCCGCACAGCAGTCGCGCGCTCACCCAGGTCGCACGGGGTTGCCATTCGCGCGGCTCGGGCTCGATCCGGTGTGTCGACGCTTCCATCATGCTCACACCCCAGCCCCGGCCGGCACGGCCACGGGCTCCTCACCGTATGGATACGGGTTACCTTCGAACACCGGTATCCGGTCGAAGTCGTGCACCGGCACCGGTGTGGGCAGCTGCCACTCAGCTGACTTCGACTGCCACGGGTTGTCCTCGGCCGGCTCGCGCTTGAACATCAGCGACCAAACCACGTTGGCAAGGAACACGAGCATCGAGAGTCCGACCACAAACGCGGACATGCTCACCCACTGGTTGAGTCCCTGCAGGCTCAACGGGTAGGTCACGACTCGGCGCGGCATCCCGAGGAATCCGAGCGCGAACAGCGGCGCGAACGTCGAGTTGAAGGCCAGGAACAGCGACCAGAAGTGGATCTTCGCGAGCCGCTCGTTGAACTTGAAGCCGGTCATCTTCGGGCCCCAGTAGTAGATCGCCGCGAAGAACGTGAACACCAGGCCGCCCATGATCGTGTAGTGGAAGTGGGCCATCGAGAAGAAGCTGCCGTGCGTGGTCACGTCACTCGGCACGTCGGACAGGAACACGCCCGAGATCCCTCCCCACAGGAAGTTGAACACCCACCCGAGGCAGAACAGCATCGGCACGGTGAACCGTATTCGCCCGCGCCACAGGGTCCCCATCAAACACAGGAACGTGAAGCCCGTCGGCAGCGAGATCAGCTCCGTCGAGAGCATGAAGAACGGGCGCAGGTTGGCGTTGATGCCGCTCATGAACAAGTGGTGCTGCCACACGAACCAGCTGAGCAGCGCCACGCCGAGCATGCCCGCAACCGCGAGCCGGTAGCCCCAGAGCGGCTTTCGCGCGAACACGGGAAACAGCTCGAGCACGATCCCGAAGCCCGGCAGCGCGAGGATGTACACCTCGGGGTGGCCGAACACCCAGAACAGATTCTGGAACAGATACGGGCTGCCGCCGTTGCCCGGGATGAAGAAGGCCGTCTGTGCGGTCCGGTCGAGCGCCGCCATCAGCAGCGCGGAGATCAGCATCGGTGCGGCCAGCACCATCAAGACCGCGGTGGCCAGCACGGCCCAGCAGAAGATCGGCAGCCGCGTCCAGGTCATCCCGGGGGCCCGCATCGCGATGATCGTCACCATCAGGTTCAATCCGAGCAGGCACATCGAGAGGCCGACCAGCGCGAAGAAGCCGATGTACGCGTCATACCCGGCGGTGCCCTGCCCGCCGAGCGGCTGGTAGCCGGTCCAGCCCGTCTGAAAGCCGCCGAGGAAGATCGACGTGAGCAGCACGACGCCGGCCGCCATCAGCAACCAGAACGTCAGCGACTCGAGCCGCGGGAACGCCATCCTCCGGGACCCGATCATCAGCGGCACGACGTAGTTGGCGAACGGGCCGAGCACGCCGGACGTCATCATCCCCATCATCATCGTGCCATGCAGCCCGACCAGCGTCAGGTACTGGTTGGGCCCGAACACGTGCGTCGTGGGCGACAGCAGCTCGGTGCGGATCAGCATCGCGTTCAGGCCGCCGATGAAGAAGAACACTCCTATCCCGGCCAGATACTGGAGCCCCACCACCTTGTGGTCGGTGCACAGCGTGAAGTAGCGCCACTTGCCCTCCGCCTCGCTCTCGTGCTCCACGAGCGTCGGCGGGTGACCGAGCATCCGCTTGATCGGATAGTTCGCGAATCCGAGCCCGACCAGGAAGCCGACGACCCCCAGGAGGTAGCCGAGCATGATCGCGATGTCGTTCTGACCGGACCCGATGGAGTAGTAGGCGATCGATGCGCCTTCGATCTGGCTGCCCAGCCGATAGCCGACCACGTAGCCGACGATCCCCAGCACGATCCCCGTGAACACGTTGAACCCGAGCAACCGCCGCCATGTCGGACGCGGAGTTGGAATCGTGGCCGCAACTGAGCTCATCAGCTCCTCCTCTGCGGGTCCGGGAAGTATTTCCTTGCGTATGGAGGCAGGACGCTGGTCGCCGGCGCGTTGGCCACCCGCTGCTGCGCGACCCAGGCAGCGAAGGCCGACCTGCTCAGAACTCGACCGCTGTCGAACATGTACCCGTGCCAGACACCGCACAGCTCGGCGCAGTGGACCTGGAAGGTCATCGGCGCGAGCGTCTGCACGTACGCGACGTTGTTGATGCCCGGGTTGGCGTCGGCCTTGACGCCGAGCTGGTAGGCCCAGAACGAGTGGATCACGTCGAGCGAGGTGACGTTGAATCGAACCGTCGTATGAGCGGGGAGCGCCAGCTGGCTGGTCTCAAAGCCTCCGTAGGTCGGGTATCGGTAGGTGAACTGCCACTGCTGCGCGATCACCTGGACGGGAAGCGCGGTTGCAGCGCCGGCCGGAAGCGCGATCGGGTTGGGGCCCTGGCCCCCACCGGATCCGTCCTGCAACAACCTGATCGACCCATACGCAGCGAGGAACAGGACCACCACGGTCGTCACCACGAGCCACCAGAATTGAACCCGCGAGTTGCCGTCGATCGGTGGACCGTCGAGCACAGGCTCGGTGCCGCGGTCGCGGAACACGGACAACGCGTACCCGAAGTACACGAGCACGGCCAGGGCGACCGGCGTCGACATCGCGAACAGCACCGTGTTGTCCGAGACCTGTCCTGCGGACTGAACGGTCCCGTTGCCGGGCGGTATCCCGGGCGCCAAGACGAAGATCACGATCGGAGTCAGGACGACTGACGACAACAGCCAGATGAAGGCGATGCGGCGGAAATGGTGGGTCTGATCCATGCTGCCGACCTCACACCACCTTGAGGAACCCGTCCATGTAGCCGACCGTCTGCATCGGCCCGCCGAAACCCTGAATGAACCCGAGTGCGCACGGGACGAAGCACTGCCACCTATAGAGCCCCTTGCCGGGCGTGCGGAACGCGAACGAGGTCGTCGTGTGGGCGTTGCTCAGCGAGCACGGGGCATTTGCGCATGGGTTGTGGGCGGTGGTCAAGACGCCCACCAGCGGAATGGCCAAACCAAGCTGTGGGGCGGCGAACACGTGTGCAGGCGCGGTCGGGTCGACCACGCGCGTCGGTCTGCCGTTGAGCAGCATCACGCCACCGACCGTCCCCTGTACCTGAGCGAGGAACGGGTTGCGCAGGCCGGTCTGCGTGTCGTACTGGTAGATCGTCACGTGCACCAGGGTGTTGGCTGGGAGCACGTACGTGGTCGAGTGCGTCCAGTGCTGCGAATTGGCATCGACCTGGTAGAACGACACCCATGTGGGGTGCGGGTCGCTCAACGAAGCGGCCGGAACGGTCGCGAGGTACAGCTTCGCGCCCACTGGAGTCCGGGTCGCAGCGACCGAAGGTGGGGCGGCGGTCAGGTACACCCCGATGTACAGGCCGATCAGCACGCAGACGACGACTGCAGCGATCAGCACCCCAGCCACACGCCCTGTGGTCCCGCCAGACTTGGAACCAGACATCTGGTTTCTCCTCCTATTCCTCTCGACGAGAGGACGACAACGTCGGCAACCTACCACATTCCCAAGCGGCGATTCCAGGCCTGCAGGTGTCAGAGAAAACACAGTCCTGGTTCGTCCGATGCGTGGGCCGCAGCCGGCGGCTGGCACACCGCTCGGGCAAACCACGGCGTCGGCCCCACGTCGCCGCATCGGCGCGATATAACGTGCGTGTGGAGGTGATCGATCCTCCTGCGCTATTGACCAGACCGCGGCTGCGCGGCGTCTGGCACAAGTGGGCGTTCGTGATCTCGGTCCCACTTGGCCTCGCGCTCGTGGTTGCCGCCACGACGCCTCGGGCGCGCGTCGCGCTGTCGATCTACGCCGTGAGCCTGATGTCGCTGTTCGGGGTCAGCGCCGTCTACCACCGCGTCAGGTGGCGAACGCCTCGTGCGCGCCTGTGGATGCGCCGGCTCGATCACTCGATGATCTTCATGCTGATCGCCGGCACCTACACGCCGTTCGCCCTGCTGGTTCTCCACGGCGCCCTCGCGTTCGCGATCCTCATCGGGGTGTGGGTGCTCGCGGCCGTCGGCGCGTCGTTCAACCTGGTCTGGATCTCAGCACCGAAATGGCTGCTGACGGTCGTATACATGGCGATCGGATGGGCGGCTGCGGTCACCGTGCCGCAGCTCGCCTCGGCGATCGGTGTCGGCGGGCTCGCGCTTCTGGTGCTCTCAGGGTTCATCTACACGGCCGGCGCAGTGGTCTATGCGTTCAAGCGCCCGGACCCGGTCCCCACGGTGTTCGGCTACCACGAGCTGTTTCACGCGTTGGTGGTGGTCGCGGCGGCCGTCCAGTACGCGGTGATCGCCGTCTGGGTGGCTCCAGGTTGGTGACCCGGCGTCCGTCCGGACACCGCTGCTCCGTCTAGACGCCGATGAGCGTGGCGCTGGTGTACGGCTCGCCGCGCGACGCGGCCCGGACCGCGTCAGGGAGCTCGGTCTCCGCGCGGTCCTTGCGGACGAACCCGAGCGCCCCGGCCGCGAGCGCCCGCCGGACGAAGCCGCGGTGCTCCTGCATCGTGATCAGCACCACCTGCGTCTCGGGTGTGTTCGTGCGCACGAACGTCGCCAACTCGAGTCCTGACCGGAGCGCTGGGCCGGCCGAGTCGCTCGCCCCAAGGCCCATGTCGACGACGAGCACGTGCGGCCGGAGATCGCGCACGTGGCGAGCGGCCGTCGCGGCATCGCCCGCCTCGGCGACCACCTGAATCCCCCGCTCCCCATCCAAGAGCAGGCGCAGGCTGCGGCGCATCGCGACATGATCGTCCGCCAGAACGACCATTACTGGGGAGACGCTCAACTCGCCGACGCCGTGCCTGAGGGCCATCGTCCGCTCGCGGCGGTGTTCATCGCCGCTCCTCTTCCGGGCTCAGTGGAGCCATGAGCGCACAGTAGGCGAGCTGTGTCCCGCAGCCATCGTCAGACCGGCGTAGACGGCGTTCGGGGAACTACGGTGGTGATTTCCCGCACATGACGCATTTGGCGACGGTTGTTCCCGGCACCTGCGACGCTTGCACGCGAATTGATGTGACCGGATGCGAAAGGAATGGAAATGATCGTGATCTGCTACGACGGTTCCGCCGACGCCGACGCGGCCGTCGACGCCGTCGCGGCGCTGATGCCCTCGCAAGCGGTGACGCTGCTGACCGTGTGGGAGCCGTTCCTCGAAGTCGTCACGAGATTCGGCCCCGGGCTCGAGATGTGGCCATCCGACGTCGACCATCAGCAGATCGACGCGGCAGCCGCGAACGCAGCGAAAGATCTGGTGGAAGAAGGGGCGCAGCGCGCACGGCAGGCTGGACTCGACGCGCGCGGTGTGACCGTCCCCAGGGGAGCCACGATCGCCGAGACGATCATCGGCGAGGCGCGCGAGCAATCCGCCGGGCTGATCGTGATCGGCACGCGCGGCCTCACCGGGGTCAAGTCGATGATGCTGGGCAGCGTTTCGCACGCGGTGCTCCAGCACGCCGACCGTCCGGTACTGATCGTGCCGTCTGCCGAAGTGGCCGCCAAACGCCAGGCGCACGGTTCCTGAGCAGCGCCACGCCGGTGGGCCGCGTCGGGCGGGTCGTTATCGTGTACTTGAACAGTCATCGCCGCACCGTTGACTCATGGGCTCAAGCGCGATACGTGACGTGATCGACTTTCCCGAGCACTCGATCGGACCTTCGCCGCGCTCCCAGGCGCTCGTTGAGACGCGGTTCGGCCGGATGATGCCCGGTCGGCGGACCGAGGTCAGGTCATGAGCGCGACTCGCCGGCCCGCGGTCGTCCGGGCCATCGCCGACGGCCAGCTGCCGCCCGCGGCGGCGTTTCCGACCGGCGGCGTCGACGTGGTCGTCGACTCGGTCGTCAAGCGGTTCGGACCGATCGAGGCGCTGCGCGGCGTCTCGCTCTCGGTCAACGCAGCGGAGTTCGTGACGATCACCGGTCCCTCGGGCTCGGGCAAGAGCACCCTTCTGAACCTGATCGGAGCGCTCGAGCGACCGGACAGCGGATCGGTGACCGTCGGCGGCATTCCGGTACCCGAGCCGCGACATGCGGTCGTGTTTCGGCGTCGAACAGTCGGATTCGTCTTCCAGGACTACCTCCTGCTGCCATACCTCACCGCGCAGGCGAATGTCGAGTCAGCCCTGATCGCCACCGGCACCAACCGCAGGCAACGCCACGCGCGCAGCGCCGAACTGCTCGAGGAGGTCGGCATCGCCGATCGCGCGGGCCACCTCCCCTCCGAGCTGTCCGGGGGTCAGCGCCAGGCCGTCGCGCTCGCGCGGGCATTGGCCAACGATCCCAACCTGCTGCTCGCCGACGAGCCGACCGGCGCTCTGGATTCCGCCAGCGCCGGGCGCGCGCTGGAACTGCTCGCGCGCCTGCGCGACCACCGCGGCATGACGCTGATCGTGGTGAGCCATGACGACGCCGTTGCCGCAAGCGCGGACCGCGTCGCTCGGCTCGTGGACGGCCGCGTGGTCAGCGACTGAGCGAACCGGCGGCCGGCATCGGCTTCGTCATGCTGCTGTCAGCGCCGCCGCCGACGAGATCCGCGTCACGCGCCAGATCGGATAGATCGCACCGAGCACCCCGATCGCGACCCCGATCAGGCACGCGCGGCCGAGAGCCCACGCGGTCAGTTCGGGCGAGATGAAGCTCTGCAGCCCGAGCGCCGGCGGCAGCGCCCCTGCTGCGAGCGCGCCGAGCACCAAGCCCATCCCGGTGCCGATCACGCTGACGGCGATCGCCTCGCCGAGGACGAGGATCGCCATCTGCCGCTGGCTCCAGCCGATCGTCATCAGCAGCGCCAGCTCGCGCCGACGCTCCAGCACCGCCGCGAGCATCGTGTTGGCGACCGCGAGCACGCCGATGATCAGCGCGAGCACGACGATCAGCAGCACCGCCTTGCTGATCAGCTCGGTGTTCGCGCCGGCGCGGATCGCCTCGCTCGGATCGTTGATCGCGATCACGCCGGGAAACTGGCGCTGGAGCGCGCGCGAGGCGGCCGCACTCGACACCTGCGGCGCCAACCGCACGGCGATCGTCGTCGCCTCGCCGCGGGTGCGACCCGCGAGCGTCTGCGCGTCCGACAGCGTCGTGATCGCGCCCTGGTCCTCGAACGGCACGCCCGAGTGATAGATCGCCGCCACCGGGAACGTCCTCGGGCCGAGCCGGATGTGCCCTCCCACGTGCAGACCCATCGCAGACGCGAGCAGGTCGCCGACGTCGGCCTCGCCGGGATGGACGCCGGCGCCGGCTGTGAACACGAGACGTCGGGCGACGAACCCGTTCGGATCGATCCCGAACACGAACGCTGACGGTGATCTGGCAACGGCCCCGACCACGAGCTGCAGCGGCGTCGCGTCCGACACCTGCGGGTTCGCGCGCAGGCTGGCCAGCATCGAGAGTGGCAGCAAGGAGGCGGTCGGATCCGACGCATTTGCCTGAAACAGCCCCACATCCGCCTTGCCCAGGTGCACCAGCTGGCCCGCTGTCTTGTTCAGCCCTTCCGACAGGGCGAGCAGGGCGACCACCGCCGCCACACCGACCGAGATTCCCGCCGCTGTCAGCCCCGTCCGGGCCATACGACGCCGCAGATTCGCTGTGATCATCCCGAACATCCACGATTCACCTTACAACTCGCTCCCGCGGCTCAGACCGGCTCAGGGGGTCGGCCTCACCGCTTCCGTCCGAGGCAGTTGCAAGACTTGCCATGTCCGTCGTGCCACGGCGGACCCACACCACACACACCTCCCAGGAACGGCCGCGCCTCACCTCGGCGTGGTCGTTCCCGTTAAGACCACCGGGCTCACCTGAAGGTGACGGGTTCGCCACTGGCGGACGTGCCGCGGGTCACAAGCTCAAGAGCGCACCGACGACAGAGGTCAACCTTGCCGAGCCCTTGGCGAGCCTCCGCTCAGACCAGGGCGTCTTGGCCTTCTCTGCCGCCTGCCTTGGCCTCCTAGTCATCTCGCGTCAGCGCGCCGCGAATTCGCGCCAGAGGACCCGGAAGCTCGCCAATCAAGCAGGCTGGCAGCTCGTGCGACTCACCCCGAAGGACGGTCGCGGCCCGGGTGGTGTCGGCCAGCGCCTCCTCCAACGAGGCCACCGGCGGATCGTCGACGGCCGCGACCCGCGCCACTCGTCGAGCGGATCCAGCGGCGGGAGCGGCCCGGCGCCCGATAGCCCGCGAGCGCCACGTAATTCAACAGCGTGCTAGCACCAGCCGGCCACCGTTGGCTGGTGCGTCCTGCTTGACGCTAACGTCGATATTGGCGAAGCCCGCGGCGCGGAGCTGGTCCGACAAGTCGTCATCGGTCTCGTATGCGTGAGCACCGATCCTGGGGAAGAACTGCTGCGCCCGCTTCGGCATGTGCGTCCGCGGGAGGTACCCGAGCGCGAGCGTGCCCTGCGGGGCCAGCGCCGCGCGAAGCGCGGAAAGCGACGTGACGGGGTCAGGCCAGAAGTAGATGACATGGACCGCGACGATCAGGTCGAGCGGAGCTAGGCTGGCGCTGTCTGCGACGTCGCCGCGCTGGAGCTGGAGCCGGCCTGTGTCGATCGCGGCGCGGTTGCGTGCAGTTGCCTGCGCGACCATCGCTGCGGATCGATCGAGACCAAACACGCCAGCGTCTGAAAAGGCCTCGAGCAGCAGGCCGAGCCCGACGCCGGGACCATGGCCGAGCTCCAGCAACCTGCCTACCCCAACCGGCGGCACCTGCTCTGCAAGCGACCCAACCAGCCACGTGTTGAACCCGGCGTTGCCCTTCGCCATCGCGCGGCCGGCAATACCGCCCAAGACACCGCTTGGGTTTCCGAACTGGCGCGCGAACGCCAACCTTGGATCCATCGGGAAGCCCCCTCGTTCCGCTTCGTCCGGCGGCAGCATACTCCCGAGTGAGCGGGCGTGGGATTGCCGGCTCTCTGACGATAGGACGATCCGTCGCTCGGAGCGGAGAACTCGCGCGAAGGCGCATCTGTGAACCCATCGGCGAGCGCACGGCCGACTACTGCTTCGCTCTTGCGACGAGCATCTCGCGCGCTGCCGCCGCCGCACCCCGTTTGCGCAGAAGCACAAGCTCGGCCGCCGCGGCCAGAGGGTGCGTCGATCGAGAACCACAAGGTGCCGTGCAAAGTGTCCGACGGCAGCGCTGCCGTAGCGGGTCCCTCAACCTGCTCGCGGCGCCGAATCGCGCCGGCACGCGGCTCGCGCTAGGTGAAGATGATCTGACCGCCGGCCGCCAGTCCGTAGAACTCCCCCACGGTGATGATGTCCTTCACCTGCGGGATGAAGTCCTCCTTGCCGAGGCCGAACAGGTCAACCGAAGCCTTGCAGGCGTACAGTCCGGCGCCCGAGTCCGCGATCATCTCGACGAACTCCGGGATCGGCGGGATGTCGAGCCGCTCCATCTCGTGTGCGAGACGGTTCGTGACGATTGCCGACACGCCGGGGATTCCCCCCGCCCAGGTGGCGAGGTGAAGGCCCGGATTACCGACGGTCGCGACCTTGACGTGCTCGTGCTTGGCGCGGTTGATCGCGTCGAGTCCGAAGAACGTGAAGAACACATCGGCCTCGATTCCCTCCATCCGGGCGCCGTTGGCGAGGATCAGCCCGGGATAGACCCCCTCGAGGGATCCCCTGGAGATGATCACGCACACCTTTTCGATCGCCGCTCGGGAATGGCCCGCGACGAGCTCTTTGTCGGGACTGGGAGTGAATGTTTCGGTCATCGTGTGGACTCCTGCTTGTCAGATGCATCCGCGGGGCTTGGGGATCCCGCCGATCTTCGCGGCCAGCTTCGCCGGCCCCTTCGGGAACAGCTCGTACAGCTCTTTGATCGGGACGCCGGAGGCCTTCCCGAGCGACCTGATCGACGGGGCCGAACCCGTCTCCATGTAGCGCTCACGCATGAACCGGATGACCTGCCAGTGCCGGTCGGTGAGCTCGGGGATTCCGTTCGCGGCCGCGATCTCGGTCGCCACAGCCTCGTTCCACTGCCCAGCATCGGTCAGGAACCCCTCGGCGTCGACCTCGACCGGCTGACGGGCGTACAGGATCGTGCTCATCGTGTCGCTCCTTGTGTGATGGCCGGCATGCGCCCGCCTCCGTTTTGCAGCTGCGAGCGAACCCCAGGGATTCGGTGGCCCGGAAGCAGCAGATGCCAATAGGCCCACTCGAAGGCCCGCTTGCCGAGATGGTTCAGACGCGACTCGCGCAGCAGCGGCAGCGGGCCGAAGCGGGGATCCGGGAATCTGCCTGTGACCGGCTCGAGCTCATAGTTGAAGTCGATCAGCAGGCCCTTGCCATACCCGGTCTCGACAAAGCAGTTGGCGTGCCCGTCGAACGATCCCTCGAGCGGCTGCGAAGCGAGCACGTGACCGACGTTGGCCGCGACGGTGTCCGCCTGGAAGTGGGCAACCGAGCCCGCCTTCGAGGTCGGGGCGTCGGTCGCGTCGCCGATCGCGAACACGTTCTCGGCGGCGAGCGACCGTAGCGTGTGGCGATCGACACGCACGAACCCGAGCTCGTCGGCGAGCTCGGGCGAGCGCTGCACGAACTCAGCGCCGCCGTGGAGCGGGACGCTGACCAGGAGGTCGAACGGAACCTCGCGGCCGTCGTAGCTGGTCAGCACCCCCGCCTCGCCGTCGACGCTCCCCGTGTTGAAGTCGGTCACGACCTCGACTCCCTTCGCGCGCAGCAGCCCGTCGAGCTCGCGGCTGGCGACCGGCTTGGTGAACGCCCCGTCGAGCGAGGTGACGAACGTCAGCTCGGTGGTGCCGCGGATCCCGCGGCGCCGCAGATGCCAATCGGCCAGGAAGCAGAACTCGAGCGGCGCGACCGGACATTTGATCGGCAGATCGGTGAGGTTGACGACCAGCTTGCCGCCGCGCCACGACGCGAGCGCGTCGCGCAGGCCGGTGGCGCCATCCAGCGTGTAGAACGTGAACGCGCGCGTCCCCCAGCCGGGACCGGTGAGCCCTTCGGTCTCCCGAGGCAGCAGCGAGGCGCCGCTCGCGATCACGAGCACGTCGTAGCCGACCCTCCCGCCGCCCTGAAGCGTCACCTCCCCGGCCGCCAACTCGACGCTGTCGACCGTGGCGAGCCTGAGGTCGATCCCCTCGCGCAGCTGGGCGGACCGCGACCGGACCAGACGCTGTGGCGCCGTCAACCCGAACGGCACGAACAGCAGACCGGGCTGGTACAGATGGCTGTCGTCCCGGTCGATCACGGTGATCCGTGTCCGGTCGCCCAGCCCGGCGCGCAGACGGTTGGCCAGCAGGGTCCCGCCGGTGCCGCCGCCCAGGATCACGATCCGCTCGTTCATCCACCAAGCATGCGCCCGACAGGCCTGGACGGCGTCCGCCCAAACCCACACCTTGCGCTCGGCAATCACGCAGCGCGGGCCAGGTGCGCTCTCCGTAGTTGTCGGCAGACCGCTGCGGGAGACCGTCGATGCCGGCTCCGACCGCCGCCCGTAGCCTGGTCGTGGAATAGGAATGCAAGACGAACGGCGAGGATGCCCGCCACGCGAGCCAGCGATCGACAGGAGGACCTGATGCCGGCACAGCGCAATCAGCCACAGAGAACGTTCCGGTCACAGGACGCCGAGATCCGCGCCGCCGCGCGTGAGGCGGCCGCGATCGGCGGAGTCGCCGGCGATGAACATCTGGACCCGGCCCGCCGACCGCTGATCGAAGCCGGCGAGGGTGAGGCCGAGGGGTTCGAACTGGCCGAGCAGGATCTGATTGAGGCCGCCGAGTCCGGCGACCCGCGGATGGACCCGATGATCCGCGCGTTCACTCCGGAGGCGGGCCCTCCCCCCGAACGTGACACGTACGGTGAGGCCGACCACGAGGAGTCGGCCGAGGTTCCCGGAAGCGACCGCTGACCGGCACCGGCGCGACGTGCGACGCTGCGCGACGTGCCCGACGGCCCCGCCGATGTGCCCGACCGCCACGTCGACGTGCCTCACCGCACCGACCGCTCGTGCATATTCGCCCCCGGGCGCGTCAACCTGATCGGCGAGCACACGGACTACAACGAGGGGCTCGCGCTCCCGTTCGCGATCGATGCGGGCGTGACCGTCCGGGCGACCGCACGGCCGGACCGCGTGATCCAGGCATTCGCCCGTGACCTCGAGGAGCGTGACCTGTTCGGGATGCGGGCGATCGCCCCGGCCGAGGGCTGGCGCGGATTCGTGCGCGGGGCCGTTGCCGAGCTGCAGCGGACGGGCGTCGAGGTGCGGGGAGCCCGGCTGGAGATCAGCTCGACGCTCGCACCGGGCGCCGGGCTGTCCTCCTCGGCCGCGCTCGAGGTCGCGCTGTGC
>Ga0075021_10000489_pt1 | contig 20972 bp, 16 predicted proteins | sample ColStrG_CSR_2012_FD_72749 | JGI IMG/M metagenome (GOLD analysis project Ga0075021, IMG submission 72749) | Freshwater sediment microbial communities in response to fracking from Pennsylvania, USA - Cold Stream Run_MetaG_CSR_2012 | ecosystem: Environmental > Aquatic > Freshwater > Creek >...
GGGCAGGCCCTCGGTGGGCTGCGCGGCGACGTACTCGCCGAGCGACGACACCGCGAAGTGGAAGTCGTCCTGCGCGGCGTTGGCTGCGTCGACCACCTCACCGAGCCACGGCTGGGGGAGGAGATGGTCGGAGCCGTTCATCAGCAGCATGCCGCCGCCCGGAAGCTGCGCCTCGCCCAACTCCGCGCGGTACCCGCGCGCGCGGGCGACGAGGTTCGCCGGGTCACGGGGGATGTCGCGCCCGTTCGAGTAGGAGCCGTAGAGGTACTCCGCGCGCACCTGCGATCCGTCGGGCGCGTACCAGTCGAACGCGGTGCGGTCGATCGTGCTGGGTACGCCCCGCCACACCACCGCGTGGTGCAGGCCCGCCTGTACGAGCAGCTGCGGCATCTGGGCGACGTGGCCGAACATGTCGGGGAGGTAGCCCACCCGCATCGCCGCCGGACCAGCCGTCTCGCCCTCGATCTCGCCCTCGATCTCGCCCTCGATCTGGTTGGCCCTCCGGAGCCCGAGCTGCAGGTTCCGGACGATGGTCTCGCCCGACACCATGAACTCGTCCATCAGGATCATCCACGGGCCCACCTGCAGGCGGCCCGCGTTGGCGAGCGCCTCGATGCGCGCCGCGGCCTGCGGGCGCACCTCGAGGTAGTCGTCGACCACTGCGGTCTGCCCGTCGAGGAGGAACCGCGTGTACCGGGGATCGCCCTCCAGGAGATCGAGGAGCTCGTCGACGAGGTGGACGAGCTGCACGCGGTAGGTCTGGAACGGCGCGTACCACTCGCGGTCCCAGTGGGTATGGGGAACGATGGCGACCTGCTGCGGCCCTCTGGCCTGCTCTTTCGCGTTCACGCTCTACCCCTCAGGCCGTGTTAGTCCGCGAAAGGTCCGCGGACTCCGCAAAGTCTGCATCAACGATGGCCCGCACCCGCTCCTCGTCGGAGCGGATCACGTGGGCGTAGGTCTTGGACAACGTCTCGATGGAGTGGCCGAGACGTTCCGCGACCACGGCGGGGCTCACCCCGTGCGAGAGGAGCACACTGGCGTGGTAGTGGCGCAGATCGTGCCACCCGTGTCCGCTCAGGCCGGTAGCGCTCGTGGCGAGTCGCATGTACTTCCCGCCGAGCGAGCGAGCGATCGGGTGGCCGTCCGTGTGGAACAGGAGTCCGTGCTCGCCGGCGCCGAACTGCGCAACGTGGGCCGAGAGCGCCTCGACCGTAAGCGTGCTGAGCGCGATCGTCCGGTAGCTGCGCTTCTCCTTCGGCGGCTTGAGGAAGGGCCGCCCCTTCTTGGGCGTCCACAGTTGCTGGTCGACGCGAAGCTCGCGACGCAGGAAGTCGACACGATCCTGCGCGACCCCGAACAGTTCCCCCTGTCGGAGCCCGGTGCCGGCGGTGAGGGTTACGGCGGCGCTCAAGCGGGGTAGCGAGTCTGCGGTGATCGCTGCGACCTCTTCCGCGGTGAGGGGCACGACGGGGGCGTCTTCGGCCTTCGGAAGCTGCGCGCCCTTCGCTTCATTGCGCGGGATGCGGCGGTCGTCGACAGCCGCGTTCAGAATCGCGCAGTGCGTTTCGTAGACGGTCGGCGTGCTCGATGGCTTCAAGGGCAGCGCCTTGGCCCATATCGCAACGTGTGCGCGTTGGATGCTCTCGATGCGTCGGGGACCGAAGGTCGGCAAGATGTGGATGCGCAACTCGCGCTCGATTCGTTCCGTGGTCGACGGCGCCCAGGTTCGCCGGCTCTGCCACTCGCTCACATACTCGCCGAGTGTGATACTTCCGGCCTTCGGCGACAAGTGTGTCCCCGTGACGAGGGCCGCGGTCTGCTCATCGAGCCAGCGTTGCCCCGCGGGCTTCGTGGCGGGGTGCTGCGCGTACTCCTTGTTGTTCGCGTCGCGGTACCGCGCCCTCCATTTGCCGTCCGGGCGTCGTTTGATGCTCGCCATGGCCGTCAGCCTTCTCTCCGCGCGAGCAGCGCGCGCGCCTTGTCGATGAGGTCGCCGCCGGGCCGCCCCTGACCGCGCAGGTTGAGCAAGCCCCGCTCGACGGCCTTTCGCTTGAGCCCCTGCAATGTGTTGATGCTGCGGTGCTCGCGCTGCAGATCGCGGATGTCGGGCTCGAGCTGCTCCCCGATGGGTTGCCTGCGTATCGACAGGTGGCGTTCACGGTGCCACGCCAATCGGGCAAGACGATGCTGTTGCTCGCGTAGGAGGTGCAACGCGCGATCGGTTGGGCACCGTCACTCGGCCCACAGCGCATCGCGTACAGCGCACAAACCGGCAAGGACGTCCGAGAGAAGCTGCTCGAAGATCAGGTGCCGCTGCTGGAGCGCAACAAGCAGGTGCTCGGTATGCAGAAGGTGACGCGCACCAACGGCAGCGAGTCGATCCTGTGGCGCAATGGCTCGCGGATCGTGCTCCTCGCGTCGGGCAGCGACTCCGGTCACGGCAAGACGATCGACCTCGGCATCGAAGACGAGCTCTTCGCCGATTCCGATCACCGTCGCGCGCAGGCGCTGAACCCGGCGATGGCAACCCGTCCGCACGCGCAGCGCCTCATCGCGTCCACCATGGGCACCGCCGAATCCGTCGCGCTCAACACCGCGGTCACTGCCGGACGCAAATCAGTTGAACGTGGTGACAGTCACGGAATTTTGCATACTTCGAATGGTCCGCGCTGCAAGACGACGAACCTGGCGACCAGGCAGTCTGGTGGCGGTGCATGCCGGCCCTCGGATGCACGATCACGCTCGGCGTCGTCGAGGAGGCGTACCTCACTGCCGCTCGAAGAATTCCGACGCGCGTACCTGAATATCGCGACGACCACACTCGAAGACCGCGTCATCTCTCGCGCCAAATGGGAAGCGGTGTGCTCAGAAGACGCTCAGTCCACCGGCGAGATCTTCGCGTTCGACGTCAACCCCGAGCGTTCCGCAGCCGCTATCGTCGCCGTCGGGCCCGGGCCGACCATCGAAGTGGTCGAGTACCGACCCGGTGTCGCATGGCTCGTCGAGCGCATCACCGAGTTGTCCCGCCAGTACCGAGCCTCAGTCGCGTTCGATCGGCAAGGCCCCGCGGGATCGTTCGCTGCTCAACTCGAGCGCCAGTACGTCGAACTCATCGGCCTGGATGGCAAGGCCGTACAGCGCGCCTGCGGATCGTTCTACGACGCCGTAATCGCCCAGCAACTCTCAGTGCGCATCTCCCCTGACCTCGACCGGGCAGTCGAAGGCGCCTCGAAACGCGAGTTCGGCGACCTCTGGGTCTGGGGCCGCAAGAGCTCCCGTTTCGACATCTCTCTACTGGTCGCCGCCACCTGCGGCACCTGGGCACTCGCAAACAGGCAGAACGCGAGAATCCCACTGGCATCCTTCGGGTGAAACGCACAGCACCCGGCAGCGACGCCGACGGGAGCAGGACGAGAGGGGCCGCTCGCGGTTGTGGTGACCTCGCCGACTGGTCGAGCGGCGACCTCCGCCCGCCCTTCTACCGAAGGGCGCATATCGCCGGTTCGACGCTCGTCGATGATGCTTCGGCGTCCGGTGTTCTGTGCGCTCCTCGCGCGATTCCCTGGCCAATGCGGGGGCATGACCCGTGGCGGGCGAGCGCGTTGATCGGGCGTTGACCCTCTCCTGACCAGCCATCGAATGGGCTCGGCGATCCTCTAGGCGATGAAGCGATGGATGGTCCTGCTCGTCGTCGCTGCGTCGGTGGTTCTGACCGCGTGCGCGCCGCGTCCGTTCGACGCATCGTCGCCGTGGAACATGCCGCTGGGCGCGGTCAGCTGGCGCGACGCGCCCCAGCTTCGGAGCGCAAGCTCGTGGGTCAACGACGAGTCGTTCTCTATCCCGGTCGTCCACGCCGGGTCGGGCGACCCGCTCGTGAACGTTTCGGTGCCGAACTCATGGGGGTGGCCGGCTGGCGTCGTCCAGGTGAACATCCCGGACGGCGTCGGCGGGGCGGCGGGCAGCGACGGCACCCTCGCCGTGGTAGAGGGCAACGTGGTCTACGACTTCTACCAGTTCAACCGAACGAGTCCGAGTGACGGATCGGCAGCCGCGTGGGCTGCAACGTTCCTGAACGGCTCCGGTTGGGGCCGGGCCGCCCCATTCCTCGCGGCCGGCATCCGCGCCGCCGGGTCGTCGTCGCTGGGTGGCCTCATCACCAGCGGTGACCTCGTCGGTGGCGACGACTTCCGCCACGCCCTCGCTGTCTCGCTCCTGGGATCCGAGTTGTCGGCTGGCTACGTTGCACCAGCCATTGCCGGCGGCGGCGGCGGCGGCAGTATTCCGATCGGCGCCCGAATCGGCATCGCGTCCGGCACGCCGATGCCCGGCGGCTTGTCGCCGATCGGCGTGCGGATGTGGAACACGCTCGTCCGCTACGGCGCCTACGTCGTGGACGAACACGGCGGCACCGCGCCAGCCATCTTCTACGCCGACCCGCGCAGCGTGGGTGCCGATTCGGTCGCGCCGCTTCGCAACCCTGGCGGGGACCTCGAGCGCATCATGCCCTCGGTGCGAGTGGTGCAGTAGGCCGCGACCGGACTGGCGCTCACCGACGCCGAACGCGACACCGCCTCGGGCTGGGGCCGGGGCGGTGGTCCGAGATCTTGGCCTGTCGATCGGGCACGCTGGGCTCGCGGAGAACAGCAGTCGCTCGGCACCTGCCGATTCATCGTGGCCGGATCGTGTCGGGTGTCGGTGCGGCCACGTGCAGATCGCCGGTTCGGCGCTTGCCTGGGAGCATCCGGAAGCCGGCGTTCTGTGCGGCTCGCTGGTCGGGCGCGGCTCGTCCAGTTTGCCTGGTTCACCTGGGTGCCGGGTGCGGTCGCGCCAGGGGGTCGGATTGAGCGAGTTGCCGTCGGGGACGGTCACATTCTTGTTCACCGATATCGCGGGTTCGACCCGCCTCTGGGAGGAGCATCCCGACACGATGCGTGACGCGTTGGCGCGTCACAACGCGATGTTGCGTCACAACGCGATGTTGCGCGACGCGATCGAGTCCCATGGCGGGCACGCGGTGAAGACGACGGGCGACGATTGTATGGCTGCGTTCGCGACCGCGGATGCGGGCGTCGCCGCCGCGATTGCTGCGCAGCGCGCGCTCGACGGCGAGACCTGGTCGGTACCGCGGCCGGTGCGGGTGCGGATCGGTCTGCATACCGGCGTGGCGTCATTACGCGACGGCGACTACTTCGGTTCGTGGTTGAACCGGGCGGCGCGGCTGATGGGCGTGCTTATGCGCGCGTTGCGGTCAGGCGCCGAGCTTGTGCTGGCCGAGTGTGTTCCAGTCGTGGAGGAAGATCGCCTGGAAGTACGCGGCGCTGCCTGCGTGGTCGACGATGACTCCGGCGTCGCGGTTCTCGAGCACTCCCGCCGTCGACCAATTCTGGCTGCTCACCAACACCTTGGCGCCGTCCACGACGATTCCCTTGTTGTGCACGTTCGCTTGGATCTTGACGCGGTTGACCACGTCGAAGCCGAGGTTCTGCAGCGCCTCGAGGTGTTCTCGGGTCTGGAATTCGCTCGCGATGATCTTCACGTCGACCCCGGCGATGTGGCGGGCCACGACGGCTGCAATGAGATCCTGGAACGACGGCGCCGCCGCGGGGTTGGGCTGCACGTACTGGTATTGCAGGTAGAGGGTGTGCTGCGCGCTGGACACGAGGGAGGTGACCGCGTCGACGTAGACGCCGGGATCCGGCGTGAGCAACGGCGTCACCGTCATCGTGTCGGTGAAGGATTTCGCGGCGAAGAACTCCTTGAACTTCGGGGTGACACTTGCGGGCGGTCCGGGCGTTGCGACCGTCGCGGGAGGCTTCGGGATGGGTTGGCTGTGTGGCTTCGCGACCTCGAGGTCGTGGGCGAGGTAGGCCTCGAAGCACTCGGCCAGGCCGGCGTGGTCGAAGATCACGTGCCAGTCGCGGTCGCGCCCGCGTGCCTCCTTGCCATCGGCAGGGTGGGTGGTGGGGTCGATGTCGGGCTGGTTCGAGTTGTTCCAGTTCCCGCTCGAGAGCCACACGCTCGCTCGGTCGCGCACCGCGACCTTGATGTGATAGGCGCTGGGATAGATCCACGCGTCGGAGAGGGTGTCATGGTTGTCGAGCGACCACGCGAACGACAGCCGGGACCCTACGCGAGCTGCGAGATCGTGGGCGGTCTGCTCGTCGGACTGATCGGCGGTCGGGTTGGCCGGCGGGTGTCCGAGGACCAGCCCGAGCTTCTTCCCGGCGAGCGCGGTCTCCACGGTCGCGGCGACGTGGGCCGAGGTGAAGTCGTAGAGACCCACCGTCAAGGAACGTTTCGTCGCCTCGAGGAAGGACTTCAGCCGCGGCCAGCCCTGATCGGGACTGGCGAGGCATTCCACCGTGAACGTGTCGGTGATGGGCACCAGCGGCACGTGCGGTGCCGGCGTGTAGTCGATGTGCGGCTGCGCGGTGTGGGGGAGGAGCCCGTGCACCGGGACGTTGATCGGTGTACCGTCCATGGCCAGTTCGGCAGGTGGTGCATCGGGTCGTTGTTCGGGGACGAGCTTGGCAGCATCCTTCAGGAACTGCTTCGGATTCGTGAGTCGAGTCGCTTGCAGCGCGGTCGCTTCGTGGACGTCGACGGGAAAGCCCTCGAGTTCGGACGGGAGGAGATCGCCGGCCGCCATGGCTGTCGGAGCCTTCTTCTTAGCGACGGTGACGACGATCGCCGGCTTCCCGGTGATCCAACCGTTGGCGAACTCGAAGCCGGGGCGCACCGAGAGGGCACCTGGCTTCTGGAGCTCAGTGAGGTGCCGCTTGATGACCGCGGCGATGGTCTCGAAGGGGGTGGTCACGGGCTGCCTTCCGTCTCCAAGGGCCTAATGTCCGCGGCGGGATCTCAGGTGGGGTTGCTCGTCGGCGCGCCGAGCCGCTCGGCCCACTGCACGAGCCGGTCGGCGATGTCGGGGTCGGCGCCGCTCAGGTCGGGGATCTCCCGGCACGCGCTGGCCAGTTGGCAGAGCCGCTCGTGGGCCACGGTGCGTGCGGCGGTGGCATCTCCGGAGAACGGCAGGAAGCGCGAGACGGTGAACGGGGGCCCTGCAGTCGCCGTCGTGTGCCGGGCGAGGGGGAGCTGCGTGAGGGCTTCGGCGACCGGCCGGAGAACGGTCGGCATGAGGCCGATGCCGACGCGCGCGAAGGCGGCACGTGTGTCGTTCGCGAGGGCCGGTGTGAACGCCGCGCCGAGCAGTTGCAGCATCAGCGAGTACGCGTCGTCGAAGACCTCCGCCACCCGGGAGGTGGCTTCGTTCTCGATCGCCGTTGCGCCGGGTGCCTGTCCGGCGTGCCGGGCCACGATCGCATTCGGGACGACGGGTCGAGCCGGCTCGAAGTCGGTCCAGGTCTCGTTGGCGTCGTCGAGCTCTCGACGAATGGCCCGGAACACCCCGAGATGCGAGTCCTGGTGGTCGTGGGGGGTGCCTTCGCCCTGAGCGATGATCCGTTGGATGGCGGCGATCGCGCTCGTTGCGTCCGTCACCGGGCTGAGACCGGGGAAGTCGGCGAGGGCGGGGCCGACTTGGCTCGCCGGGTCGCCGACGAACAACGTGCGCTCGTCGAGCTCGCCGAAGAGCGTCTGGACGCGACGGTAGAGACCGCCGATCGTGTCGAACCCGAGGGGTCCCTGGCGTTCGGCCGCGACGGTGTCGGGCTCTTCGAAGAGGACGAAGCGGTCCAGCGTTTCGCGCGAGAACGCCGCGAGCTCGAGCGTCGGCGAGTGGTCGCGGCGGAGTTGGTAGTACTTCGTAGTCTGCGGGAACGGAGGTCTCCCGTAGTACGCGGTGCCGCCGATCGCGACGAGCAGGTTCCAGGCCTCGGCGAGGTGTTGCATCTCCTGCGCCGCGACCATGAAGATCTGGGCGGCCCACATCCGCGTGAGCCGTTGACGTTCCCACGTCATCCCCGGCTCGTGCAGCTCCTTCTTGAGGCTGAACGCAGCGTAGAGATAGCAGCATGCCAGTCCGTGTTCGAGCTCGCATGCTTCCGTGAGCAGGCTGAGCAGCAACGACCTCGTCGGTCGGTCGTCGCCGAAGCGAGCGTCGCGCATGCCGTCGTTCATGGCCGCGGCGTCGCCCGCAAGATGGTGTCGAGGGTGTTGGCGGCGCGCAGTGCGAGTGCGGCGAGGGTCAGGGTCGGGTTCGCGGTACCGGCGGTCGCGAACACGCCGGAGCCGACGAGCACGAGATTGGGGTGGTCATGCGTGATGCAGTGGCGGTCCACGACCGACGTCGCCGGATCGTTCCCCATGCGGACCGTGCCCATGATGTGGCCGGCGCCGCTGTACGCGTCGGGATCGTCGTTGACGACCTTGATCTCGGTTGCGTCGAGCCGCGAGAAGATCTGCGCGGCGATCAGCTTCGCCCGCGCGAAGGCGCGTCGGTTGTACTCGCTCAGGGTGAAGTCGATCCGTGGGCGTGGGAGCCCGAAGTTGTCGAGCTGCTCCGAAAGTCGCACCCGGTTTCCCGGATCGGGCAGCACTTCAGTCGAGTAGCTGATGCGAAGTTGTCGGGTGATCCGGTCGCGCAGCTGCACCTGGAGATCGCGCCCGAAGATATGACGGTCCAGGAGATGCGCGAGGGAGACGTCGGGTGGTTCGCTCCGTCCCCAGCCGTCGTTGCCGAGCGACATGCGAAACGCCGCGTGCTCGGAGCGGAACGGCCCGTCGCGGAAGCCGTCGATCCCACTCGTGGTGGGGGGCCCCCGGAACGGGTAGATGGGATCCGGCGTGAGGCAGACGACCTCGCCCTGGAGGTGGTCCATCAGGTTTCGTCCGACCTGGTCACTGGAGTTGGCGAGCCCGTTCGGCGCCTGTTCGCAGCGGCCGAGGAGCAACAACTTGGCGGTCTCGATCGCGTTGGCGGCCACCACGACGACGCGCGCGCCGACCCGGACCGGTTCCCCGCGGTGACGACCGTCCCAGGGTCGGTACACCACGTGGGACACGGCATCCGACGGGTCGAGCTCGAGGTTCACGACCACCGCATGTGATCGCAACTCCGCCGGGTTGTGTGGATGGCGGGTCGCGGCCTTGAGGTGCACGGTGGCGTCGTATTTCGCCTGGATCGGGCAGATCGGAACGCAGCTGGAGTTCCCCGCACACGCCGGGCGGCCTTGGTACGGCCCCGAGTTGCGTGCCTGCGGTGTGCTGATGGGCGTGACCGCCACACCGTCGACCGTCGCGTCGCGAAGGTGATCGATGACCCATTGATCACCGAAGCTCGGCCAGATCTTGGTCATGGGGAACGGCTGGGACCGATACCCGCCGAGGAGGCCCTGCCAGGCGTCGTGATCACCGGAGACGCCGAGCTCGCGCTCCGCGGCGCAATACCAGGGTTCGAGGTCGACGTAACCGATGGGCCAGTCGACGCCGACGCCGTAGCGAGACCGCAGCGAGAAGTCCGCAGGGATATGCCGCGGGCAGTTGCCCAGCCAGTGCCAGGTCGAACCGCCCACGCGGCGCTCGTAGTTGCTCTTGAACGCGGGGCCTCCGGCCCCGCCCTCCTGGGCGAAGTAGTCGTCATTGAACGACCGTGGTGTCTGCACCAGAGGCTTCGCGTCCTTCGGGAGGTACGGCGACTCGGGCGTCTTCGCGGCTGCGCCGGCGAACTGTCCGACGAGCTCGGCGCGGGACCGGTCCAGCGATCCGGGACCGGCTTCGAGGATCAGCACCTTGTGACCCTGCTCCGCGAGTTGTGCGGCGACGAGCGCGCCGGCGACACCACTGCCGATGATCACGGCGTCGAACTGGTCGGGCGTCGTCCGCTGGGACACCTCAGTGCTCCGGCTCGTAGTGCCAGTGGCCGAAATAGCCGCCGGACACGCCGGGCGGGTGCGCGCGGATCGTGGTCCACAGGCGGCTCTGGAAGTACTGCGCAGGGTCGACGATTTCCGGCGCCACTCGGTCGACTGCCGGCAGTCGTGATGTCAGCCAGACGCTGATCACCTCGCGACTTGTCGCCCACAGCGCGGCGTCACCGGTCACGCGCGCGCGAATCGCGGCGTCGGGATCCCCGTCGGCGGCGAGGCCCGCTTCGAACGCCGCGAGCAGCGCGTCGACTTCGCCGGGATGCGAGTGGTCGACGCGCTGCAGATACCCGGCCACCAGATGGGGCGGGAGCGCGGCGTCGCCGGTGAGCGCGATCGACAGCGCCAGGAATCGCGCGCGACGGGTGACGGAGGTCTTAGGGCTCAACGACTGCCCCGGTCGCGACTCCGACGGAAGGTGAACGCCCATTGCATTCCGAAAAATCGGGGACGCGGTTTCCGGGATTTTGTGGGTATATCTGACCGATTCCCGGCGATCCGAATGACGCAATTGGCACGCGTTGATTTCGGCATCCGAGACGTGCTCGTGAACGAGTCGGTCGGCACCCGCGCGCTCCTGCTTCTCGGGGTCAGCAATCACAAACGAGGATGCTTGTTGCACCCACGTCGGAACTGGACCCGACGGTCTGCCTCTCCCGACCCGCTGTCAAGCCGTTCCCCAGAATGTTGACGAAGAATTGGGGGAGTTTCACTCCAAAGTTTGTCCGCGCAGTGTTACGAATGATGCTCGACAGCGAACCGGAGAAAAGGACCAAGAGCCAGTCGAAGGGACACGTCATGACGAACGTGCTGCGTCACGGCACCTGGTGGAACCTGAAGCAGGACGTGCCTGCGGCGACCCTGATGGAAGGTCGTTTCACGAAGCTGTTTGCCGACGCTCCACCCGCCGCGTACGCCGACGACAGCCTGCAGGCGCTCGCGACCGCGATGACGTCCCCGGCAGAGAGTTCGCCCACGCCCGAGACGGAGACCGATCCCGAGGAGAACCCGGGGATCCCGGCGGCCTACACCTACCTCGGCCAGTTCATCGACCACGACCTCACGTTCGATCCGACGTCGCAACTGCGTCAGCCGCATCATCATCTCTCGACTGCGCAGATCCACGCCCTGGCCGACTTCCGCACCCCTCGTTTCGATCTCGACAACGTGTACGGCCGCGGCCCCGCGGATCAGCCCTACCTCTACGGTGCCAACGGACTGGACCTCGCGCTCGGTGCGCCATTGTCGGGGAATCCTCACGACCCGCATGCGGTCGACGTACCTCGAGCGCCGGACGGTCGCGCGCTGATCGGCGACCCTCGCAACGACGAGAACCGGATCGTCGCCCAATTGCAGTCCGTGATGTTGCGGTTCCACAACCGCGTCGTCGCGGAGCACGCGTCGGCAACGTTCGACGAGATCCGCGATCAGGTGCGCTGGCACTACCAGTGGGTCGTGGTGAACGACTTCCTGCCCACGATCATCAACGAGACCACGATCCAGAGCATCTTCCCGCACCTTGCCGACGGCACGTCGATCGCGGCGAGCCCACCACAGCTCACGATCGATTCGATCCGAGACGGCGTCGCGCTGATGCCGATCGAGTTCTCCGTGGCCGCGTATCGATTCGGGCACTCGATGATCCGCCCGAACTACCGGATCAACGAGACGATCTCGCGGCGACCGATCTTCTCGTCGAGCACCGACGTCGCGGCGAACCTCGGCGGCTTCCGTCCGATCCCGTCCGACTGGGCGCTCGACTGGCAGTTCTTCGTCGATCTCGAGCCGGGCCACCCGGCGCCGCCTCCCCGGCACGATCCCAACGATCCGATCGTCCGGAAGCCGCAGAACTCGTACAAGATCGACACGTCGCTCGTGAACCCGCTCGCGCACCTGCCGGCGTCGGTCGCAGTCGACCCGTCATCCCTCGGTCTGCGGAACCTCGAGCGTGGTCGGGCCTTCGGTCTCCCCACCGGGCAGGACGTCGCCGAACTCCTGGGCATCGATCCACTCGCCGACGATGCGATCCGGATCGGGAAGGCCACCGCGGCCGCCGACGATCCCAAGACACCGATCCACGAGATCGCCGGTGAGTTCGCCGGGCGAGCACCCCTCTGGACCTACGTCCTCGCGGAGGCCTGGTCCACCTCGTGGGCGGCGGCCGCGCCAGGTGCGAACCACGACGAGATCCCGATCCGGCTCGGACCGGTCGGCGGTCGGCTCGTGGGTGAGGTGTTTGCCGCAATGCTGCTCGGCGATCCCTCGTCGTACCTGAACGAGAACCCCACCTTCGCACCGCTCCCCGCGTTCACCGCGGCCGGTCGTTTCGGGCTCGCCGAGCTGATCAACGCGGCCCTCCACCACCACGCCTAGATCATGGGGCCGGGGGTCGCCGGGATCGAGCACGTGATCGTGCTGGTGCTCGAGAACCGATCGTTCGATCATCTGCTCGGGCACCTTGATCACCCGGCCGGCGACGCGTTCGACGGTACGGCCGGGCATCCGGAGCTCGGGAACTTCCTCGACCCGAAGACGACGACGAGTACGTGGTACCCGGTGACCGACGAGGCGACGTACACGTTCCCGGTCGATCCCGACCACGAACACTTCGCCGTGCTCGAACAGCTCCGCACGATCGGCGACCGCCGCAACACCGGTTTCGTCGCGTCCTACGTCCACAAGGCCCTCGACACAGATCTCAACGAGAACCGCCGCGTGATGCTCCGAACGTGGGGGCGTCGCCTGATCGTGGGCGGCGTGGGCGTCGGTGTGCTGACCTGGTTCTGGGAGCCGGTCGTCGCGGGTGTGGCCCTCGTGGTCGCGGTGCTCGGGCTCGTCGGTGTCGTAGCCACGAGATCTCGACGGGTCACTGCCGCGCAGGAACACCAGGCGGAACAGGTTGCCCCGGCCATCATGGCCGGCTTCACGCCGGACAAGGTCCCCGTGCTCTCCACCCTGGCGCTCGAGTTCGCGGTGTGCCAGTGCTGGTTCGCGTCGGTGCCCGGCGAGACTTGGCCGAACCGCAACTTCTTCCACTCGGCGACTTCATCGGGCAGCACCGACATCGAGCTCGGCTTCTACGAAGACCGCACCATCTTCGAGAACCTCGACCGCGAATGGCGCGAGCGTCCCCGGCCGGGCAGGGCATGGCACGTCTACTACGGCCAGTTCCCGCCCCAGGTGTTCTTCTTCACCTACGTGCTCGAACGATCCATCGACCACACCGGCGGTCTGCAGGACCTGCTCGACGACATCGACCACGGCCGTCTCCCCGCCTATTCCTTCGTCGAGCCCCACCACGGACTCCTCGGCCGACAGCCCTCGTGCAGCCAACACCCGGGCAATAACCTCACCGCCAGCCGCGGTGTCGACTTCCGCTCCGGCGAACGACTCGTCGCCGAGATCTACCGGCACCTGCAACAACATCCCGACGTGTTCGACAAGACCGTGTTCGTCGTCACCTACGACGAGCACGGCGGCACCTACGACCACCACCACCCGCCGCACACGGTCGCACCCGAGTCGGAGCACGACACCTGGTCCCGCCGACTCATGCGCTGGCTGTCGGCGCGGCGCTATCCCGCCGGCTTCGACTTCCAGCGCCTCGGGCCGCGCGTGCCCGCCGTGGTCATCTCGCCGTGGATCCCGCGGGCAACCCTCGACAGCACCGTGCGAGACCATTCGGGAGTTCCGGCGACCGTGCGGGAGCTCTTCGCGCCGACCGCGGGATTCCTGACCCGCCGTGACCGGCACGCGGCGACGTTCGAGTCGCTCCTCACCCTTGATCAGCCCCGCCGCGCCCCGGAGCTCCCGACCCTCGACGACGAACTGCACGCGCTCGGGAACCCGCCGCTCTTCCCCGGCGATCCGTCGCTCCCACTCGATGCACCCGCACCCACCGCCCCGTCGAGCGCGTTCGACTGGCAACTCGTCGACCTGACCCATGCCATCCACGCCGGAACCGTCGCGCCTGCCGCGCAGGACCCTGCGGGTACCCGGGCCGCGCTGCACGCGCGAGAGCCGGGCGCCGCGACGCCGGCACTGCGCCGGCGTCGTATCCGGCCGCTCCGCCGCCAACGGCTCCGCGCCCAGGACACCAGCACGCTTCACCAACTCCTCGCCGACACCGAGACCGCGCTCGGCGCCATGGCCGCCGAAGCCGGCGTAACCGGACCGACGACACCGTGACCACCACCCAGACCCCGGACACGGTCCCGACGTCCACCACCGCGCCGGAGCTGGAGCCAGTGACCGCGACCGACGATCCGGTCATGCGGGCGCTGCGACTCGGGTGGTACCTCGCCGAGTTCCGCGGCCGCAGCCGGCCCGACGCGCCTCCGGGATCCCACACCGCGATGCACGACCGTGCGCACCACGCGCTGCCGTTGCGCGTCGACCGCACTCCGACCGAACTACGCATCCAGGCATTCGCCGTCGTCCAGGGGCTCGCGCGCGACGCGCTCGTCGATTGCGCGCGTGACGGCAGCAGCTACAGCGAACAGATCGACACCGCCGCGAACGTGGTCGCGTACGAGCGAGCCGAGGAGATCCTGGCTGCGCTCCACGAGGCGATCACCGTGCTTCAACCTGCCGGGCAGGGCGGCGAAGGCGATGCGCCGGACGCGGGTCGCGTACTCGACCGCTCGCTGGAGGTTCTCGCGAAAGCCCGCGCGGACCAGCGACGCGTCGTCGACACGCTCCATGCGGAGCGCGCTCGACGCGACCGCGACCACGCTGAGCGCGTGCTCGCGGTCATCGAATATGCGGCCGAGATGCTGCGCCACGCGTTGACGCTCGATCCGGCGACGGCTGGGGACGCAGCGCTGCGAGAACTGCGCGACCAAGTTGTCGGCCTCGGACGGATCTCTCAGCGAGCGTGGGACGACTTCGCGGAACTGCTCTACCACTTCGACGCCCGCATCCAGGACCGACTCGCGGCGATCTCGGAGACCCAGGCCTGCGCGTACCAACTCGGCCGCGGTCTCGCCGAGACGTACTGGGCGCTGGATCCGACCGCGGCCGATGGCTCGAGCACGAGCTGGGGGTTCCTGCTCGGCGAGGAACGTTGCGGCGAGCTCTCACGCTTGGTCGGTCGTCTCGGCGAGCGGCTCCACCCGTACACGGCGTCGGCCATCGCGGGCTCACTCGAGATCTGGCACGATGTCGTCACCACCGACGACTGGCGCGGAGATCCGACGCGCGACCAACAGGCCCTCTACCGGCAAATCCGCCGATGGTACGAGCTCCTCGTTCTGGGCCAGGACCCGACCACCCTCATTGCGCCCGACGCGATGATCAGAAACTGGCGAACCCTCGCCCATGCCATCCGCATGTTCTGGCCGCAACTCGCCGCCAGTGCCGTGGGGCTTGCGAGCGTCGGCGCGCTGCTCGCGTTCGTCACCTTCGACAGCGGGAGTGGCGCCGCGAAAACATTGTCGGCCCTCCTTGCCGCGATCGGTCTCTCGGCAGCCGCACTCACCGGCGCGCTGAAGAATTCCGCGCAGGCCATCTCACAGCGCCTCCGCCAGGACGGATACACGGACCTCGTAGCGATCGCCGTACAGACCGCACCGCCGCCGCCCAGCAAACGCGAGCTGCGACGAGCGATCATCCGACGTCACATCACTCCGGCAACCCCGAACTGACGCCTCCCGACACGATCAGGCGCCCGGTGGGTCCACACGCCAAAGAGCGGACTTCAGTTCCGGGCTTCGGATCACCCGGATGGCTTTCCACATCGATCGGTACACCGTTGACCAGAATCAGGAGCCCGAGGGCTTCATCAACACCTAGCCACCGAGCCGCATGCTGCACTCCTGCCCCATCCTGGATGGAAAGCGCATCGGTGCCGTTTCGGCGCTCGCCGCCTCAGCGCAGAACGCGCGCACCGAACGCTCAGCGAAACGCGAGTCTGAGGGGCGCAGAACGGCACCTCGGAGTGCGCTCCTGCAGGGCTGGTATGGGCTGTTGTTCTGATCGCGTGGGTGGGTCCTGGCTGGGGGGCCGTCCGGCACTGGTTGTGGGCCTCGGGCTGGTGGATGCTGGCCGTGAGCGTGCCCGCGCTGTGGTTTGTCGGGGGGAACGGAGGCGACCCGTGCGAATGTTCTTTGCGTGTGAAGTCGCCCACGAGCTGGAGCGGCCGGTGGTTGGCCACACGGTGCGCGTTGGTCTGGAACGGGGAGTGTGTCCGGTGTGTCCGGGCCAGGTATTGGAGGGCAACGCGGGCGGCGGGTTGGAGTGGGCTCGTTGTCCTTGTTGCGGTTCGCACTGGCGTCTTGAGGATGACGGTTTCGCGCTTCGTCCGGGCCGCATCGTGGAGGAATGGGCCTGACCGATGGCAACCGTGGAATCGCCGGCTGGCGGCCTGACGGGTCCGCCGGCGGGGCCGCCAGCCGACACGGTCGAGCGCGACTCGGGCCTGGTCATGTTGATCTCGACTGCGGTGATTGTGTTCGTGGCGGTTGCAGTCGCGGTCGCAGCGTTTCTCGTGTACCAGGACGCGTCCGACATGCAGGCCAAAACCGACCGGATCGAACGCGTGACTCGACAGCATGCTGTGGCGACTGCGAGCGCGTCTCGAGACCTGATCTCGCTGCAGGCCGCCGTGGATCACGCCTACGCGACGCTCGGCGCGCTGATGGCCGCGTACCAGGCGCAAGTTGCATCACAGAACCACGCGATCGATGTCGCAAATGGTGCCGCAGCCTCGTACAACGCTGGTCAGGCGAACATCGCCGATGCGCTCAAGACCGAAGCGCAGGCAGCTGTCGCTGACGCCGAAGCAAAGACGGCCGCGGTCCATGCGGCACTCGTTCAGGTCAAGCAGGCGTTCGCTGCGCTGCAACAGGCGTCCGGCTGACATGCGCGCGTCGCGCTGGAACCTCGTCGCGCTGATCGCCGCTGCCGTCATGGTCGTCGCCGCTGCTGGCATGCTCGTCTGGAGCATCTCGGACCGTCAGGATGCGCAAGCCACACTGCACAACGCCCAGGATGGGCTCGCCCGTGAAAGCTCGCGGAACACTGATGCGACGGCACAGCTGAGGAAAGCTCAAGCGGCGGCTCGCGGCCTGCAGCCACCGATTGCTGCTGTCACCGCAGCGGCGGACGCGGTGGCGCCACTCGATGATCAGAGCTTGGCTGGCGTAAAAGCTGCTGGGGCTGCCGGTATCGGGGGAGACGTCGCGGGCTACAACACCGCGGTCGCACAACTCAACGCCGCGAATCCCGGACACGACGCCGCGCTCGAGCAGCTCAGGGTCCAGGTCAATGCGCTGGTGATCGCGCTGGACCCGCTCAGGGGCTGAACAGCCCGCTCACGTTCGTGGGTTCCAGCTTGCGGGCCCGGAGGCCATCGATCAACGCCGGGTAGTTCCCGACCGCATACGTCGTGAAGTGGGCGAGCACGATCGTCCCGCTGTGCGCGTTCGCGAGAATCTTCGCGGTGTACGACGCGTTTCCCGCGGTGCCATTCGAATCGGTGCTCCACATGACCATCGAATAGCCGAGCGGGCCGATCACCTTCATGACGCGAGGATCACCACCATTGGTGAACCCGCCTGCACCACCCGGCGGACGCATCATCCGCATCGGATACGCAGACCCGAGCACCTTGTTCAGCTCGTCTTGTGTGCGGTTCAACTCGTCACGAATCTGCTGGTCGCTCAACTTCGTCAAGTTCGCGTGCGTGTAGCTGTGATTACCGATCTCATGACCTTCGTCGATGACCCGCTGCCAGACACCCTGTCGACCCGCAGCAAGGTGATCGGCTAGCGCACCACCGGTCGGGAAGAACGTGAACTTCACGCTCTTCTGCTTCGCGATGTCGAGCAACGCGGCGACATTGTCCGCGCCCGACGCGCCGAACATGTCATCAACAGTGAGTCCGACAAACGGGCGGTTCGTGGGACCAGAGCGAATGAACGGTGGGAGCGGCCCCGAACCGGAGGGGACCCGAAGCGGTGTCATCGCCTTCCGCTCGGTGAACGGCGGCACCGTCGTCACCGGCACCCGCGGCGTCCCCGTCGCGGCGAAAGCACGCGACCCAGCCGCAACCAGAGCCACTTGGGCCCCGAACCCAGCGGCACCCGCCAGGAGCTGCCGCCGCGAAACGGCCTTCACCACGACCCCACTCTCCTCCTCACATAACGCCAAGCCGCCGCGACCATGATCCGCACCAACACCGCCAGAGTCATCCAGCCGAGCCCAACATCGCCCCACGCGTCGGTGCGCGCCAGAGGCAACTGGCACTTGCCGCGCCCCCGCAATGCCGCACAGAACGCGCGTACCGAACGTTCATCGCGACGCGAGGGTCTGTCAGATTTTCTGTGTAAGTGGTCGTGATGGTCATCAGTGGTTCTCGTGGAGCGGTCAACTCGTCGGCCGTTCTCGGGCGGTCAGCGTGGTTGCGTGGTGGTGGTCGAAGTGGCGGGTGTCTTGGCGGGCTGGACTGGTTCGCCGGTGAGGTGGTCTTGGGGTGCACGGGGAGCAGTAGTGGTTTTCGGGGTGTCTGGGTGAAGTCGAAATCTTGGGTGAGGTTGCCGAGGATGTGGGCGTTTTCGTGGACGGTGGGTCGCAGGTCTGGGCGTCCGTCGGTGGCGGGATCGATGCGTTGGCTTCCGAGGAAGACGTCTTCGATGAACTTGTCGTATGCGTCGAACGACAGGACTTGATGGTCGATGTAGCCCTTGCGGGCGTATGGGCTGACGACCATCGCGGCGACGCGGAGTCCATAGCCGTTCTGGTCGACGTGCGGTGGGACGACGTGGTCATAGAAGCCGCCCCAGTCGTCCCATGACAGGAGGATGGCGGTCGAGGGCCAGTCTTTGCTGCGCATGACCGCGTTGATGAGGCTGGTGACATAGGACTGTCCGTAGCTGACGGGTCCGGGTGGGTATTCGCTGACTTCGCCCGAGGGCACGACCCAACTCACTGCGGGCAGGGTGCCTTGGCGGGCTTGGTTGTAGAACTTGTCGACGCTTTGGATGTTGGATAGTTGGCCGTCGTTCTTCACGGTGTCGAAGAACGGCAGTGGGTTCCAGATCCCCGGTGTCGTCGACTGTTGCTTCACAGGGGCGCAAGAGAGGACGTTGTCGTTCTCGCAGTCGGGTTCGGTGCCCGACACGACGTAGTAGCCCCACGAGACCTGGTGGGCGTGGAGGAGATAGGTGAGATCCGTCCACGCGTAGATCGGATCGGCGGCCGGCGCGATCGTCACGGTTGCATTGCGTGTGGGCCGGAAATCGCGCGGGAGACCAGGGGCCTGCACGGCGTTCACGCACGCCGAAGGGTTGTCATGCTGGGTGCACCTTGCCGACCATTCCGAAACCATGAAGAGGTGTTCGGGCAAGCTCCACGACGAGTTCGGTTCGAACAAGTGGTCATCGAGTACGAAGTTTTTCGCGTAGGCCCAGTAGTTCGGGATGTCAGTCGCGGTGTGATACCCCAGGACGTCGGGGGTCGCCGAGTTCGTGCACGCCGGATCGGTCGGGTCGGTACAGCCCTTCGGCGCCCGCGACGCCGTGTCGACGAACCCGTTCATCGCGCCGCCGTTCACGTCTGCCCTGAACGCACCCAAACCGTGAGGGCCGCCCCGTTTACGTCGCGGTGATCGACGTACGGCTTGGTGCAGGTTCCGTGCGCGGTGTCCGGCGCGCAGACCGTCGGAGTTCCCTGCTTCATGGGGATGCCGTCAGCTCCAGGGAAGGTCCCGAAGTAGCTGTCGAACGACCGGTTCTCCTGCATGATGACCACGACGTGCTTGATCTTGGACAGACCCGCAGCCGATGAGGCACTCGCAGACCGTGTCACCGCCGCGAGCGCAACGACAATCGTCGCGACCCCGATCACCGCGCTCAACGCTTTCCGCAGCTTTCGCATCGTCCCCTCCGGCCCCGAAGCCGAACAGAACCGGGATGAGCGGACAATGAAACGGTGAGCTTCGCGAACATGCGCCATGCAGGCGGCGTCGTGTACGACACTCCCCGCGGAACACAGAACACCCGCACAGAACACTCACTGATTCAGATGGGCAGGCCGCCAGAACGCACGTCGGAGTGTGCCCGAGCCGGCGACCAAGCTTTCGGCGATCTGTGCGTGCTTCGTCCTGGCGGGGCGAGCGCAGTGCGGGCATTTCTGTACGGGTCTAGATGCCGCGGGAACGCGCCGTCCAGCGGCCCGAAGAGGGACTCCTTGCCAGGTGTTTGCGGGCGTATTAGCTTGCGGGTAGCGACTCCTTGGGAGCGACGCCGAGTCTCGAAGCCAGGCATCTCAGGCCCTGCTCGACCTTGAGCCCCTTCGCCCCTTCCACCGAGCTGGTTCGACCGCCGTTTGGAAGGGTGCACGCCGATGGGCAAGGTGCCAGGAGAGTTGAGGATGCCGACGTCCGATGAATACCGCGATCCTTTCACGAGACACCCTGGCGTTCCCGCGCTACCAGTGGGCCAGGTTCCTGTCGCCTCTCGACAGCACACGACGAGGGGCAGCGGTGTGATCCGTCAAGGGCCACGCCAACAGATGGCTCCGACTGGGCGCACCTGCGCGCACGTCGAAGATAGTCAACGTTGCACGACGATACTGAGCGTGTACAACCGGGCGGACCGATGCTCACTTCACAGTGGCTTCAAGTCGCGCGAGTAAACGCCGTCGCGCTGACAACCCGACCTGTACGACGGGCGTCGCCCACGCGTGTCTGTTCTTCCTCGGGTCGGCAACGCCGGGTTCGCGCCTGCAGAAGCGGACTTCGAGAACACCCAGGAGGGGCCCGTGAGTGAGCGACGCATCATTGTGGGGGCCTTCCTGGCCTTCCTCGCCATCGGTGTGGCAATCATCGTGTACGCGGCCCGTCCGACGGCCCCATCCGCAATACACGTGAATGCGGAGCCCGCGCCCACGACCCGACCACGCGCGACGGCACCGACAACGACGACGACGACGCCCGTGGCGGCAGCGCCGGTAGCCGCCGAAACGACGGCGCAGAAGGCCCCGAGTTTCTCCGCCCAAGTCGAACGCACGCTGGATCGTGCCTTGGGGACGGCGATCCCACAGGTTGCCGCGACGGCTGACGTCGTCGTGGTCAAGCCGCCGCCGCCGCCGACGACTACGACCAAGCCGCCGGCGACGACGACTACGACTACGACCAAGCCGCCG
>Ga0075021_10000491_pt1 | contig 20964 bp, 17 predicted proteins | sample ColStrG_CSR_2012_FD_72749 | JGI IMG/M metagenome (GOLD analysis project Ga0075021, IMG submission 72749) | Freshwater sediment microbial communities in response to fracking from Pennsylvania, USA - Cold Stream Run_MetaG_CSR_2012 | ecosystem: Environmental > Aquatic > Freshwater > Creek >...
GAAAGTGGCCCTTTGAAAGTGGCCCTTCGAGGGGCCAGGCCGCGCGGCCCGTTCTAGGCGAGCGGCCCGTTCGAGGGGCTGGGCTGGGCCATGACGAAGGCACCGCAAGTGGCCCGGAACACCCCTTCGAGGGGGTGCTGCGGCCGTGCGGCCCTCCGAGGGGCTGGGCCATGGGAGGCCAGAAAACAGGGCCAAATCCAACGGATCGGGCCAAAAGCGGCACCAAACGGAGTATGCTGGTGGATGGCAATGGTATTCCAATAGCGCTGGTGGTGAGTGGTGCGAACACGCCCGATCCCAAGCTGCTTGAGCTGACCGTGGCGACCAAACAGAAGGTGGCCGTTTGAGGCCGTGCGGCCCTTCGAGGGGCTGGGCCATCGAGCCAAACGACCCAGACACGACCCAGACACGACCCAAAACATATGCTTGGATAAGGCCTATTGCGGTGAACCCTGCAGGCAAGTCGCACAGGCATATGGTTATGATCTCCATGTGCCCGACAAAGCCAATGCCAAAGAAAAACGCACGCGCAAGCCTGGCCGCCGCAAGGCTCGCCGCAAGTGGCCCGCTGCGGGGCCATGGGAAGCCCCCGTCCGTCGGGGGTAGTCGAAGTTGCACATGAGTGGATCAATCGTTTCAGACGCTTGCTAATTCGATGGGAGAAGAAAGCCACCAACTATTTGGCGTTACTCGCTTTTGCTTGTGCAATCGTTTGTTGGCGCAAGTGTGAGGTTTAGAGATAGGTTCTTAAGGAGCCTTACTGACACGCTCATCACTTCCCAGTCGTAGCGGGCACTCACCCCAAACCAACTCGTGTGAGCACGCTGGCGGCGGGCATGATCCGACACACAACAAAAGCGGCCAACCGTTACGTCAGCCGCTGTCGTCTATCACTTACCTGACACCTTACACCCAAGCGGGTAAGTCAATATGTCGCACTACCCGCCCCTCTGCCCCGTCTCACGCCACCAGGGGCGTATACATCTCCGTAACATATTGCTTGAGCATGCGGCGGGTGCTAAAAGCCGGCGTACACGTGGCAATAGCGGCCTTCGACCACTTGATCCATGCGTGGGGGATAGCGTCCTCATCCACGTCATAATACAGCGGGATGATCTTGTTTTCGAGTGTGTTGAACAGCGATTCGCAGTCGAGGCGATCCTGTTCTTCTGGGTCGTTCAATTGCTTGTCTTCACCGATGGCCCAGCCATTCTCGCCGTTCCACGCTTCGCGCCACCACCCGTCCAGCACGCTAAAGTTTGGCGCGCCGTTCATCGCCGCCTTCATGCCGCTTGTGCCGCTCGCTTCGTAGGGCCGACGCGGCGTGTTCATCCATACGTCCACGCCTTGGACCAAGAAGCGGGCTACATTCATGTCGTAGTCCTCGATAAACACCATGCGGCCAGCAGTGTCGGCATTCTTGACCGTGCGATATAGCTCTTGGATCAGGCGCTTGCCTGGCTCGTCAGCCGGGTGAGCCTTACCCGCATACAGAATTTGCACCGGCTGGGCCTCATTCGTGATCAGCTTCATCAAGCGATCGACGTCGCGCAGCATCAGCGTCGCCCGCTTATACGTCGCAAAGCGCCGGGCAAAGCCGATGGTGAGCATATTGGGATCGACCAACACGCCGCTGGCAATCGTCTGCACCGGATGCTGGCGATGGGTGATCCACTTGCTCCGCGCCCGCTCGCGCATAAACGCCGCCAGACGGCGCTTCAGGTGCTTCCGAATCGCCCATAGCTCTTCATCTGGGACCTCGTGCAAGTGTTGCCAAGTCTCGGGGTCATCGATCCGGCTCATCCAGCCCACGCCCAGATAATCGTCAAACAGCCGCTTCATGCGCCGCGCCAGCCACGTGGGCGCGTGCACGCCATTGGTCACGTGGCCGATGGGCACCGCTTGCCCTGGATACATCCATTGCCACATGGCCCGGCTCACTTCGCCGTGGAGTTCGCTCACGCCGTTGGCCTTGGCGCTCAGGCGCAGGGCCAGGGGCGTCATGCCATACGCGCCTTCGTCATCGCCAAGCGCCATAAACTGCTCGCGGGTGAGACCCAGCTCGGTCCAGAAGTGATTCAAGTGCCGGTCGATCTGCCAAATAGGGAACTTGTCGTTGCCGGCCGGCACCGGTGTGTGCGTGGTAAAGACGGTGTTCTTGCGGACCAATTCGCGCGCTTGGTCGAAACTCTTGCCGGCCTTGACGAACTCGCGCACCCGTTCGAGCGTGCTAAACGCGGGATGGCCTTCGTTCATGTGCCATACGGCTGGGCTGATCTTCAACTCGCGAATGGCTCGCACGCCACCGATGCCAAGTATTATCTCCTGGTTAATGCGGGTGTCAGGGTCGGGGCTATACAGCCGCTGGGTGAGCACACGATCGGCCGGTACATTCTCGGGCACATCGGTGTCCATCAAATACAGCGGTATGCGGCCGACTTGCGCCTTCCACAAGTGGAAATACACCGGGCGGCCGGGCAGGGTGACGCTCAGCACCAACGGGTCACCGTGCGCGTCGTGCACGGGCGTAATGGGCAACTGTTCAAAGTCGAGCGGGTCGTAATGCGCCTCTTGCCAGCCGTCTTCGCTGATCGTCTGGCGGAAGTAACCCTGCAGATATAGAAAGCCGATGCCAATGAGCGGCAAGCCCATATCGCTCGACTCTTTGAGGTGGTCGCCAGCCAACACGCCCAGGCCGCCGCTATACATCGGCAGACACTCATGTAGGCCATATTCGAACGAGAAATAGGCGATCGGTCCCTTCTTGGCGCTCCAGGCCTGGTCATAGTGTGCATACCAGGTCTTACCGCTATTCACGATTTCTTTGCCGCGCATGTAGGTCGTGAAGTCGCGAATAATGCGGTCATACAGGTCAAGCGTACGGCTGTCTTTGATCGCATCTGACAAGGCCTTGCGCGGCACTTGGCGCAGGAACTTGACCGGATTGTGATAGACACGCTCCCATAAAGCGCCGTCGATGCGTTGGAACAACACCTGGGCCTCGGGGTGCCACGTCCACCACAGGTTATAGGCCAATTCACCCAGCTTGCTCACGCGTTTGGGTAACAGACTGCACAGTGATTCCACAACGATGTCAGACACGCGGAGATCTCTCCTCTACACCTTGCGGTGTTCGCCAACATGGAACCGGTTGCATGATTCCAGCCGGCGCTGTAAACCAGTAAAGTAACAGACATTATACGTGCGGAACCGATTCCGCACCTCGGAAACACGCTCCGAGGCCCCCACGCGGACGCGCCGACCACCCTGCGCCGACCGGCCTGGACGGCCGTGGTCAGCACCATATCAGCTCCGGCGGATGATATACACCCGGGCCCACTCGCCCAGGACGGACACGCTGTAGCCCCGGTCGACGGTGAGCTGGGGGGCTTTTCGCAAGGCCTCGCGCAGCACATCATACGCGCTCGTCAGCACCACCAGCACCCCACCGGGGGCCAAAACGCGCTCCATTTCGACCACAAATGCCGGATAGAGCTTGTCCAACCCGCGTTTCGTGCCGATTTTCTTGCCAAACGGCAGGTTGACGGCCGCCTTTGTGACTGCCCCACGTGCGATAGGTAAACGGGTCGCGTCCCAGCGCATGAGCGTGCGCGCCGCACTGTGCGGCACATTCGCCCGTGCCGCCGCCAGCATGTCCGGCGACAGATCACCCGCAGCTAGACCGCGCAGCGGGCCAATCGCCAGCCGTTCGGCCACCACGGTGCCCGCACCGCACATGGGCTCAAGAAAGACATCATCACGCGCGGGTTCAGTCAAGCGGGCCAGCGCGGCGGCCACGCTCGGCCGGAGCGACGCCGACACATGCCGGGTCTTGTAGCGGCGATGGCGCATGGTGCGGTCGCTCAGGCGCAGGCCAAATAGCAAGGTCGAACCGAGCACGTTTACCCATAGTTCGACATCCGCTTCCTCTTCCTTAAAGCTCAGATGCGAGCTATAGGTCTTGGTCACGGCCCGCTGCACGACCTGCTCTAAGTCCAGTCGGCGGTAGTTGTGGATGCCCTCTTTGCGGGCCACGACGCGAAAGGTCAGGGGGCCCGATCTGAGCGCGCGTCTTTGCTGACCCATGGCCGACTTTTCCAGCACGTGCCCGCGCTCAATTTCGCCGAGTGGCTTGTCCAGAATACGCGTGTCGGGGTCTTCAATGTCCCGTGTCAGTGTGCGCAGGTCTTTCCAATCGCGCGACAATCCCTCGCGCAGTTGCACCAGTAAAAAGGCATCCTCGATACAACGGAGCGTGCCCAGCTTATCAAGCGCGTCCTCAAACTCAAACACGACGATGCCGTTCTTCTCGCGCGCGAACAACGTCTCAACCAGACGAACATGTGCCAGCTGCGCTCGAATCTCGAGCCAGGCGACCGGCTCAATGCCAGGCATCGTCTGGGCATAGCATGTATAGCGCGTCACTCTTCCTTCCGGCCGCGAAAGAAGAGGCGGATGGGGGTGCCCAGGAACGTAAACTCGTCCCGGATGCGGTTCTCCAAGAAGCGCTGGTAACCAAAGTGCGCCAGTTCGACATCGTTGACGTGAAACACAAACGTCGGCGGGTTGACGCCCACCTGCGAGGCCAGGAAGATTTTGAGCCGTTTGCCGCCCCGGGTCGGCGGGGCGTGTTTCAGGTCAGCATCGCGCAAAATGGTCATCAGGTCACTGGTTGAGACGCGCAGGGCGCGTGCCTCGTTCACGCGCAAGGCCGTGGGGAATATCTGCTCGGTCCTAAACCCGCTCTTGGCGCTGACAAACAACACCGGCACATAGCTTAGGAAATTCAAGCGATCTTGCACGACCGCGATGAAATCCTGCATCTTCTCGGTGAGCAAGCCAAGCCCTTCGACCGGTTTGGCCGCCCGCTCGACCTTCTCAGCACCCTCGACCAAATCCCACTTGTTGACCAGCACAACCACGCCCTTGTTCTCCTCAAGGATGTAGCCAGCTACGTGCTCATCTTGGGCCGTGATGCCCTGGGTTGCGTCGATCAGCATCAGCGCCACATCAGCTCGCTCGATCGACTTGAACGAGCGCAGCACGCTCCACTTCTCAACACCGGGCTCGATGCTGCCGCGTTTGCGGATGCCAGCCGTGTCGATCAGGGTGATGCGCTGTGACGTATCTGTCGTCCCGGTCATGTCGGCGTCAGCATCCACAGCCCCGTCCGAAGCTTGGTCCACGGCCCCGGGCATACGGCCAGCGTGATCAGCGCTCTCAAGCCCTGGGTCTGTATAAGTGATGATCGTGTCGATCGCGTCGCGCGTCGTCCCAGGCACATCACTCACGATCACGCGCTCTTCGCCGATCAGCCGGTTAAACATCGAACTTTTGCCGACATTGGGTCGGCCGATCAGCGCGATCTTGACACTGTCGTCGGTGGCTTCGTCGAGCGCGGCCCGCTCGGCGTCGCCCTCATGAATGGCTGTGACCACCGCATCGAGAAAGTCGCCGGTGCCATTGCCATGCAAGGCGCTGAGTGGGAACACGTCGCCTAGCCCGAGCTTATAAAACTCAACCGCCGCATCACGCGGGGCATTTGCTTCGGCTTTACCCGCTGCGACCAATATGGGCGGCACGCGCTTCTCCGCCGCTTGCCGCTGGCCGACGAGTTTGCGCAGAATATCGGCCACGGCCTCGTCGGTCGATGTCAGTCCAACCTGCGCATCCACGCAAAACGCGATCACATCGGCCTCGCTGATGGCGACCTCGGCCTGTTCACGGATCTCATGGACGAAATCGGCTGAGGCCTCGGCCAGGACCGGCGCCGCCTTGTTCCGCAGCTTCTCCAGTGGCTCGATGCCGCCGGTGTCAACCACGGTGAACTCCACCCCGTTCCACACGCATTGGGCTTGGATGCGGTCGCGGGTGGTACCGGGCCGGTCGTCCACGACCGACAATCGCTCGCCGATCAGGCGATTGAATAGCGTGCTCTTGCCAACGTTGGGCCGGCCGACGAGCGCGACAAAAGCTTTGGTCATTTCAGATACCTGGGGCTACGCATAAGCACGAAAGCGAAGAACCGAAAATGGTCATCGAAGATGATCATTGTAGCGCCCGTTTTGGCACCCTGGCATCCGTGCCTGTGTGTCGCGCTGTCAGCCGATGGCGAGTGCGCCGGTCACCCGAGGCTACTGGCGGCGGCCGGTGTTGCGCACGGGCGGCGTCTTGTCTACATCCTCGGTCAGGACATAGCGTGACACGATGCCGGCGACCGCTGCCCCTAAAACCGGGCCAATGATATAGATCCAAATCTCACCCAGCCGGCCTGCGACCAGGGCCGGGCCGATTGACCGCGCCGGGTTGAGCGACGCGCCGGTGATGCCGCCAAAGGCGAAGATATTGGCGGCCAGGGTCAAGCCGATAGCCAGGCCGGCCAGATCACCCGCCTTGCCCTTGACTGCGGCCTGGCAGACCACAAACGCCAAGAGGAATGTCGCGATCGCTTCGATAAACAACGCGCCGATGGATGTGGTGAAGTTGGCGTTGTAGCTAAAGGCGCCAAACTGTGTGGCCGGCGCCGCACCGCCCTGCCCTGTTAGCAGCGCGTTCAGAATAAAAGCGGCCACGATGGCGGCGATGATTTGTACGACGATATAGATGCCGGCTTTGGCCCAACTGATGCCGCCCGCGATGGCGACGGCGATGGTGACGGCCGGATTGATATGCGCGCCGCTGAGATACCCGATCGAGTAGGCAGCGATGATGATCGAGATGCCATGCGCAAACGCCGGCACCGTCGTACCGCCGGTGTAGCCTGGTTGCGAGATGAACCACACCGACGCTGATCCGAGCGTGACCAGCGTGAATGTGCCGATGAACTCGGCGATATAGGCCTTGATGTCACTGTTCATTGTCCTGTCAGCTCCTTTCTCCTGAATGCATGAATGTGTTGTTGGCCGGGCATGCCACGATCGAACGGCGAACGCTCGCGCAAGGCTGGCGGTGTTATGTGACGGTCCGCACCGCAACCAGACCCTATCGTCACCTGCCTCTATCCCCTTGACCTAGTCCAAAGGGCTCTATAGACCACGACGTGATACGAGCCGACCAGTCTTAACACCGGCTAAATCTTGACGAGAGCGTTGAGCAACGCCATCCACGATCTGCAGCAACCCGGTCCAACCTATTTAACACCAGGATGCGCATTCAGTCACGCGCCGTGTGCTATTTCGTTTTGGGCTAGCGTTGAGCGGTCCTAGCCGGTGAGCTTATGCACCGCGCGCATAGCGGCATCGCATTTATCCGCGGCGACGATCAGGCTGATCGCGCATTCGCTGCTGCCTTGGGCGATGGCATAGACGTTGATGTTTACGCTACCCAGCGCGGTAAAGACCTGTCCGCTCACCCCCGGTGTCTCACTGATGCCCAGCCCGACCGCCGTAATGATCGAGGCTTGGTCGAAGGTGCCGATCGGGTCGATCTCGCCATGCGCCATCTCGCCGCCGAATTCCGCATTTAGCGCAGCCACAACGTTGGCTGATGATTGCTGCGGAATAACGAAGCAAATGTTTTGTTCGGACGACGCTTGCGAAATCATGAACACGCTGGTGCCCGTGCGGGCGACGGCCGTAAATGTCCGGCCGGCGATGCCGGGCACGCCTTTTAAGCCTGCACCCGAAACAGTGACCATGCTCACATTCTTGATGGCGGTCACGGCCTTGACGACGCTGCCGCTTGGCTCAGCCGTGCGAGTGTGGGTGATCAGCGTGCCTGGGTGGGATGGGTTAAACGTATTTTTAACCCGCAGAGGGATGTTCTTATCGGCCAAGGGCGCAATCGTGAGCGGGTGCAAGACCGACGCGCCAAAGTAGGCCATCTCGCTCATCTCTTGCGCGGTCAAGGTTTGAATCGTATGCGCTTCTGGCACGATGCGCGGGTCACTGGTGAGCACGCCATCGACGTCGGTGTAGTTAAACACATCGGTCGCATCCAGCGCCGCAGCGACGATGCTGGCGCTGTAGTCACTCCCGCCCCGGCCCAGCGTGGTGGGCACGCCCTTTTCGGTCGCGCCAATAAAGCCCGTGATGACCGGCACGCAGCCCAAATGCAGCATGGGCAGTAGGCGCGCGCGGGCTTTGACGGTCGTCTGATCCATCAAAGGGGCCGCGCTTTGATAGCGGTCGCTTGTGACCACAAAATCCGTCGCATCGATGGCCTCGGCCAGCGTCCCAGCGCTGCGGATGGCACCAGCTAGGATGCGGGCGGACAAGCGCTCGCCTAGGCCCGCGATCGCATCCAGCGCCCGGGGCGTGACCTCACCCAGCACGTGCACGCTGGCGCAAAGCACTTCGAAGCCGCTGAGCAGCCGGTCGATCTCGTCGCCAATGCGTTGCCGGTCGTCGGCGTTCGCGACCACGGCACTCAGCGCGGCATGATGCTTATCTGCCAACAGCCGCCGGGCTTTGCGAAACGACTCATCGTCCCCTGCGGCTGCCGCGCGGGCGGAATCCAGCAGCGTGTCCGTCACCTTGATGGTGTCGCGTGGATCGGACGACTTGCCCATCGCGCTGGTGACGACAATGACCTGGTCGAATTGTGCCTTGGCGTTTCGCACAATCGCCGCTGATTGCTGAAATGCACGTGCGTCGCCGACCGATGTGCCTCCAAATTTGAGAACTGCAAGTGACATGGTATGTGGTGTGCCGGGCACACAATCCTCTCACGTCGGTCCATAGCAGCAGCCAATGGGCGCGCGGCGCCGTTCGTCACGGTATGTGGACGAGAGAGTCTGTGGCGGGTGCGCGGGATTATAGCCAGGGTAGCCCGCCCGTGGAGCGCAAGTCCCGGCCCTGGGACGGAGACCTGATAAAATGTTCGGACCTGTCCCTGTAGCTCAATGGATAGAGTGTCGGCCTCCGAAGCCGCAGGTCGCAGTTCGAGTCTGCGCAGGGACACTCGTGTTAAAGACTCGCCTTGGCGCGCCAAGGCGCGAGTCAACGCCGGTTTTGCACCCATGCCGCGCAGCGGGCGGACTGGAATAAAGGGCAGTTTCCTCGGCGTGACTTCCGGCGACCGCGCATAAAAGAGCATTCGAAACGATCGGCGACCGACGCAACTTGAAAGGCAGGCCAGCAAAGGCAGGCCAGCAATGGCAGGCCGGCTTTGCCGTCACCGAATGCCGGTGACTGTTCGCTGTGGTTGCGGTCTACGGTGCAGATATTGACCGGGCACAACACCGGGCAAAAGAAGCGGCCGCCGCGCCCGTTCACGTGGGCCACGTGGGAGCCGGTCAGGGGTGGACTAGATCGGGCGGTCCAAGCATTAAACGCTCGCAGATTACCGTGTCACGCCCCGAGCCCTGGGACAACGCACAACAACAGGGCTGACAGTGCCGTGAGAGCCTGCTTGAACACCCTGGCCGGGCCCCTCTCACCATCGCAGACGCGCTCAAAGGGCGTTATTCTTGACGATGGCCGCATACACCCCGGCGCTGGGTTTGGCCGTGCGCACAAAACTAACGGGATCGACGCTGTGCAGACCAAACTTGACCTTGTAGCCAAAGATCCATTCAAAGTTGTCCAAGAGCGACCAGTGGCAGTAGCCCTTGACCGGCACACCTTCGTCGATGGCTCGCTTCAGTTCAGCCAGCGCCGCGGGGATCAGCCGGGCGCGCATGCCGTCATCTGACGATCCCACGCCATGTTCGGTGACTAGGATTGGTAGTCCAGTCATAGCATGCGCATAGCGCACCGCGTTCGCCAGCGACGGCGGATATACCTCCCCGCCAAGGTGTGCCCTATCTGAGCCTTCTGGCGCTGGCAACTTGCCGCTCTCGCCCCAGATATGGCGTTCATAGTTCTGCACGCCAAAAAAATCGTCGTGGCCACGCACCGTATCCAGCCATGGTTGATAGAACATATCGCGCATGGCATCGCGGATGCTGTGTTCACCAGCCGCCTGATCGTCAAACATCGCCAGGCTAAGACCGACCGGTAACTCCGGCTGAACGGTCTTGATCGCAGCCCGCGCAGCCTTGTGGCTGGCAACCAAGCCAGCGGTGTTACCAGCCATATCCTCCGGGTTAACCGCGTTGCCACCGATAAACTTGGCCGAGGCGGTCGCGCGTGCGGCTGCCTCGAGCATTGCCCGCTGCGTATCGAACATGTGGGGCGGCAACAAGACTGACAGGATGTTCATGATGTTGGGTTCGTTGAAGGTGAGCGCATGGCTGATCCCCTGGCCAAGATGGCGGGCGGCGCGCTCACAATAGCGCGCAAAGCGCCGGGGTGCGTGCGGATTCAGCCAGGCGGCATCCGCTGCAAACCAACGCGGAAGCGAGAAATGGTTGAAGGTGACGACCGGCTTGAGCCCGCGCGCATGACAGCCCGCGATGATGGCCTGGTAGTAGTCGAGCATGGCGTTGGAGAAATGACCCTCCTCTGGCTCGATACGCGCCCACTCCAGCGAGAAACGATAGGTATTCAACCCGAGTGCCTGCGCCAGATCAAGATCGTCCGGCCAGCGGTGTAGGCTGTCGGCTGCGTCGCCGGAGGGCTCGACAAACATGCTCGGTTGCACATGCTCCATCACCCAGCAATCGCTGTTGACGTTACTACCCTCAATTTGGTGGGCGGCGGTGGACGCGCCCCAAAGAAAATCTGCTGGAAAGGTGCGTTGGTGGTCGGTGGTCATAAAAAGTCTCCTGCGCCTCTCACCTGCACCGCTGGCGAGCCCTGGCCGGTGGATGCGTAGTCCCCATTGTCCACGATTTGACACTTGCGACGCACATTGGATGTTTACCAAGACTACCAAGACCCGCAGCCACCCTCGGGCCTACGGTGGCATATGAGTCACGTAGCGCCTACCCAACTCATGCCACCCATCCAATCCACAGTCGCCCCGCTCTGGCGCTGTAGAGATGCGCAATGAGTGCACCAAGCCAGCGAGCTGCCGAAGCCGCTTGCTCGTCCGCTCAATGCGCAATGGGGGATGGTGACCATCGTGCTTCCTGCCGCATCAACGCCGTACGACCGGCAGATGGGTGCGGTATGTAGCCCCGCCTGGCGGGCCAGCACGCACGAGCACGATAGCGTCATACGGCGCGAGCGTCACGCTTCTGACCGGCGCACCGTCGTTATAGCGTCCGGCCGATTCAAGATAGACCGCATCCGCAGCGCACGGGGCGCTGCACGTTAGCCTAAGCGCCGCACTCGCACCCGCTGGGATTGGCACGCTGCCGATCACTTGCCAGGCATCGCCGTTTGTGCGCTGGCTGAGCGTCTGAGTCAGCACGGGACGGTCGTTGACCAACACGTCGTAGTGCGCCGCTTGTGTCCATGACGCGGCCGCCGGGGCGGCGGGCAACCAGACGCTGACGGTATAGGTATCGGCCGCATCGATCGGCAGTGGCCAGCGCAACTCGCCCACGCCACTGTCTAACGTGTGCAGGCTGGTGCCAAAGGCGTGATAGAAAGGGCCAGCCGCCTTCCACAAGCCGCTATCCACGGTCTCGCTCGTCCAACGGCCACTGGTGAGGTTCACATCGGGTGCATCATCGTCGATGATGCGCTGTAGCCGCGGTGCCTGCCCACCTATGAAACGCCGGTAGCCCGAACCAAGCGCCACCGTCTGGGTCGTGTTTGTGCCATTCAGCAGCACTGTGCCGTTTGTGTAATCGCGCCGCAGCCCGTCCGGCGCGCGGCGCTCGACACGGATATCGTCAAGCCAGACCGTGCCCGTCACCGCGCCGGTTTGAAACTGCACACGCGCGTCACTCACAGCCGCCCTTGGCGCGTCATACGGCACACTGTATGCATGCCAGTCGGTGCCCAGCGCCACCTGGGAAGAGAGCCCATAGCCATCCCAGTTGGGCGAGCCCTTGGACGACAGGAGCGTAAGCGGGCGCGGGCGATCGGCCTTGGCCCAAAAGGTGAGGAGGTAGTGTTCGCCCGCGGCATAGCTGCGGTTGGGTTCATAGAAGTCGGCCCGCCAGGCCTCGCCGCCGGCCTGGGTGACATCGATGCGAGCGGAGGCGGTGCCGGTGTGAGATGTGCTGGTATCGCGCGTGACGGTCGCGGCGTAACCAGTGGCGGTGTCCGCCCACAGGGTCCAATTCTGATCAAGCGCGCTCTCAAAGCCGCCGTTATCGATCAGGTTTGGACCGGGGTCAACGCTGCCCAGCGCGTTTTGCGCCGGGCCAAGCGGTTGGCCAAGATCGACGTCATATTCGTCATACCACCAGGGGTTGCCATGCCAGGTATCGCCCCACTCATAGGCATAGTAGCCATCATTCATGAGCGTCAGGCCCAGTGCAAAGCGCATCCACGGGTAGTAGCTGCGGGCGAAGGCGACGCCGGAGGGCGTGGCTTTTGTCAGCGGCTCGTAGTCGTAGCCATACGCGAATAGGTTGATGGGCGAGCCCTCAAACATCACCGTGTGCGGCGACTTGGCCTGCGTCATCCAGTCGAGGTAACGGCCGTAGACGGCGCTAAAACTTTCTCGGCCTTCGATCACGTTGGCCGGGCCAAAGCCAAAGCTGATGCCATTAAAGTTCGCGCCGATCTTTGGTTCGCCGATATCCAGCGCGTGTCCGCTGATGATCGCATTGGGTAAATACGACCGGATGAGGTCGATCTCGCGCAACACCCCGGCGCGCCAAGCGGCGTCGAGGTCAGTGGGGTTGTCGGCGATACCATCGCCATTAGCGTCGATGGCAACCGGGTTACCGTAGATATCTTGTGTGTACCAGGACTGAGACAAGTAGACATTGTCGATAAAGAGGCCGTCGTGGATAAAACCGTTGAGGGCGATGAGGTTATACGCGTAGCGGGCTTGGAAATCGGCCACCTCTGGTTTGGTGAGGTTGAGGCGATAACTGCCCGGCCAAACCTCAATCTTCTTTCCGGCCGTGTCGCGCAGCCAGTAGCTATCGGGGACGCTCGTGGTGTAGGGCTCGACCGCGTTGATCGAGGCCAGGAAGATCGCGTTTGGATTCTTCGCGCGGATAGCATAGAAGTCAGCGGCCAGTTGAGCAACACCGGCCGGATCGCGATTGTCAGCGCCCATCCACAAATCGACCTTTGCCATCTGCTCGATGGGGATTTTGGCGTCGTAGCGCCACTGACCCCAGCCCCACAAGTTGCCGATGCGCGGGAAACGCCCGTTGGCCACCGCGCGGGCGCGGTAGACCAGCTTGAGCAAGAAGTCAGGTTGCGCGGCGCAACGCACGAAGACAGGGGTGACGATCTTTGGGTCCGGGTTGATCGCGATGCGTGTGAAGTGGGTGGTGCTACCGGCGCCCTGCTGGAAGGGCTGCATTTGGGTCTGGGGCAAGTCGGCGCCGGTTGAGTAGCGACAGGCCGTGTTGCTGGCCGTGTTGACGCTCAGGTCGACCGAGGTGACACCGGGGGCCAAGATTGTGCTGGCCGGCTGGGGGTTGAAAATCGCGTCAGCGACGGATTTCGCGGCCAGCGGAGGGGTGGGTTCAGCGCGAGCAACAGGCGGGCCAGCACAGGCCATGAGAAGCGCAGTGGCGAGTGCTACAAATCGCATCACGTCATGATAACGCGCGGCCGGCGGAGCGGTTGGCCTGACTAACTTGCCGCCGAGCTCATCACGGCCGCCCCACTCCCAACCGATGACAGGATAGGCAGCGCTTGAAGACGGTCGAGTTCGGCCATCAAGCGCTTTTGCCGGGTCTGCAGGGCTACAGCTTGCGCGCCATCGGCCCACGTCAAATCGAAGTTGATGCGGGTCAGTTCTTTGCGAAGATACACGATCGTGTCATCAATCAGCTGCTTGGTCATATGCACTCTTTATGTATCAGATCGTAAGTGATGTGCGTTTCACGTGGCGTTCCACATTTACCAAGAGACTACAAGGCCCACGTGAAGACTCCATAAAAGCATGGTTAAGCCTTTGTTGTAGTGTTTTCGCGCAATATTTGTTGCGCAGGGCAGACGATCCACCTGAAACCACAACAGGTGGCGCGGGATCCGGCCTGATCAGGCTGAGTCGCAGCACTCTTTCACAATATCTTCGTCTGGGCTTAACTTAGGATTAATATCGGGTATATATACGTGAGAGGCTATATGACACCTCCGCATCAGCCTCGATCCGCGCTGGATCATAGTCTGGACGACGCACGCAACGATGTGCTCCGCATGGGCGCGTTTATCGAGCAACAGGTGGCCAATTCGGTTCTGGCGCTAAAGAATCACGACCTCGTGCTCGCGCACCAGGTGATCGCGGGCGACGAACGCATCAACGCCCTGCGGTATCAGGTAGAGGATGAGACGCTGCGCACGATTGCGACGCAGCAGCCGACGGCCAGCGATTTACGGAAAGTCCTCGCAGCCACGCATATGGCGATCGAGCTGGAACGCATGGCCGACCATGCCAGCGGCATTGCCAGCATCGCCGTGCGGATCGGCGACGAACCGCTGATAAAACCGCTGGTGGATGTCCCACGCATGCAGGAGATCGTGTGCGAGATGATCCATGATGTGCTGGGGTGCTTTGTCCATCTCGACGCCGACTGTGCCAGGATCGTGTGTGAGCGGGATGACGAAGTCGACGCCTTGTATACCCAAGTTCTGCGCGAACTGCTCACCTACATGATGGCCGACGCCAAGAACATCACCCAGGCGACGTATTTGTTGTGGGTCGCCCACAATCTCGAGCGCATCGGCGATCGCGTCACCAATTTGGGCGAGCGCGTCATCTTCGCGGCCACGGGCGAACTTGGTGATTACAAACCTACCAAGCCTACGTCAGTGGCAAGTGAACCGGTCAAGCCTTGACATCACGCGTGTCACCGTCTCATCTCAGTTACCCAGTTACTTTATCCCGTTATGCCCAAGGTTTTGATCGTCGAAGACGAAACCATTTTGCTGGACTTGCTCGCCAAACATCTAGAAAGCGAGGGGTACACCGTAGTCACCGCCCCCAGTGGCGATGACGGTTTAGAACTAGCGCGCAAAGAGCTGCCCGATATCGCCGTGCTAGATGTGATGCTGCCCGGCCTTGATGGCTTGTCGCTGTGCCGGATTTTGCGCCGAGAGAGCGACATGGCGATTATCTTGCTCACCGCCCGCGCAGGCGAGATCGATCGGGTCATCGGACTGGATAACGGCGCCGACGACTATGTCGTCAAACCGTTTAGCCTGCCCGAGCTGACGGCCCGCATCCGGGCAGCGCTCAGGCGCGCACCAAAACGCTTGGAGAACCTGCTGCGCGCTGGGGATGTGCAGCTCGACCTCGTGTCGCGCCGGGTGCATTTGGCCGAGCGTGAGCTCAAATTCAGCCATAAGGAATTTGAGCTGCTCGCCACGCTGATGCGAAACAAAGGCGCGGTGCTGTCGCGCGAATTTTTGATCACCCAGGTGTGGGGCTACGACTTTGATGGTGATGTGCGCACGGTCGATGTGCATGTGCGCTGGATCCGTGAGAAGATCGAACGCGACCCCAGCCGGCCAGAACGGCTACAAACCGTGCGCGGTGTCGGCTACCGCATCGATTGAGTTCCCTGTACGTTGACAGAGGCGTCTTGCGGACTCGAGCGCACCACGCACACCTTGCCCCGCGGGACGCGCCGGATGGCCGGATAGTCCGGTGGACATGGTAGCCTTGGCGACATGCGACGACTCGTCCCGATGATGAGCGCCCTCGCGTTCACCATCGCCGCATGCGCTGCCTCACCCACCTCAACACCACCACAAACGCCTGCGGCAATCCCTGCATCGGCGCCAGCGGCAGCACCGGTCACCCTGTATCCGACCCCGAGCCGGGCCACGCGTATTCCATCCCCAACGCCGTCACCGGGGGCGCCCACTGTGCCGGACAGCCCAGCCCCGACGCAGACCTCACAGCCGCCTAGGCCGACGGCGCCAGCCACCACTGCCTCTACCCCGACGGCGACGCCGTATCCCCTGCCAAAGATATCGCTCGAGCGCGACGGCGTCAATGTCGTCGATTATGGCAACACGAATATCGAGGCGCTCAAGCCGCTCAGGTTTGGCTGGCTGCAAGTGTTTAATCCGCCTGAGTTCCCGATCTTTGGTTATCGCGTCCTATACCGCTTGCCGCTGGGCAATGCCATCAGCGGCAAGCGCGAGGATATCGACGCCTGGGCAGATGCGCTCGAAGGCTTGGCGCGCGACCGCAAAGGGATCATCAACGCCTACACCATCGGCAACGAGGTCAACCTGACGCGCGAGTGGGGTGGTCAGCCACCCAACCCGACCCTCTACACCAAGCTGCTGGCCATCGCCTACGCCCGCATCAAGACCGCCGACCCAGACGCGCTTGTGGTCTCGGCCGGACTCGCGCCCACGGGCGGCACGGGCGGCGATGCCAGTAGTGCGATGGATGACTTGGCGTATGCAAAGGCGATGTTTGACACAGGCGCGCTGGACGTGATGGACGCCTATGGCTTCCACCCGTATGGCTTCGCCTCTCCGCCGGAGCGCGACCCGCTCGAGGCGGATGCAAATGGGCTGGTCTTCCGGCGCGCTGAGGCGCATCATGCGTTGCTGGCACAAGCTGGCGCTGGGAACATGCCCATGTGGGCGACCGAATTTGGCTGGATCATCGATGCCAAGGAAGAGGGCCAAACGTGCACTTGGCCAGGCCTGGATTGGCAGCGTGTCAGCCGCCAGCAACAAGCCGGGTATGTGATCCGGGCGTACGACTATGCGCACCAGCACTGGCCGTGGATGGGGCCCATGTTTTTGTGGAACTATGACTTTAGCCGCGCGGCGCAGTATCCCGACCCGTGCGAGCAAATGAAGTTCTATTCGATGCTCGATGAAGCTGGCCAAGAACGGCCGCTGATGCAGGCCTTGCGGACTGCGACGGGGCGATAAGGCAACTGAGGCAACTGAGGCAACTGAGGCACCTGAGACGCGCATGATGCGCACTTTCAAACCAGCTGTCGGCTGGTCACAGGCGTAAACTACTACCATGGCGCGCGCCCATACCTGCCTGGGCGAGATGTGAGCCTGCGCACACGAGCGCGCGCCTTCAGGTTATCACGCAAGACGAAATATGTGCGGACGATACACACTTACCCTAGATCCATCTGAACTGATGGCACACTTTCACCTCTCAACTGCGGATATCACGACCACGCCCCGATATAACATCGCGCCGACCCAGCCGGTCGCCGTGATCTATGACGAATCACCAACGACGCTGTCCTCTGCCAAGTGGGGTCTCATCCCCTCCTGGTCGAAAGACCCCAGCATTGCTTCCAAAATGATCAATGCCCGGGCCGAGACGCTGGACGAAAAACCAGCCTACCGGACACTCTTCAAGAAAAAGCGCTGCCTCATTCCAGCCGACGGCTTCTATGAATGGCGCAAAAACGATGACGGCTCTAAAACCCCGATGCGCATCCTTCGCAATGACGGCCAGCCGTTCGCCTTTGCCGGCCTGTGGGATACGTGGAAGACACCCGAGGGCGACCGGCTAAAGACCTGCACCATCATCACCACCGCGCCCAATACGCTCATGGAAGGCATCCATAACCGCATGCCCGCCATGCTGCTGCCCGAGGCCGAAGCCGAGTGGCTGAACAAGGCCAACGATGACGCTGGCTACTTAAAATCGCTGCTAGGACCCTACCCGGCCGAGGCGATGAAAGCCTACGAAGTCTCGCGGCGCGTCAACACGCCCAAATTCGACGAGCCGTCGCTGGTGCAGGTCCTCAATCCAGCTTGAAACTGGCTTGACCAAAGTCAGCATCCAGATCTGAACTCAACGCGGGCTAGAGCACCCGGAGCACATATCAGCGCCCAGTTGATGGGCTCGGCCCGCTCGGCGTGTTTGGTATATCAGGCGTATTGGCCAAGATCAGCATCGTATACGGCTCACCCCCCGGCAGGGACAGCCGCACCCGCATGCGCCATCGGGCAGCCTGGCCGCTTGAGAAGAAGGTGCCACGCGCGATATATCGCCCTGGAGAGAGGCTGACCAGTAGGAACCGGGTGCCATCCACCTGGTCACTCGGGGCGATCTCGAGGGTCGGCGTCACCGCGCGCATGGCACCTGTCGCGTCGTCATTTGCACTCAGCGTTAGCGACTCCGCCGTGTCAGCTCGCGGCGGCCATGGCTTGACCGTCGCCTTCAGCACTGTGCCTGAGACGATTTGCAGGCCCGTGCCTTGCATGTCGAGCGGGAGCGCCATGTTGTCGATCGGCACCGCTAGGGTCTGTTCTCCTAACCCGGTGCGCCAGCGCGCAAGCATGATGGTCGCGCCGACGAATAGCGAGGCAGCCACAAGCGCAGCGATGACCAGGCACAACGCGGCGCGGGGCAGAGGGGCCGAGACAGCGTATCGCATCAAGCGGTCCTGATGGCTCTGAAGGCTTACCGGTAATTCAGGCAATTCCTGTCGCGTCACCGGACAAGATACAACACAGTAAACACCACCAGCCACACGCTGGTGATGAAAAACCAGTAGAAGGCCGTGCCTTGCACCATCAGCCGACGCTGGGCGCTAAACTGACCCATCAAGCCACGCACCACCACCACCACCATCAAGGTCACCCCGACAAACACGCGTAAGACATGAAAGAGTAACAAAAAAGTAAACGACGAGCCGTAGGAGCTGCCCTGCGCCATCAGCGCCAAATCGGCAAACTCCGCAATCTGCACGGCCATAAACACCACGCCCAGGGCTGAGGCGGCGACAAACCCGCGCAACATGCCGTGCCGATCACCGCTTGCCATCGCCCGGTTGCCCAGCCACACACACACCATGCTGCACAGGACCACACAGGTGTTGAAGAGCGCGGGCAAAATAGACGGCGGATGCACGCCAACGGGCGGCCAACTTCGGGCCGTGGCCCGCAGATAGAAAAACGCCAAAAACAAGCCGAGAAAGAACATCGACTCGCTGATGACGAAGATGCCAACACCCAGCAAGCCAATGTTCTTGCGCGGCGAAGCGGGTGTGGCGGACGGAGGACTCAAAGTAGACGTTCGCATATAAACGAGCACTTAAACGAGCACTCGCCAAATATATGAGTGCTTGGTCAGACCAGCATCAGCCGTTGACAGCCTCGCGGCGCGAGACCAGTCGGGCGGCATCAGTGCTGCTCCACCCCAGCATTCTTGATCTCGTCATACAGCCAGGTGCCAAGGCCAGCCACGGTGCCCAGCGCGCCGATGACACTCACGATTGGGCCGAACACCAGTCCAAAGACCAGAGCCGTCATCCCTAAGGCCAGGATAATCGGCGACAAACTTGGCGAGGGCATGTGTGGCTCGTCGTGCTCATGTTCGTGATTGTCTACGGGTGTGGCTGACGATGCGGACGGGCCCGGAACGCCCGCAGGGGCTGAGGAAGTTGAAGGTGCCATAGGTGCTTTTCCTAAATGGTTTGGGGTGAAATCAGAGTTAACACTGGGTTAGCGAAACGAGTCATGGGTGCCGACGGCGAACGCATCGTCTCGGGCGCACACTGCTCACGCCGCTAGCGTGGCGCGTAGATGCTGACCCATAGCAGGCCAATCGCCGTCCCGATGGCGATAATGCCAAAACAGGCGATGACGGTCGCCGTCGCCCGGCGTCTCATGTTTTTGGGAATCATCTTAAAAGTCCAACCGCTTCGAACACGTAAGGCGCCCGAAGCGCTTACATCCAAACGCTCACCCGGTCGATCATCATCACCCCGAAGAGCAAAAATAGATACAACAGTGAATAGACATACAGTTTGAGCGCTGCCTGCGGCGTGTGTTGCCTATTTACCTGCCACGCCAACCACACAAACCAGCCACCCAGGGCCAAAGCGCCCACAAGATACAGCCCGCCCATCGCTTGGAGCGGCACTAAGACAAGCGTGATAGCGACCATGCCCAGCGAATAGATCAGCATCTGACGGGTGGTCTCACCCTCACCCGCCACCACCGGCAACATCGGCACTCCGGCCGCGGCATAATCCCGGCGCTTCATCAGCGCTAGCGCCCAAAAGTGCGGCGGCGTCCAGTAGAACACGATCACAAACAGGATGATCGCCGGTAGCGTCAGCGAACCGCTGGCCGCCGCCCAGCCAATCAGCGGTGGGATGGCGCCCGCGCCACCGCCGATCACGATATTTTGCCAGGTCGAGCGTTTGAGCCAGCGGGTGTAAATCACGGTGTAATACACAAAGCCCAGGACAGCGAGCGCCGCTGATAACAGATTGACAAAGACGGCAAAGATAACAAACGACGTGGCCGCGAGCGCCAGGCCAAACCCAAACGCCTGACGCCTAGAGATGCGGCCAGCCGCCGTTGGCCGCAGGCGAGTCCGGCTGCCGAGCGCCGGATCGATGTCAGCATCGTAAGCCATGTTCACCGCGTTGGCACCACCGGCCATCAAATAGCCGCCGATCATCGTCCAGGCGACCAGCGGCCAGGGCGGTAACCCCGCGTTTGTCAGGAACATGCCGGCCAGCGTCGTGAACAGGAGCAAGGAGATCACACGCGGCTTGGTCAACACGACATAGTCGCTTAGCTTTTGCTGCCAGACGGGCATGGGTTGCCGGACCGGACGGGCTGCGGGCTCGGGCAGTGAGACCTCAAGACGTGGGGCTAGCACCAGCGCCGCAACCGTGACCATCCACACGAGCCCGCTCAAGGCGCTATGGAGCGCCGATAGGATCGCTGGCCGGTCAAGCACGACCATCAGCCAGCCGGCCGCGCCCTCGGCCAGGAACAAAACGGCTACCCAGATCAGCATCACCCGGAGCGGCTGTGCCAGCTTAACCGCGGGGCGAAAGGCTTTGCCCAGCATCGAGGCCAGCACCGCGCCGGTGACAAATACCAGCACACGATGCAGCCACTGCACGAGGGTGTATCGGTCACCACCGGGTAAGAGCGCACCATTGCAGGCCGGGAATTCTGGCCCGCATACCAGCGCCGCGTTGTTGCCCGACACCCATGCGCCTGTCAGGAGCAGGGCTGCGATGACAAGCGCAAGCGTCGCGAACGAGCGCCGGAAGCGCTTGGTCTGGTGACCATCGGCCTGTCGATC
>Ga0075021_10000492_pt1 | contig 20949 bp, 18 predicted proteins | sample ColStrG_CSR_2012_FD_72749 | JGI IMG/M metagenome (GOLD analysis project Ga0075021, IMG submission 72749) | Freshwater sediment microbial communities in response to fracking from Pennsylvania, USA - Cold Stream Run_MetaG_CSR_2012 | ecosystem: Environmental > Aquatic > Freshwater > Creek >...
CTGCTTATTCCTATCGCGGCGTGCTCGCGCGGGGATTTGCTCTTGTCCGAGACGACGCGGGGCGTCCCCTGCGCTCGGCCGCTGCTGTCGACGGCGGTATGCGGCTCGATATTGAATTTTCCGATGGCCGCGTAGGCGCAACCGCTGACAGTAGTCGTGTCTCACAGCCGCCTGGCAAGCCCAAATCGCGCGGCGAGCACGGCGGGGGATCCAGTGGGCAGGGCAGCCTGTTCGGGTGATAAACCTTACTCGAGGGTTTCGCTGACGCGCACGAACCATTATGTTTGCTTGGATACCGAATCCGGGAATGGGAGGCCGCTATTGCTCAATCGTTATGATCGCTCCCCGCCAATGAATGGCGAGGCGGAGGTGAAATACCTCGATGGCGATTTCCGCGTCGTGCGGCCGGGTGCGTTCGTGCGCTGCGCGGTGAGCGGTGTGCCGATCCCGCTTGAGGAACTCAAGTATTGGAACGTCGATCTGCAAGAGGCCTACGCGACGCCGGAAGCTGTTTTGCAGCGATATAGCGATCCTCACGCGGTCAAAAAATAAGCGCTTAGCTCCTGAGCTTCGAGATCAACAGCTGGCGCAGTTCGCCGGCTTCTTCGACCATCATTGTTACCCGAAGCGTGTGCGCTCGCGCGGCGAGTGCACCAAGCAACTGCTCGCCCGCCATGCGTGCGTGGTCCTTCTCCGTAGTCAGGAGCGCCAGGCCGCTGTGTTCAGCCTGCATAATGAGCTCCGCAGCTTCCTCTGCCGTATAGCGGTGATGATCGGCAAATACCCTCCGCTCAGTTACGGTAATTCCGGCCTCAACGGCAGTTGCAAAAAATTTCTGCGGATCGCCGATGCCTGCGAAAGCCAAAACGCCGCGTCCTTTCAGAATCGCAAGCTCCTCCGGATGCGGCGCGAGACGGCCATGAAATACCGGAAGGTTACGCGCGCGAACTCGCTGAACGATATCGTCGGCGCCGGCGCCGTTGCCAACCACCAGCAGCGCATCGGTTTGTGCGATCTGTGTGCCCAAGGGCGCGCGCAAAGGTCCGGCAGGGAATATGCACCTGTTGCCGACGCCGCGTCGCGCATCGACGACGGCCAGTGTAAAATCCTTCACCAACGAAGGATTCTGTAAGCCATCGTCCATGATGATAAGACTGGCACCTTGTGCGCGAGCAAACGCTGCACCGGCGCCGCGATCACGTGCAACGACGGTCGGCGCGACATGTGCAAGCAGCAGCGCTTCATCGCCGACTTGAGCAGCAACATCTTCACGAGCATTCACAAGCTTCGGGCCTGCGACGACTCCCCCATAGCCGCGACTGAGACAAAAAGGGCGTTCGCCGACATCCGCGAACATTCTTGCGAGCATCATTGCCGTGGGAGTCTTGCCTGCTCCTCCGAGCGTGAAATTGCCCACACATAAGACTGGCACTCCCGCGGACGTGCCTTTGATCGCCATACGTTTCGCGGCAATCGCGCCATAACCGAATCCCAGCGGAGCAAGCAGGCCTGCGGCGAGGCCGGCCCTACGCCACCAGAAGGTCGGCTCACGCATGTCGGGTCCGTTGATGCAGTTGGAGCTGCATCAAATAAGGGTCGAGCGACACCAGTGTGCGATCGAGCGCGCCCCCCAAATTCTCCACCACAACATGTCCTGCTTGACCGACACGGGCGCAGGCATCGGGGTCGCTAAGCCAGGAGGTAAGGTATGCGGTTAGTCGGTTGACGCCGTCAATCGGTTCCGCGCCATGAGCGTTGTCGAGCGCCGCATAGATCTCCGCGAAATTCCAGACATGCGGACCATGAAGAATTGCAGTGCGTAGCTTTGCCGCCTCGACCGGGTTTTGCCCGCCGTGTCTGACCAGTGAGCCGCCGATAAACACTGCGGATGCCAGCCGATAGATCAGGCCAAGCTCGCCAACCGTGTCCGCGACATAAATCTGGGTTGTGCGTGTGGGCAGTTCGCCGCGCGAGCGCAGCGCTGCCGCTAAGCCGGCGGCGGCGGCGATCTCCGCGATGCCTGGGCCCCGTTCAGGATGGCGTGGCGCAATCAGGGTCAGCAGGCCCGGAAAACTGGTGTGCAGACGAGCATGCGCCTCTATGACCACACCCTCTTCGCCGGCGTGAGTGGAAGCGGCTGCAATCAAAGGGCGGCCGGCGATTGCATCTTGGAGTATCGCAAGCGCTGCCGGATCGGCAGGCGGCGCCGGTGCGTCGAGCTTGAGGTTGCCCGTGGTAACGACATTCGATGCACCCAGCTCGCTGAGGCGTGCGGCATCGGACGAGGTACCTGCCAGGCAAAGATCAAGACGCTGAAGCAAAGCGGCGATCGAATCCGGCAGGCGACGCCAGCGATCGAATGAATTCTCCGACAGGCGGGCGTTAACGAGAACCATCGGTATGCCGCGCGCCGATGATTCGATCATCATGTTTGGCCAAAACTCGGATTCCACGAACAGTGCGAGATCCGGCCGCCAATGATCTAGAAAGCGACGGACGAAGCGCGGAATATCGAGCGGAATGAATTGATGGATCACTTCGCGTGGAAGGCGCTGTTCGGCGAGACCACCTGAGGTGACCGTGCCGGTAGTCACCAACATGCTGATGCCGCGGGCGCGAATGCGATCTATCAAGGGCAGAACGCTGGCCAGTTCCCCGACGCTGGCGCCGTGCAGCCAGACAAGGGGGCCTTCCGGCCGCATGATGCGATTTTCGCCTCGGCGCTCCGGCAGACGCTGACGATGTTCCTTGCCACGCTTAAGACGCCGCGCCAGGAGGATAGGGGTGAACGGGCCCACCGCCGCGGACAAGAGCCGATACATCCGCAACCCGACCGGTAGCTTGTCGCTCAAGGTTTGCCACTCCCGGTTCCGTCGGCGATCTCGTATGCGCGTGCTGTGACCCGACTAAGTTCGCTTTCGACCAGTCGTCTCGCCGCCTCTAAGGCCGTATCGTCGGAATCCTGCGGTACTTTTATCGCGTTGCTCGCCACAATTGCTATCCGGCCGAACGGCAAGTTGATGGCGGAATGATCCCAATTGTCGAGCTCGATCCGTCGGCTCGAGGCTATCGCCACGGCGTAGATCGGGCGCCCGGAGTGTTGCGCGAGCTTCACGATGCCAAGGCCAGCAATGCGTGCGACTTTTGGAACGTCGGCGGTCATTGCAATATTGTAGCCTTCATTCAGGGCATGAAGCATCTCCGTGAAAGCGGCGGCGCCGCCCTTGCGGTGAAACTCACCGTTATGCGCGCCGGAGCCGCGGATAGTTCCGATGCCCAGCCGCTCCGCAGCGCGCGCATTGATCTCGCCATCTCGATGGCGCGAAATCAGTACCTTGGTGCGATGACGCGGATCGTCGCGCTTGATGAAGGGTGCCATGAAATGCTGGCCGTGCCACATCGCTATGATTGCTGGCATCTCAGCCGATTCATAGATGCCCATGGGCTCGAGATTGGTCCGGCTGGTATGCCACACAAATCGCAGATATGAGGCAGCCACCCCACCGACAGCTTCCTGGAAGGCGGACGAAGTGGCGATACGCTTGAACGATAGCATTGTCATCTAGCGCGCTGGTCGGCCCGCGGCGTCAGGATCGAGCAGGCGATGCAGGTGGACGATGAAATAGCGCATGTGGGCATTGTCGACAGTTCGCTGTGCCTTGGCCTTCCAGACGACGTAGGCGCTGGCATAGTTCGGAAAGACGCCAACGATGTCGATCTTGTCGAGGTCCTTGAATTCGCTGCTGCCGAGCTCGGTGAGTTCGCCGCCGAGGACGAGATGCAGCAATTGTTTGTTTGTGGTGGGCGATTCTGTGGACATCAGCCGGTCCTTGGGTCGATGAGCGTCAGCGGTGATTCTGGGGAGGTTACGTCTAAGCGAATTCGATTTCTCGGTCGCGCACGAGCTCGATCAACGCATTGTGGCGCGCACAGCCGGCGGCTATCAGTGCGCCGTGGGCGGATTGCGGCTCGTTGTATCTAAGCGGCCGGCCGGCGAAATCGGTAAGCGCCCCGCCGGCTTCGTGCACCAAAAGATCGGCCGCTGCAAGGTCCCAGTCATGACTGCCGCCAGATGCGAGCGCAGCATCAAGTGTTCCGTGCGCAACACGCGCGATTCGCAATGCGAGCGAATGCACTTTCGGCTGAGCCAATATTTCCGGCGTTAGCCCAGAGAGATGATCAAGATAGCGCTTGGGGCCCGCGAGTCTCGCGCCACCGAGCGAATCGCCAAGGCTCACTTTGATCGGCCTACCATTGAGGGTGGCACCGGCGCCACGCGAACCAAGAAACATCTCATCGGTTACTGGTGCGTAGAGCGCCGCGACCAGCGGGCAGCCCGATTCGGCGAGCGCAACGGAAATGGTCCAGTCAGGGCGGCCGGAAATGTAGGCGCGGGTACCGTCGATTGGGTCGACGATCCAGGCGAGGGGCAGAGCGTGATCGGACGTGCGATCCTCGGTTTCTTCCGAGATCCAGACGGCGCCTGGCGCGAGCACAGGAAGCCGCTCGCGCAACAGATCGTTGACTGCGATATCGCCCTCAGTCACCGGCGAGCGGTCGGCGCCCTTGGTCCAGTGTTTGAACGGGCCGCGCGCAGTTACACGCGCTAACTCGCCGGCTTCGCGCATTGCGACTTCGAGCGCGCCGCGCAATGCGATGGCGTCACTGACCCGCAACGGTCAAACCCTCTACGCGCAGCGTCGGCGCATTGGTGCCATAACGGAACTCAAGGTCACTAGCTGGCGTGAGTGTGCGAAATATATCAAGCAAATGTCCCGCGATCGTGACCTCGCTCACGGGATAGGTACGCTTGCCATTCTCAATCCAGAAGCCCGAGGCGCCGCGGCTATAGTCGCCTGTTACCATGTTCGCGCCCACGCCGATCAGATCGGTGATGTAGAACCCGTCTGCGATATCTGCGATGAGTTCTTCGGGGCTCAGTCGGCCCGGCTCTAAATGTAAATTGCTAGGCCCGGGTGAGGTCACGGACGAGCCGGCACGCTGAGCGTTGCCGGTGGTAACAAGACCAAGTTCGCGCGCGGTTGCACTATCCAGCAGCCACGAGCGAAGGACGCCGTCCTCGACCAGCGCAAGCTTCTTGCAGGCGACGCCTTCACCATCGAACGGATGAGAACGCAGGCCGCGCTTGCGCAATGGATCGTCTATAATGTGAATGCCCGCGGCGAACAGTCTTGCGCCCATCTTGTCCCGCAGAAAACTGGTCTTGCGCGCTACCGAGGCGCCATTTGCGGCGCTAGCGAGATGCGAGACCAACGAACCGGCGGAACGTGGGTCGAATACCACTGGCACCTTGCGAGTCGAAACCTTGCGCGGATTGAGCCGAGCGACGGCGCGTTCGCCAGCGCCGCGCCCGATCATCTCCGGGCGCTCCAGATCCGCCGTGTGCCGTACCGAGGAATAATCGTAGTCGCGTTCCATACTGGTGCCGTCACCGGCGATCGCTGTCATCGACAGGCCATAGTTCGATCCAACATAGGTGCCACGGAAACCATAGCTGGTGACCAGTGCCATCCCGCCTATTCCGGCCGAGGCGGAAGCGCCACCCGATTTACTGACGCCCTTGACGGCAAGGCCTGCTTGTTCAGCGGTGCGCGCCCCCGCTTCGAGGTCGCCGACCGTCGGCAACTTGGGGTCGATCAGATCGAGATCGGGAAAATCTCGCGCCAGGAGGTTTGCGTCGGCGAGACCGGCGAACTTGTCCTCAGGTGTCGCTCGCGCCATAGCGATGGCTCGTTCGGCCAAGGCGGTTGCGTCGTGATCGGCTAGGTCGTTGGTAGCCACCGTAGCCTGCCGGCGGCCGACCAGTACGCGCAGGCCCAGATCATCGCCCTCCGCACGCTCGGATTCTTCAACTCGTCCGTCACGGACTTCAATACCCAATGACATTGTACGTATTGCCACTGCGTCGGCAGCATCCGCTCCGGCAGCACGCGCCGCTTTGACCAGTCGCTCCGCGCAGTCTGTCAGTGGGGAAAGGTCGAGCAACGATGAGGTGGGAGCGAGCATTGGGTTGGCTTTCACATGGGCGCGGTTGCGGCGCGGTTCAACCGTCAAACCAGACAATTTGGGCAGCCGCGGCAATACCTCGTCAATCATGGTTTGCAACGGGTCGTCAATCATCCGTCGCAAAGCACTCCTCGCTACGACCGGTTAACCCAGAACATTAAGCGGATTCGGACGCGTTTCTGCCATGTTTGGCACGCGACCCGGCACAAGAAATCGGGCGCGGGAGAGTTTCGAGGCGTCAAATGCGAAGTGGCGGATACGCCGGGTCGGGCCGCGCCCTGCGGCTCGACCCATTCGGCTTGCCTGTACGGTTTTCTGCGAGCGACGCCTCTGCCGACGGGCATGTGCGCGACGTCGAGCTCCATCGAGAACGCGTCGTGTTGCGGCGTTCGCTATCCGGCATGCGCATGGCGCTCAATATGCCGGTTTCTGCCTATGACGGCATATCATTGCGATTGGTGCCGAGCGAAGGCGGAACAGAAGACGTGCTGGCTGTTGTGCTCAAGCACAGTGACCCCGCACTGACGTTGCCATTGTTTGTGACATTGCAACCGGACGACGCGCTGGCCGAATGGCGCGCCTGGAGCCAGCTGCTCGGGGTGCCCCTCCTGCTGGCCGAACAGAATAAAGTTTCGCAGGTCACGATTGCGCAGTTGGGTGAACTGAACATCGAGCGTCCTCGGCCTCGCCGACGCCGTCGCAGTGCGCTGAAACTTCGGCGTCCCTCAATTCTTCTCCGGCGCGGGTGCGGCAAGATCAGCGAGACGACGCGGATCCATCGCGGAGAACGTGAGATTATCGCCAGAAATTAAGTTTATCGGATTTTTCTACTTGCACCGTTGCAGCTTCAGCGAACCACCTTCTTGCATATTCATTTCGATGTGGTCTGCATCGATTTTTCGTAGTGCGTAAGAGGTGTGCCCGGCACTGATTTGTCCGGTCGAGAACTCATCGACAATGCGATAGGTCGACAATCCCTCTGGCGTCACCGACTGATTCCGATAAGCCGGCACGCCGCCGTTGCTGTCGGTGCGCTGGTCGCCATTGAACTCGATCACACGCTTTCCGGTGCAATCGATGGTGCCTTTTTCCGTACTTGAGCTTTGGCCCCATTTACCCACGACCGGGTAAACCTGCGCGAGCGCCGGCACGGCGAGCAACAACGCGGATATAATCATCATCATCTTCATCATCATGCGCATGTTCGAAGACTCGCACCACGGACGTTAAAATCAAGCGCCAGTACTGTAGATGCTTAACGGCGCAGAGCCACAACGTGCTCAATTAACGATTATTCGGTGCCATATCCGCCAGCTGTCGGCGTTTGAATGATGATGGCCTCGGATTCATCGATGACAGTCGCGTCACACCCCTGCAAGCGTTCCATCTGGCCGTCCCTGCGCCGCGCCCAGTTTTCGCCGACCTGACCCGCTTCACCGCCCGCGAGGCCGAAGGGCCGCACCCGCCGGTGGCCGGACAAGACCGTGCATTCCATCTTTTCGAGGAAACGTATGGTGCGACGGATGCCGTCGCCGGCGTGCCATTGGCCACGGCCGCCGGAGCCGGCGCGGATATGGAAATCCTCGAGCATTACGGGATAGCGGAACTCCAACACCTCCGGATCGGTGAGGCGGGTATTCGTCATGTGGGTGTGAACTGCATCCGTGCCATTGAAACCGGGACCGGCGGGCGAGCCCGAGCAAATGGTTTCGTAGTACTGATAGCGCGCATTGCCGAAGTTGAGATTGTTCATGGTGCCCTGCGCGGCCGCAAGTGCGCCGAGCGCGCCGAAAAGACAATTGGTCACCGCCTGTGACGTCTCCACGTTGCCGGCGACCACGGCGGCTGGGAACTCCGGCGACAGCATCGATCGCTTTGGGATCACGATATTGATTGGCTTCAGACACCCGGCGTTCATCGGGATGTCATCATCGACCATAACGCGAAATACGTAGAGGACCGCCGCGCGAGTCACCGGCTCCGGCGCATTGAAATTGGTTGGCTGCTGTTCGCTTGTGCCGGTGAAGTCCACTGTCGCCTCGCGTTTTGCCTTATCCACCGTGATTTTCACTTTGATGGCGGTGCCTTGATCCATCTCATAGTTGAATTCCGAGTCGTGCAGCCGGTCGATGACGCGCCTCACGCTTTCGGCCGCGTTGTCCTGCACGTGTTGCATATAGGCTTTCACGACAGGCAACGTGAAATGCGTGACCATCTTGCGTAGCTCTGCCACGCCCTTTTCATTTGCGGCGATCTGCGCCTTGATGTCGTTGATATTTTGTACCGGATTGCGCGCCGGATATTTTGCGCCGGTGAGTGCCGCCATCAGCTCCTTCTCGCGGAAGCGGCCGCGGTCGACAAGCTTGAAATTGTCAAAAAGCACGCCTTCCTGCTCGATAGTGGTCGCGTTCGGCGACATCGAGCCGGGGGAGATCCCACCCACATCCGCATGATGTCCGCGCGAGGCCACCCAAAACAGAATCGCTTTCTTTCGGTCGTCAAACACCGGCGTGCAAACGGTGATATCCGGCAGGTGAGTGCCGCCGTTGTAAGGTGCATTGATGGCGTAGACGTCGCCAGGGCGGATGCGGCCCATGTTTTCGCGGATAATGGTTTCCACAGCGCGATCCATTGAGCCGAGGTGCACCGGCATGTGCGGTGCATTGGCGACCAGTGTGCCGTCATGCGCGAACACCGCGCATGAGAAATCAAGCCGCTCCTTGATATTGACCGAATAGGCCGTGTTCTGCAGGGATACGCCCATCTGTTCCGCGATCGACATGAAGAGGTTGTTGAATATTTCCAGCATGACCGGATCGGCATGCGTGCCGATGGCGTGCGCCCGCTTGAGTTTCCTGGCGCGCGTGAGCAGCAAGTGATTCTTGGCGGACAGTTCCGCCTGCCAGCCGGGCTCGACCACAATGGTCTGGTGCGGTTCGATGATGATGGCCGCGCCTTTGACCCGCGATCCGGGCTTAAGCTGATCACGGGTGTAGACATTCGCCTTGTGCCATTCACCGGCGGAAAAGAACTGCGTCCGCAGAGCGGGCTTTGGCAGCGCGGCACGCGACCGCTTCATAGTCTTTTCGCTGAATTTGGTGCCGCCACCCACCGCCTCGACCGATACGGCTTCGACCACCATTTGTTTCGCGCGATCGATGAATCCGAAACGCGCCTTGTGCGCTTTCTCGAACGCGCGCTTCATCGCCGTCAAGGTGCCGGCTGCTACTACCAGGGCGGTATCGGTCCCCGCATAACGAATATGCGCACGCACGTATATTTTGATCTTGCCCGCGGTTACGCCCTGGCTGGCAACCTCGGCTTTCGTCTCCTTGCCGAGCGCGGCGCCGATACGTGCCATAGCCTTCAGCGCTTTGTCGCCGAACGGCAGCTCGATAGCCTGTTCGCGCGTTGCGCGTATATCGGCGAGGCCCATGCCGTAGGCAGACAGCAGCGAAGAGAACGGATGCATGAGCACGCGGGTCATTCCCAGGGCGTCAGCAACCAAACAGGCGTGCTGGCCGCCGGCGCCGCCGAAGCAGTTGAGCGCGTAGCGGGTGATGTCATATCCGCGCTGCACTGAAATCTTCTTGATCGCATTGGCCATGTTCTCCACTGCGATCTTGATAAAACCATCAGCAACTTCTTCGGCTTTAAGGCCCCCGACCTGTTGCGCCATGTCGGTGAAGCCGTTGCGTACGGCATGTGCGTCGAGAGGGAGGTTCTGCGAAGGGCCGAAGATCTTCGGGAAGAATTCGGGGATGAGTTTCCCGACCATGACGTTCGCATCGGTGACGGCGAGCGGGCCGCCGCGGCGGTAGCACTTAGGTCCCGGATTGGCACCAGCGGAGTCGGGCCCGACGCGGAAACGTGCGCCATCGAAATGCAGGATGGAGCCGCCACCGGCAGCGACCGTATGAATAAGCATCATAGGAGCGCGCATGCGCACACCAGCCACCTCGGTTTCGAAGGCACGCTCGTATTCGCCGTCGAAATGGGAAACGTCGGTCGAGGTGCCGCCCATGTCGAAACCAATGAGATGATTGAGGCCGGCCTGCCGTCCAGTTTCCGCCATACCGACGACCCCACCAGCGGGGCCAGACAGGATGGCGTCCTTTCCCTGGAATAGTTCGGCGGCTGTCAGCCCCCCGGACGACATCATGAACATCAGCCGGGCAGCAGATCTTCTTGCGTCGAGATCCTTGTCCACCTCTGCTACGTAACGGCGCAAGATCGGTGACAAATAGGCATCCACCACCGTGGTATCGCCGCGACCGACGAGCTTGATCAGCGGCGACACTTCATGACTCACCGACACCTGCGCGAACCCCATTTCTCGCGCGAGTGCGGCAATTGACTTTTCATGTTCTGGGAAGCGGTAGGCGTGCATGAACACGATCGCGACGGCTTTGATGCCGTCGGCCTTGGCCGCGACCAAGTCCGCGCGCACCGCCGCGACATCTGGTTCCTTTTCGACCGTGCCGTCGGCGCGCACGCGTTCATCAATTTCGGCCACCCGTTCATAGAGCATTTCGGGCTTGATGATGTGGCGCGCGAAAATTTTCGGACGTGCCTGATAGCCGATCTTGAGCGCGTCACGGAAACCCTTGGTGATCAGTAAAAGCGTACGCTCGCCCTTGCGCTCGAGGAGCGCATTCGTCGCGATCGTGGTGCCCATCTTGACGGCGCCGACGCGGCCAGGCGGGAAAGTTTCACCGGCCTTCAGTCCGAGCAGATCGCGAATGCCCTGCACGGCGGCATCGGCATAGGCTTCCGGGTTTTCCGACAGCAGCTTATGCGCCACCAGCATGCCGTCAGGGCGCCGCCCAACCACATCGGTGAAAGTACCCCCGCGGTCGATCCAGAAATCCCAGAGTTGTGGCGGCTTTTTTCTCGACATGGGGCTGAACGTGGAAACGAAGGCCACACTATGTCCGGCCTGTCGGGGGCAAAACAAGCCCGCTTGGCTCGGCTCCAGGAAAAATGGTGACGCCATGAACGTGTTGGTTGTATTTGCGGTCGCGTCGCTGGCGACGGTTTCGGCCCCACAGGTGCAAACAAAAATCGGCTTCGCTGCTGGTTTAGGGGCGTCCGCAAAGGAACCGGAGTCGGCGAAGGCACTCATCCGCTTCCTGACTGCATCTGCAGCAGCAGCGACGCTCAGGGCCAAGGGCGTCGACCCGATCTGACGCCCCTGACAAGGAACGGCTTGATCTCGATCTAAAGTCTTGCCTGGCGGCCACTGCCAACGCCATCATGCGCGGGGGTGCGCGTGATACGCATTTTGCTCGACAAGCTTTATCTCTTCGCGGGGTACGCTGCCGGCGGCTTTTTGATAGCCATCTTCGTGTTGATGATGTTGCTGTCTGCCGGCCGTCCCATGGGTCTGAATATTCCGGCCGGAGACGATCTTGTCTCGTGGTGCATGGTAGCGACGTCGTTTCTCGGCCTTGCCCATACCTTCCGTATGGAGAAATGATCCGCGTCGGGCTCTTGATCGACCAGCTGGAAGGTCGCGCACGCCACGTCATTGAAATCGCGTCGCCAAAATTGGCGGGGGCCCGGCGGTTTTTGCCGCCGAGCCCCCTTACAACGTATCAGCCGGCCTGTAAGCCGGGTTCTGTATGGCCCACGGCGCGAACCGCAGACGTGACGGCCATTCCTCTTGCACGCCGGTTTCCCGGCGCATCAAGCAACCTACCCGAATGACTGGTCCGGACGGACCTGAGGCTCTCGCCACAACGTCATTCCTATTCGGTCTTGCTCCCGGTGGGGTTTGCCGTGCCGTTTTCGTCACCGAAAACGCGGTGCGCTCTTACCGCACCGTTTCACCCTTGCCGCGGCTAAACGCAACGCGCCGAGGCGGTCTGTTCTCTGTGGCACTATCCCTGGGGTTTAACCCCCGCCGGACGTTATCCGGCACCGTTCGTCCATGGAGCCCGGACTTTCCTCCCCGGCCACCTTTCGGTATTGGCGCGGAGCGGCCGTCCAGCCGACTGACGCGATAGGAATGGGGAACGCAGGTCCCTGCGTCAAGCCTTGTTGCCGGACAGACTTAAAGAAACTTCTTCGGCAACCGAATCAGATCATTGGTGCAGGGCGCGTCTCGATGAGCGCGCGCAACGTCAGCAGTGTGGAGGGGTCGGCGATCCCGTCGACGCGCGCCTGCCGAAAATGACGCTGAAATGCTGCAATGACGTCCCCCGTTGGCTCATCATAAGTCCCGCTTTCCTCGAGACCATAGCCGTATGAGCGCAAAGCGCGCTGAAGACGGGCAACTGCATCACCGCGGTCGCCAGGCTTGAACCCCATGCCTTCGAGATCGAGCGGGGCGGCGCGCACCCAGTGACCGATGCCGGATTCGCTCAGCAGGCCCCATGGGAATTTCTCGCCGGGATCTTGCTTTCGGGCGGGTGCCACATCGGAATGTGCAAGTATCCGCTCAGCGCTGAGCGGCCCGCGACGGGTGATGATCGATTTGCACAGCGAGATGACCGCCGCAATCTGCCGCAGCGGAAAATCCTTGTATCCGAACTCGTGCCCAGGATTGACGATCTCGATGCCAATCGCGCGCGAATTGATGTCGGTCTCACCGGCCCATGACGATTCACCGGCGTGCCAGGCGCGTCTCTCCTCCAGTACGCATTGTACGATGCGGCCATCCTCGAATACCACGTAATGGCATGAAACTTTGCTTGCTGGCGCCGTCAGTTGCTTCAACGCAGCCTCGCCGGACTGCATGCCGGTATAGTGCAGCAAGATCATGTCTGGCGGACGGCCGTCCTTGCGCTCGTCAAAATTGGGCGAGGGTGCGACGTGGGCGACAATGAAGGAATCCGGCGAAAATACTGACATGGCCGGACCAAACCGGTGGGTGTGGGTGGAAGCGGGGCGGGCATAATTCACCGCGCGCGCTGAAAAAAGCAAGGCTTGCGGAAGGCTAACTTCGATTTGAAAGCGGAGTGTGACTAAGTCTGTTCCCCGTCGGCACCGCTCGTGGGCGCGGCTGTTTCTTCGCGGTGCGGACGGACGACGGTTACCGTACAAGGCGCTTCGGCGACAACACGCGCCGATACACTGCCGAGATGACGGCGCAGCCGCGAGCTTCCACGTGCCCCAATCACAATGTGGTCGACGCGGTTATGTCGGGCATAGTCGATGAGTTGGCTTGCGGGGTCGGTTGACTCGAGCACGTGATAGGTGATGCGCTCGGACGTAACCGGAATGGCTCGCGCCCAGTGTTTGAGCTCAACAAGACGTCCGAGGTGCGGATTTCGTCCCTGGGCGTCCTCGAGCTTATCAAGTGTGAGACGAGCGATCTTCAGCACATTGATACAGGCAAGCCGTGCGTTTGGCTCTGTCACGAGCACACGACGTACTGCAAGCGCGAGCGCCTGGCTCAGCGGCTCATGCCCGGGCTCAAGATCGATTGCAACCATGACAATCGGTGCCGCGGCGAGATGGCTGGTCAGGGCGCGACGTTGCCGTGGTGGCAGCTGGCGGGCCTGCCGCAACCACTGCCAGGTAGCGCTGAAAATGCCACCCCGGCGCATCCGCGCGGCGTGCTGTGTGAGGTTGACCTGGTCCGGATGTTGGAGATCAAAGGCTAGTTGAGCCGCCGTGGCATAGCGCGCCTCCGGATCGACCTCCAGGCAGCGCAGGATGATCTCCTGCAGCCATGGCGGGACGGCGGGATTGAGGCCGCGCGGCGGCGTCGGGTCCCGCCACAATCGGCGGCGCCAATTTTCGGCACGTTGCGGCTCGCCAAACGGACGCTCGCCGGTCGCCAAAAAATACAGCATCACCCCGAGCGCAAAAAGGTCACTGCGCGGATCACTTCGCTCGCCTAGCACCTGCTCGGGCGCGACATAGGCACCGGTCCCGACCGGGCCTTCTGTCTCTTCCTGCACTAAATCAGGCAACTGATCATGCCGCGATAGCCCAAAATCGATCAGAACGGCATCGTTCCCGCGCAAGATCACATTACTGGGCTTGAGATCGAGATGGATGACATGCTGGCGGTGGATATCGTGCAGGGCGAAAGCGATCTTCGCGCCAATCGCGGCAACTTCATCCGGTGGCAGCGGCGTTTTCTCCAGCAGCGCTTTCACAGTGGTCCCGGCGATAAATTCCATCACGATATATGGCCGCTCGAAATCGCCAGCCGCTACAAAGCGTGGCACGTGCGGACCAGAAAGGCGCGGCAGGATCATCTGCTCGACCTCGTAGCCAACGATCGTGAGCGGGTCTTCGCCGGCCCGCAACAGCGGGATCTTCATCACCATGGGCAGATCGTTGCCGCCGTGCGTTACGCGCCAGAAATTCGCCATGCCGCCCGCCTGTAGCGGCTCGACGAGACGAAAGCCGTCAACGAGTTGTCCGGCCTCGAGCCTGCGCGGATCCACGGCTCAACCCCCCTCGATCAAGCGATGGCTCAAGATGGCCGGCAGCCCGGCTTTGCGCACCTTGCGAGCGGCCGTTTCGTTGTCATAAGGCACGCGCACGTAGATCAGCACGTTGCGTTCGTTATCCAGCGCGCCATAGCAGGCGGCTGGATTGTAATCACGCGGCTGGCCGACTGATCCAATCACGGCAAGCCACCGCCGGGGTGCGAGCAGAGGGATTTCCACTGCCTGCACCGGCTGGAATCCTGCGAGTTTCCCAGTTGGCGACAAATGGAAGAGTTCTGGCACATGGACATGACCGCAAAATGTTGCCTGCGCTCGCGTAGCCATGAAGTTGCGGGAGGCGCTCTCAACACTGGTGATGTATTCCCAACGCTCCGGTGCGTGCGCGCTGGCGTGGACAAACAATCTGTTGCCGTCTTCGAGGGTCAACGGCAGCTGTGTGAGGAATTCGCGCTGCGTGAGGTCGAGCTTGGGCCGCGTCCAGTCGATCGCTTCGGCTGCGATCGAATTCATGCCGCCGGTGCCACTGAATATGGCGGCGTCGTGATTGCCGAGCAGCGCCACTGCACCGGCTTCGACTTCGCGCATCACTGTGTCCACCGCAAAAGCGGGATCGGCGCCGTAACCGACATAGTCGCCGAGGAAGATGAAGCGGCCGATGCCGGCACGGCGCGCGTGATCGAGCGTTGCCTCGAGCGCTTCGCGATTGGCGTGAATGTCGCTGAACAGCCCAATCCACATGACTTCACCCGGGCCCGGCCCGGCCGGGATTCGGCAACGTTTCTTTAAGTTTAACGGCCGTTAATGGCATTGACCTGCCGCAACCTACGCCCCCGGAGGGTTTGGGCCGATTTCTTGACGGCCATGTAATCCCATGATATCCCACAGCTTCCCAGTACTGGACATCACCCTGTTAAGCGCGAGCCGGGCTCAAAGCCCAGGTTTCCCCCGCAGGGGGTGCTTCCAGAGCGTCCTTGGTGGCGTCCAGTCGGTATGGAGTGGGGGGTATGAACCGCTTCGTGACGAATTTCACGTTGCGGCTCGACTCCAAGGGGCGAGTCTCAATCCCTGGTCCGTTTCGTTCGGTGCTCCGCCGCGACGGCTTCGACGGCCTTTATTGCTATCCGACAATGGATCGCCCGGCGATCGACGCCGGTGGAAGTGCACTGATGGTGGAGATCGAGGCCTTGATCGGGCGCTATGCCCCGTTTTCAGACCAGCGCGAACAACTGGCGCTGGCGCTGTATGGGACCAGCGAGACGCTGAAGATCGATGGCGAGGGTCGGGTGGTGTTGAGCGAAAACCTCAAGCGTCATGCCGAGATTTCAGAAACGGTTACGTTTGTCGGTCTTGGCCACAAGTTTCAGATCTGGGAACCTGGCCGCTTCCACGGCGAGCTCGCGGAGGCCACCCGAAAGGTGCGCGCGCTCAAAGAAGAGCTGAGTTCCCAGGTGGCGGCGCGCAAAGCGCCAGGAGCACGGGAATGACGGCGGGCGGCGGCGGCTCAGCTGTCGCTGGCGGACCGGCCCTCCACATTCCCGTGCTCGGCCGGCCCGCGCTCGATTTTCTCAACGTGCGTGACGGCGGCGTCTACATCGATGGCACCTTTGGCGCCGGCGGCTATACGCGCGCCATCCTCGCGGCCGCTGATTGCAAAGTCATCGCCATCGACCGTGACCAGAGCGCGATTGCACGAGGAGCCGACCTAGTTGAGCAAGCAGGGGGCCGTTTGATGCTTGCTGAAGATCGCTTTTCCAATCTCGACTCGATCGCGCGCGAGGCGGGATACGACGTCGTCGATGGCGTTGTGCTTGATCTCGGCATCTCTTCGATGCAACTCGATACCGCCGGGCGCGGCTTCTCGTTTCGTCTCGACGGGCCGCTCGATATGCGCATGAGTGGCGAGGGCGCCAGCGCCGCCGATGTGGTCAACACGGCTCACGAGCGTGATCTCGCCGATATCATCTTTACTCTTGGTGAAGAGCGGCATTCGCGTGCCGTCGCGCGCGGCATTCTTAAAACGCGTGCCAGCGCACCAATCGAAACGACCCACCAACTCGCAGAGACTGTTGCTTCCGTGGTGCGTTCACGTCCCGGCGCCATCCACCCGGCGACGCGCACATTCCAGGCACTACGTATCTTTTTGAACGATGAACTGGGCGAGTTGGTCAGCGCGCTTCAGGCTGCCGAGCGCATTCTCAAGTCCGGTGGCCGACTCGTGGTGGTGTCGTTCCATTCGCTCGAGGACCGCATCGTCAAGGCGTTCCTTAACGACCGCGGCCAGAGCCACCGCGGCTCACGCCATGCGCCGGAAATCAAACGTGCGTTGCCAACTTTCCGGCCGGTCACGAAGCGTCCTGTGATTGCCGATGATGATGAGACGGCTCGCAACCCGCGCTCCCGCTCAGCCAAGTTGCGTGCTGCCGAGCGCACCGACGCTCCGGTCCGCGCTGGCTCACCGCCAGGCTTGTTGCCCCGATTACCCTCTCTCGCCGACGTATTGAAGGGCCGGTGAACCATGCGCCTGCTCAATATGCTGGTCATCGGCGCCCTGATCCTGGCGGCGTGTTTTGTTTACAAAATCAAGTTCGATTCCACCCTTCAGGCCGAACGCGTGGCCAAGTTGCGGGGCGAATTGCGCCGCGAGCGCAACGCTATCGCTATCCTGCGCGCTGAATGGGCGAAACTCGATACGCCCGGTCGCATACAAGGGTTGGCCGATCGCCATCTGGCTCTGCAGCCTGTCAAATCGACACAATTCAATAACCTCGAGCGATTGCCCGAGCGGCCGCCCGCCGTCGTCGCATCACCCGGCAGCGATCCGATCGGCGCCATGCTCGCGCCTGTACCCGACACCACCGGCAGTGTGCCGCCGTTCGCGCCGCGATGACCATAAACCACGTGACGAAAAAGACACTGGAAAGCCGATGGCAGCGCGTCCTGCGTTCGCTGCTCTATGGCCACGACGTCGACCGCAATGTGAAGGCCAAGGCGCGGCTTGGCCTTGCCATTGTTGCGTTCGCCGGAATCTTTTCGGTCATCGCGCTTCGCCTGGTGATGTTCGCGGCGGTCAGTGAGGGTCACGGTGGTCGCCGCAGCGTCACGCAAGACGCGGTGGCAACTGCGCGCCCCGATATCCTCGATCGCAATGGCGAAATTCTAGCCACTGACGTCAAGACACCGTCTCTGTTCGCCGAACCACGCAAGATCATCGATGTTGATGAAGCAGTTGAATTGCTCACCGCGGTGTTGCCCGATCTCGACGCAAACGAGGTTCGTGAACGCCTATCATCGAAGCGCGGTTTCGTTTGGCTCAAACGCGAGATCACGCCAGCCCAGCAACAGGAGATTCATCGGCTTGGAATTCCCGGTGTGGGTTTCCTGACCGAAAACAAGCGCATTTATCCCAATGGCGCCGTCGTCTCGCACGAGATTGGCCATGTGAACATCGACAACCAGGGTATCGCCGGCATTGAAAAATGGCTGGATGGCCAAGGCCTCGCCGCGTTGCATATGGCAGGGCTTGCCACGGATCAGTTGCAGCGGCCGGTCAACCTTGCGGTCGACCTGCGCGTACAATATGCGTTGCGCGAAGAGCTTATCGCCGCGCGCGAAAAGTATAAGGCAAAGGCCTCAGCTGGCGTGATTGCCGACGTCAATACCGGTGAGATCATCGCTATGGTGTCGGAGCCGGACTTTGATCCGAACAATCCGCGCGAAGCCAATGATCCGAACAGACTTAACCGCCTGACCACCGGCGTCTACGAAATGGGCTCGACCTTCAAAGCGCTTACGCTGGCGATGGCGCTCGACAGCGGCCGCGTGTCACTGTCATCTTCTTTTGACGCTCGACTGCCGCTGCGGTACGGCAAGTTCGAGATTCACGATTACCACGCGCAGAAGCGCGTGCTGTCGGTCCCGGAAATCTTCACATATTCCTCGAACATCGGCACGGCACGGATGGCGCTTGCGCTGGGTGTCGAATACCACAAGGCGTTTTTGAAGAAGCTCGGCCAATTGGATCGATTGCGCACGGAGTTGCCGGAAAGTGCGGAGCCGTTGGTCCCCAAGCATTGGGGCGAGCTCAATACGGTCACCATTGCCTTTGGACACGGGCTTTCGGTGGCTCCGCTCCAAGCGGTGATGGGCATTTCTGCACTGGTCAACGGCGGAAAAATGATCCCGCCGACCTTCCTCAGGCGCGACCGGGCGGAAGCCGATCGTCTGGCGCAACGAGTTATCAAGCCGGAAACGGCTGAAAAAATGCGTTATTTGATGCGTTTGAACGTGGAAAAGGGCACAGCGACTCGCGCCAACGTCCCCGGCTACTATGTCGGCGGCAAAACCGGCACTTCGGAAATCGTGGTCGGCGGACGCTATTCCAAGACCAAAGTCTTGACCAGTTTCACCGCCATATTGCCAGCCGACAAGCCGCGCTATCTGTTGTTGATCATGATTGACGAACCGCAGGGTCTGCCTGAGACCAATGGCTTCGCGACCTCCGGCTGGAACGCCGTGCCCGTTGGTGCCCAAGTGATCGAACGAGTGGCTCCGCTACTCGACATTCCGCCGCGCTTCGATCTACCGAAGGCCGACCAGATGCTGCTGGTGAGCGCGAAGGAACCGCGGTGAAGCTGCGCGATCTTTTGCCGGAGGCGGCGATCGACTCGCGCTTGGGCGCTATCGAGGCAATTGGCGTTACCGCCGACAGCCGCAAAGTGAAACCGGGCTTCCTGTTCGTTGCTATTGCGGGTGCCAAGGCCGATGGCGCACATTTCGCCAAGCAGGCCGTTAGTGCTGGCGCCGTTGCCGTTGCAGCCGAACAGCAGCCCGCGGGATTGTCTGACACCGTCGCATTTATTCGCGTGAAAAACCCGCGGCGAGCGCTCTCTCTTGTGGCGGCAAAATTTTTTTTACGGCAACCGGAAACAATCGTGGCCGTCACCGGCACCAGCGGAAAAACATCAGTCGCGGCATTCACCCGACAGATATGGAGTGTGCTCGGGTATCAGGCGGCAAGCATTGGTACGATCGGCGTGGTGTCGCCCAAAGGCGAGCGATACGGTTCGTTGACGACGCCTGATCCGGTCGAGTTACATCGCACGTTGAATCAATTGGCGGCCGAAGGAGTGACCCACCTCGCTCTCGAAGCGTCATCGCATGGGCTCGACCAGCACCGGCTCGATGGTGTACGCGTCGCAGCCGGTGCCTTCACCAATCTGTCACGTGACCACCTCGATTATCATCCAACCATCGAAGCCTATCTGGCTGCCAAGCTTCGCCTATTCGCGGATTTGATCGCGCCTGGTGGCGCCGCGGTGGTTGGTGTTGATGATTGCTATGCAGGTCAGGTGATTGAAGTAGCGAAAGAGCGCGGCTTAAGGATCATTTCGGTTGGCGAGCACGGCGACGACATTAAATTCACTGGCGGATCCATCGATGGCTTTGCACAAGTTGTCACGATCGCCCATGATGGACGCACGTACAAAGTCAGGTTGCCGCTTGTTGGCGCTTTCCAGATGCAGAACGCCGGCATTGCAGCCGGACTTGCGATAGCAACCGGGGCCAAGCCGTCGCGCGTCTTCGCCGCATTAGAGAAACTCGCCGGGGCCAAAGGCAGGCTCGAACTTGTCGGTACGCACAATGGCGCGCCCATCTTCATCGACTATGCCCACAAGCCGGACGCACTCAAAAAGACGCTCGAAAGCCTGCGGCCTTATGCAAGCGGCAAACTCGTTGTGGTGTTTGGCGCGGGTGGCGACCGAGATTCCGGCAAGCGTCCGATCATGGGGCGGATCGCCGCAGAAAACGCGGATCGGGTCATTGTGACAGACGACAACCCGCGCAGCGAGAGCCCGGCCGCGATCCGAGCCGCCATTCTTGCCAATGCGCCGGGCGCCGCCGAAATTGGCGATCGCGCGGAGGCGATCAGAAGAACAATCGCGGAGCTTACAGCGGGAGATGTTCTGCTGATTGCCGGCAAAGGCCATGAGACCGGTCAAATTATCGGTGATCGCGTCATCCCGTTCTCGGACCATGACGCAGTGTCCGCGGCTTTGCAGGGCAAAGTCGCATGACCGCCATTTGGATCGTCGATACGATGGCGGCGGCAATGCACGCCGAAACTGCTGGCGCTTTGCCGGCGGACGTGAATGGAATTTCCATCGATAGCCGTACGTTGGGAAAAGGTGACGCGTTTTTCGCCATTAAGGGCGAGAACCGCGATGGTCACGACTATGTCGACAATGCACTGAAAGGAGGCGCCGGTCTCGCGGTTGTTGCGCGCGATCAGCGTGATCGTTTTGCCGGGGCGCCCTTACTGATTGTGTCCGATGTCCTCGAGGCGCTTCGAGATCTAGCGCGGGCAGCCCGTGCACGCATGCACGGACGCGTCATCGCAGTGACCGGCTCGGTTGGGAAGACTGGAACAAAAGAGGCGTTGCGGCTGGCGCTCTCTACCGATGGCGAAACTCATGCCTCCATTGCATCTTACAACAATCATTGGGGCGTTCCG
>Ga0075021_10000497_pt1 | contig 20860 bp, 22 predicted proteins | sample ColStrG_CSR_2012_FD_72749 | JGI IMG/M metagenome (GOLD analysis project Ga0075021, IMG submission 72749) | Freshwater sediment microbial communities in response to fracking from Pennsylvania, USA - Cold Stream Run_MetaG_CSR_2012 | ecosystem: Environmental > Aquatic > Freshwater > Creek >...
CCATCGGCCACGTGCCGCCGGCCGAAGCGGAAGCCGCCTACTACGCCGGCCTGGAGGAGCCGATCGCACGCGCCGCCTGAGTCAAAGCAATCAGCCTCCGGCAAACCCGGGGCGGTTCAATTCGTTGAACGTCGTTGCAAAAAACTCCGGCCGCACGAGCAGGTGCCCAAGCAGGGACTCCAAGTTTTGATAACGTCCTACCGGCATCAAGTCGGGGGCAGTTACTCTCACGTAGTCGAGCGCGCAGCCGGTGGTGATTTGTGCTTGATCGAGTGCTGCGTCTACTGGCCAGTCAAGCGCATTTAGGGCTTTGAGGGCGCCGCTGCCCTGAATAGTCACGCGCTCTATCCATTCCGGCCAACAGTAACGCGCTGGCAGGATCATCAGCTCATAGTTTCGACCACCGCCGATAGAGCCTTCGCCACAGGCCTCTTCGTGACCCTGGGTTCGCTCGGCGCTGTGACCGCAACAGTACCGGCTGAGGCTTTGGTCGATGCCTTGGGCTGGCGACCGGTCTTCGGAGTCTTGGCAATCCTATCGCTTCTTTGTGCGGTCCTGATCTATCTGATTATTCCCGAGCGCCGGGCTGTTCACCAAGGCCTTCCGACGGTTGATCACAACACGCCCGTCAACATCCTGTCCGACCGGCGCTTCTGGAAACTGGCCCCGGTTTCGGCGACTTGCATCGGCACGACCTGGTCTTTGCAGAGCCTCTGGGCTGCCCCCTGGCTCAGCGAGGTCGAGGGCTACGATCACACCTCGGTGGTGCATGTCCTGTTTGTCATGGCCGTCTCCCTCAGCATCGCCAGCTTTGCCTTTGGCCTTTTGACAGGGCGCTTGCCGCAGGCAGGTGTCCAAGTTGAAAAGCTGTTCGCTGTGGTCATGCTGCACTTCATGGCCGCGCAAGCCGCCATCGTACTGCGAGTGCCGTTCATCGCTGCGCTTCCATGGATCGCGGTTGCCGCTGTCGGCTCTGCGACGGTCGTGAGCTATTCTATCCTGGCGAGCTATGTTCTCAGACACGGTCTCGGGCGGGCCAATGCCGCGTTCAATCTCATGCATTTGGTCGTTGCCTTCTCCGTTCAATGGCTCTTGGGCGTCATCATTGGTCTTTGGCCGGATCACACCGGCCATCATCCTGCCGTGGCCTACCAGACAGCTTTCACGTCGGCGTTGGTTCTTCAGGGAGCCGCGTTTGCGTGGTTCATAACGCCGTCAGAGTGGACCCTGTCGCGGCGCGGATCGACGCGGCGATTGTCAGGTGCAACTCTGACGCCCCGCTCGACCTTGACCGAACTCAGCCCCTATCTGGCTGCCGGCCGGGAGTGGGATCGCCGGGTTGCCGGAGCCGATTTGCAAATGCGAACCTGGCGGACTGCAGCATTGGCATCAGCGACGGTGCTGTTAGTTCTCCTCAGTCTCTTGATCCCGGAGGAGGAGATCGGCCAACTGACAAACTCACAGCCCCCGGCGCCGATTCTGCTCGGTCCTTCAGTCCCGTGAGCCCCAGCATGCCGGCAAGAACCCTAAGCACACAGATTGGCGAACTGCCTGACTATAAATCGGGCGCATTTTCTGTCGTTGCTCCAAAGATTGTTGCTGCCGGCCCAACTCTCGCTTTGGTTGAGCGACTCGAACGTGCCCTGGTGTTTGCGGCTCAGATCGTTCTGAAGTACGGTCCAGCCCACGCACCCTATATTGATCGTTTGGAAATGGAACTTGAAAAGGCCCGCAAGGACGACCCCACCGAGCGCGCCAAGCGAATTCTCGAACGCTACACCGTCGAGGGCGACGAGAACGCGATGCGATTGAGCCAGTCGCGTTTGTGCTCCAAGGTCGGCCCGACACCATAGCGCGGCCTCGACCATTTGTGACCCATCAGGCAGGCGATGATCTTGTCCGGCGCATCGACCGCCGTCAGCCGGTCCTCGAAAGTGTGCCGCAGCGAATAGAGCGACTGCCCAGCCTCGGGCTTCAGTCCACGCAATTCCATCGCCTTGTTGACCAGCGCGGAAAGGCTGTCGGCCTTGTCCCGATATCTCGGGAAACCATCCGGTTGCTCGCGTATGGCTTTCAAGGCGACGCCGACAAGCGGGATTTCACGATGGGATTGATCGGTCTTCAACTCGCGGCCATCGGCCATGACGCAAACATAGGGCACTGGCGCATCCAAATGAATGGCGTCGCGCGTCAGACCGGTGGCTTCCGATAGCCGCAAGCCCGTTTCCGCCACGAGGTACACGACGCGGCGCGCTTCGGGATTGATATCGTCGAACACCCCATCGGCCAGGATGTTGTTCTGAACGAACTCAGGCGCAAATGCGAGCCGCTAGCCTTGCTTCTCGCCGCTGATCCGCAAACGTTCGAAGATCGCTGGGGCATTCATCTGCCGGCTCTCGTTTATCGTCCGGAACATCGTGCTCACATGCCCGATTGATTTGTTGGCGGTGGCGATCTCGACTTCGCCGGCAACGACGCGATCCTGCCAGTTGGAACGAAGCTTGAGGGCATCGGCGCGGCTGAGTGACGTGAGTGGAACATCTCCGACGATGTCCAAAAGGACTCGTAGCGCGCGGTCCTTGGCGACGCGCCACTTCTGTCGTTGCCGTTCCGATTTTGACGCCAATCCGGCGCGCTGGCAGTCTACGTAGTCCTCGAGCATCGTTGTGGTCATGACTTCTGGCGGCCGCTCGCCGCCGAGCACAGCGCTCACTTCGGCGAGCTTCGCTGCCGAGCCGCGCATGAACAGGGTCTCAAAGCGCTTGAGGACGCCGTCGACTGGCAATTGCCCAGCCGCGTCGTTCGCTGGCGCATACGCAAAGCCCAACGAGCGGGCCTGCACGCAGGCAAGCTGATAGCGGGCCTCAGCGTCCGCGTCCTTCCCGCTTCGCAAGTCCTTCCAGTAGCGGGCCAGATCTCTGTCGAGTCGCTCGACGGTCTCTCGCGCTCTCACGCCACGCGGATCGTCCGCGATTCTTATGCCCGTGGTGATGCGAACCGAGTTGCGGCGATCGAGCGAAGCGAATTCTCAAGGCACGCGGCGTACCAGGAACCAGAATCCAATATGTCTGTGCGGCGCGCAGCGGCGGCGGGTCTGCCCGTGACTTGTTGCCCTATTTGTTGCACCCGGAACCGCCTAAGGCGTCCAGGGCGGGGCCCATTACCAGGGAAAATCGTGTTATTTCAAGGCAATAATTTGTTGCATTGTGGCGGATGGGGAGGGATTCGAACCCCCGGTGAGCTTGCACCCACGCCGGTTTTCAAGACCGGTGCCTTAAACCACTCGGCCACCCATCCGGCGTAATCAAAGCGGCGCCCATTAACCACCAAAACGCGGGATACGAAACAACATATTTTTGCCGCCCATGACCTCGTCATGACCCAGCTAAAGCCGTTTCATGGCCAGCTCGCCCAACCTTGATTGGCGGCAACCGCCTCAAGCCACCTCGGCAAGCTCCTTGGCCTGTTTTGCGCCCGTGATATAGGCCACGACTTCTTCGCCGCTGGAGTCCTTCTTAACCAAGTTTGCGACCAGCCGGCCGCGACGGAACACCACCACGCGATCCACCAGATCGAACACCTGGCGCATATTGTGCGAGATCAGCACCAGCGGCTCGCCGTTCGCCTTCAGGGTGCGGATGATATTTTCGACCTGCGCGGTTTCCTGCACGCCCAGGGCCGCCGTCGGCTCGTCCATGATGATCAGCTTGGATGGGAAGGTCGCGGTGCGGGCGATGGCCACGCACTGGCGCTGACCGCCCGACATATTGCGGATCTTGTTGGAGAGGTTCGGGATTTTCACGCCGGTGCGTTCGAGTGCGTTTCGCGTTGAATCCCGCATGTGCTTGAAGTCAAGGATCGAGAACGGCCCCAGGTTGAACCGGACCTTTTCGCGGCCCAGGAACAGGTTGGACGGAACGTCAAGATCGTCCGCCAGCGCCAGATTCTGGAACACGGTTTCGATGCCGGCTTCGCGCGCATCGAGCGGCCCCTTGAAGCTGACCTCCTGGCCATGGAACAGCACCTTGCCGGCGGTGCGCTGCTCGACACCCGTGATTTGGCGCACGAAGGTCGATTTGCCCGCGCCGTTGTCGCCCATGATCGCGACGTGCTCGCCCTTGCGCAGCTCGAAATTGACATCCTGCAGGGCGTGCACACCGCCATAGTGTTTCGTCAGGCCTTCGGTCTTCAGGATGACGTCCGACACAGCTCCATCCGACATGGGATCACTTTCCTCGCGCGCCGCTGCGCTGCCGGTACTGGTCGAGCACCACCGCAGCGACGATAATCACACCCTTGACCATCTCCTGATAATAGGCGTCGAGCCGCATGAAGGTGAAACCGGAGATGATAACGCCAAAAATCAGCGCGCCGAGCACGGTGCCGATGATCGAGCCGCGCCCGCCCGACAGCGACACGCCGCCGATGACCGCCATGGCGATGGCGTCCAACTCGTAGCCAACGCCCATGCCAGCCTGCGCCGTCAGGTTCTTGGAACTTAGTACGAGGGCGGAAAGAGCCGCGAGCATCGCGGCGATGGTATAGACCAGCATCTTGTGGTTCTCGACCTTGATGCCCGAGATACGCGCGGCTTCCTCGTTCGAGCCGATGGCGTAGCAATATTTGCCGTATTTCGTGTAAGTCAGGATCAGCTGGAACAGGATAGCGAGCGCGATGAAGATCACTACCGGCATGAACCCGCCGCCGATAAAGGTGTAGGGCTCGGTCGGGAACGATTCGGGCTTGCCCTTGGTCAGCCATTTCGAGACTCCGCGGGCCGACACCATCATGCCTAGCGTGGCGATGAACGGCGGGATTTTCGTGAAGGCGATCAACGAACCGTTGATCAGCCCCGCGACCAGACCGCAGGCCAGCGCGACCGCAATCGGCACGATCACGGGCAGGTCAGCATAGGCCGGTGTCAGCGCCAGGGTCGGGTTGGGATTGCCATTGACGACGCCAATCTGGGCGAATGCCATCGCGATCATGGCCGTTGCGCCGACGACCGACCCCGACGAGAGATCGATGCCTCCCGATATGATCACCTGGGTCACGCCGATGGCTATGATGCCGGTGATGGCAACCTGAAGAATGATGATCTGCAGCCGCAGTTCGTTGAAAAATGTCGGAACGTCCGGCCGCAGATTGAACAGGAAACTGTCGTTGAGGAAAAAGCGCCCGATCAGCTCAAAGGCCAGAACGATCAAGACGAGCGCTGCAAAAACATTCAGCTCCGGTGGCCAGCTTCGCTTGCTTTTGTCGTAGGTTAAGCCACCCACGCCCTCGACCGACTTAGCCAACGCCAGGCCTCCTCCGGCTCCACTCCGGCCCAACATAACAAGGAGTGGCGCCGAAGCGCCACTCCTCAATCAGCCTGAAACCAGGCGCGAGCTTAGTTTTTCTTCTGATAGTTAGCCAGGTTGGCGGGCGTGACCAGTTCGAAGGGAATGTAGACCTTGCGTTCTACCTTTTCGCCCTTGGCCAGCTTCAGCGCTGCGTCGAGGGCGCCGGCGCCTTGGCCAGCCGCGTTCTGGAACACAGTCGCCTTGAGGTCGCCAGCGGCCATCGAGGCCAAGGCGTCCTGCGTTGCGTCAACGCCGCCGACGATCGCTGTCTTCATGTCCATCTTGGCGGCCTTCATGGCTTGCAGGATGCCGATCGCCATTTCGTCGTTGTTGGCGATCACGGCGTCAAAGGGCTTGCCGGCCGAGATCCAGTTGGTCATGAGGTTCTGAGCCTCGTCACGCGACCAGTTGGCGGTCTGCTCGGCGATGATGTTGAGCTTCACGCCGCAGTCGGGGCCAGCCATCACTTCGTGGATGTCCTTGGTGCGCTGCACGGCGGCCTGGTTGGAAAGTTCGCCTTCCATCACATAGATGTTGGCGTCTTTCTTGCCAGCGGCCTTCAGGATCTTGCAGATCTCCTTGGTCTCGAGGGTGCCCGAATCGGCCTCGTTCGAGGCGACAAACGCTTGGTTGGCCGGCAGCGTGTCGATGTTGATCGGCTGGCGATTGACATAGACCAGCGGCTTCTTGCCGGCGGCGGCGGCGTCCGACATGGCCTGGGTGGCCGAGGTGTCGACCGGGTTGACGATGATGGCATCGACGCCCGAGGCGATGAAGTTCTTGATCTGGTCGAGCTGCTTGGCAACGTCGTTGCCAGCGTCCTCGACCTGCAGTTCAACGCCCGACATGCCCTTGGCCTGGGCGATCATGCCGTTGCGCAGCACGGTCAGGAAGTTGTCGTCGAACTTGGCCATCGACACGCCGATCTTGGCGGCCTGGGCTTGGGTGGAAAGGGTGGGGGCGGTCAGGGCCATGACGGCGACGGCCGCGAGCAGAAGCTTCTTCATTAAATCCTCCTTGGTTACCCCATTGGGCGGGGTGGTCCCGTAGATTAAATCGTTGTTTTTATTTATTTTTCCGCCACGGCACAAAGCCGTCGAAGGGTTGCGTTCTGTCGCGCCATCGACGTGACTATTTGGCGCGGCAGCCCGAGTCAATGCTCGCGCGGCCGGATTTGCGGCTTAACTTGCAAAAACGGTCAAATAAATGACCCTTGAAGACACCGATGCAAGAAAAGTTGCACGTGCGGGCGTCCTCACACATTCTCGGAAATATACAGCTCGGCCGGTAGTTGTATCTGCCGCACGCTCTCATCCAGGGGACCCGAAAGCGCGTCGATCATCGCCTCGACGGTTCGCCGGGCCAACGGACCCACCGGCGTTTGGATCACGAGGTCGATCACCCCATCGATCAGCGCCGCCCGCGTCTCCGGGATCAGTTCGTTGCACACCGCCAGGATGTGCCGCCCATCGGCCTCCTCGCGCAGCGCCTTGATCATCCCCGCCATGCCGCCGCCCGCCATGTAAATGCCGACCAGGTCGCGATTGCCGCCGATCAGCTCGACGCAGGCCTCGTAGGCGATTCGCGAGTCATCGAGATTGACGAGAGGTTCCAGCGGTCGGAATTCCGGCGCGTGTTCACGCAGATAGGTCCTGAAACTGATCTCAGCCAATTCCTGGTTAAGATAGCGATGGCTGCCCACCAGGATGCCGATCTTGCCAGGCGTCTTGGCCAACCGCGAGATCGTCCAGGCCGCCGACCGGCCGATTTTCCGCCCATCCATCCCCAGGAAACCAGCCCGGGCGGGGGTCGTCACGTCAGTCAGCAGCGTGAACACGGGCACTCCGCGTCCGTGCAGCTCCTCGATCGCGGCATTGACGTGCGGATGCTCGACCGCAACCACCGCTATGGCGTCGGCCGCCGCGCCGGCCTCGAGCAGGCGGTCAGCAATCATCGAAGGCACCAGTTCATCGATGAACTCAACAATTGGCCGGCCACGGATGGTGCCGGCGGCCTTGGTCGCGGCGCTCAATTCGGCTCCGAGGCGCTGGTAGAAGAAATCGCGCTTTTGCAGGAGGAACGCGAAGGTGCGAAACGGAATCCGCTCGTCGAGCCGCTGTTGCAGCAGGCCGCGGGCATAAAAGCCGATCCGCTCGGCCGCCTCGACCACGCGCCGCGCCGTGTCCTCACGCACCGGATGGCGCTTGTTGAGCACTCGGTCGACGGTGGCGACGCTGACGCTGGCCTCGGCGGCCAAGTCCTCGATGGTCGGACGGCGCTTGATCCTGGGCCGGGCAACCGTCTGGTCGGGGGGAGCCTGCATGGCGAATTTCATTCAATCGGGTTGTGCGGGTTTCTGATGGGTTTTGCTATATTATTGCACGAAGCCCTTGAGCTGAAAAGCCCTCACCGATAGATATTATGGCAGGTGGCGCTCACGAGGACGCTTGGCTGGCGCGCTCAAATGCCGACCATGGCCTTGCCAATGCCGTCTGGCCTATTGTCAACGTACCTTGTTTGCTCACTCTGAGATGAGCGCCGCCAAGTCGATCGGGTCTGTTGCTTACCATGTCCCTTGGGGTCCAGGAGGTTGCAACCTGCCCCTTGAGAGCAACCTTGGAGGGGTGCCATGTCCGCCGACCGTGACTACAGTCTCGTGGGCCGCGACGCCGAACACGCGCTTCAGCTCGGGCTGGCGAACGCGCAATGGTACAAGTGCGACATTCCTCGCCCGGTGTTGAAATCCCTCATGCAGCGCAGCGACGGCCAGGCGATCCGCGATACCGCCGTTTGGGCGCTGGGTTTCATTGTCACCGGCGGCCTGGCCGCGTACCTGTTCCCGAGCTTTTGGTCGGTCCCGTTCTTCCTGGCCTATGGCGTGCTCTATGGCTCGTCCACCGATTCGCGCTGGCACGAATGCGGGCATGGCACCGCCTTCAAGACCCTATGGATGAACGACGTGGTTTACCATGTTGCCTGCTTCATGATCATGCGTGAGCCGACGATATGGCGCTGGAGCCATACCCGCCATCACACCGATACCATCATTGTCGGCCGCGATCCGGAAATCGCGATCATGCGGCCGACCGTCATCTTGAAGGTCATGGCTTTGTTTTTTGCCATCCCCCAGACTTGGGGCACGATCAAGAAACTGGTGCTCCATGCCTCGGGCAGGCTCGATGCCGAAGAGCTGACATTCGTTCCCGAGATGGAGCGGGCCAAGGTGTTCCTGGTCGCCCGCATCTGGATCGCCATTCATCTAGTTGTCGTCGCATTGGCTCTATATCTAGGCTCGTTGCTCCCAGTGCTGCTCGCCGGGCCGCTGCCAACGATGTATGGTGCATGGTTGCACGTGGTTACCGGCCTTACCCAGCATGGCGGGCTTGCCGAGGACGTGCTCGACCACCGGCTCAATTCCCGCACGGTGCTGATGAACCCGGTCATCCGGTTCCTCTACTGGAACATGAACTACCACATCGAGCATCACATGTTCCCGATGGTGCCCTATCACGCACTGCCAAGGTTGCACGAGGCGATCAAGGCCGATCTTCCACCGCCCGCGCCGAGCATCTTAGCCGCCTATATGGAAATCATTCCCGCCATCCTTCGCCAGGCAACCGATCCGGCGTATCATTTAACCCCCAAGCTCCCGGCTCATGTCACACCGGTGGCCGCGGAGTGAGACTTGCGTTCTGTATCCCCTTTCCCAATGGCAAGGGGCGAGAGGGGGCAGGGAGTTGAATTCCCTAAGTGCCCCTCGTCCCGCGCCAGCGAAGGAAACCAAAATGGCCACCTGGATCGACGTCTGCAATGCCGGCGACATCGCCGAGGAAGATGTGTTGCGCTTTGACAAGGACGGGCGCACCTTCGCCCTCTACCGCTCGCCCGACAGCAAATACTATGCGACAGACGGATTGTGTACGCATGAAAAGGTCCATCTGGCCGACGGCCTGGTGATGGGCTCGATCATCGAATGCCCCATGCACAACGGCCGCTTCGACTACCGGACCGGCGAAGCCAAGGGTGCGCCGGTTTGCGTCAACCTGAAAACCTACCCGGTAAAAGTCGAGGGCGGGCGACTGTGGATTGACGCCGGCTGAAGTCTGCCCGTTCACCACGCCGCCACCATCTGTTGACAACGCGCCCTACACGGACAACCATGCGCCACCCGAGGGCGGACGCATGGATCGCGGGCACGCAAACGCGCCTGGATCCGACTGCCGGACGGCCCTCGAGGGAGCGCGGCAAGACACTCTACGGCAAGACAAGGGAAGGGTTGCAATCATGTCCGAGTCCAAGCCCGACTATGCGGCAGACATCAAGAAATATGTGAGCGCGATTGACGAGGCGGCGGTCGCCGGCATCGTCAAGCATCTGGGGATAGCGCTGCGGGGCAAGGATTCGTCCTTGGTCGCCGCGAGTGACCCTTCCGAGATGGGGCGTGTGCGTGACAGCTTCCTGAAGAAGAAGCTGGCTCTCACCGAGAGTGACACTCATCTCGATGCCGCGGTCAAGGAAATCACCGACCGCATGAAGGCGGTGCGCGAGAAGAGCCGCGTTACCGTCTACTATCTGCTGGCGGAGAAATTCGGCAAGCTCGCGATGTTCCACCCCAAGGCGTGACCTGCACGACCGAGGCATGGGTAGGGGCGACCGGCGGTCGCCCGGTCTGGCGGCATTCGCCGGCTTCGCTGCTAAGAAGGAGAGATAGGGCGACCGCCGGTCGCCCCTACTAACCTTCCGTTCCACTGTGTCAGCATTTCCGCCACAACACCCTCCACGTCGCTCGCCGACACCGGCGCCCAATCCGCCATCCGGCCACGGATCCAGGTCATCTGACGTTTGGCGTATTGCCGGGTCGCGGCCTTGGCGGCGTCGATGGCGGCGGCAAGCTCGAGTTCGCCGCGCAGATGCCCCATGATCTCACGCGCTCCGGTCGCGCGCATCGCCGGCTGCGACACCGGCAATCCCAACGCCATCAGCGCCGCGACTTCCGCCACCGCCCCCAACGCCAGCATGAGATCAAAGCGGGTATTGCAGCGGGCATGAAGTTCGTCACGCGGCAGCGTCAGGGCCAATCGCACCGTATCCTCCGCGCTCAGCAGCGATGCACCCGTCCGGGTCTGCCAATCAGCGAGCGAACGCCCCGTCGCCGCCAGCACTTCGAGCGCACGGGTCACGCGCTGACGGTCGCCGGGCCGCAGACGCGCCGCCATCGCCGGATCGCGCGACCCCAACTCGGCGTGCAGCTTGCCCGGTCCGAGCCGCTCGGCCTCGGCCCGCCAATGGGCGCGGATGGCGAGTGGAATGGGCGGGACCGGCGACAGCCCGCTCAATAGCGCCTCGAAGTACAGCCCAGTGCCCCCGGTGACGATCGGCACAAGGCCGCTCGCCTTGGCCGCAGCAAGCGCCGGTGCCATGTCGGCGAGCCATCGCCCCACGGAATAGGCCTCGGCCGCGGGAACGTGGCCGTAGAGCACATGGGGCGCGCGCGCGAGTTCGGCGGCGGAGGGACGGGCGGTCAGGATCGCGAGCTCGCGGTAAACCTGCATCGAGTCGGCGTTGATGACGATACCGCCCAGCCGCTCCGCCAGCGCCAGCGCGAGGGCCGACTTGCCGCTGGCGGTCGGCCCTGCGATGAGGATGGCATGGGGCAGGACCACGGGTGCGACATACCGGTTTGATCGCGCCCGGCGGCCGGCTCCCTGGAGGGGAGGCGCCGGGCGCAAGAAGAAACTCCTACTGTGCCTCGATGCGGACATGCTTGATACGCACGATCCCGCTCGCATCCCCCGCCACGGGCTTGATCGTGACTTCGACGGTCTTGGCCAGGTCCATCCGGCCGGTCCTGACAAGATCGGAGATGTCGACCTGCCAGGCGGTCGCGTAGCTCATGTCGTGCCGTTTGTGCATTCCGGCGTTGAACAGGTTGAAAGTCTGCACCGGCTCATCGACCGCCACGCCCCGGCGATTGACCTTGACCAGAACCTCGAACAGCGAATTGGGGTTGCGCGCGGTCTCAACGTCGATCACCAGCCAGAACTGGTTACCGGCGTCGCGGGCAAGGGTCTTGACCTGGTCGGCGGGAACAGCGGGATTGAGTTGCACGATCACTGGCGCGTTGCCCTGGGCCACCGTCGCGCCAGCGCCCTCGGCGGTTTCGGTGAGGGTGGTGACCTTGACCACCGTTTGCTCGGCATTGGGAGCGGCAAAGGCGATGAGGCCGACGGGCTGGAGCCGGTCGTAACGATAGCCCAGGCCCGGCAGGGACAGCGCATCGCGCGCCATCTTGACCGACGCCTGGCCGTCGGTGCCAGCGAAGGTGAAGGACTTGTTGAGCCAGTTGGACGCCTTGGGGGCCTTTGGGTCCTTGATCGAGCTGCCGTCTGTACCGGGGTTGCGCCAGCTTTCCCACAGCCGGTCGATGTTGGCATGGTGCATCCAGAAGATCGGATCGCGCGCGGCGCTTTCAAACGCGCCCATGCCGTGGCCATCATCGGTGCCGACACGCACATGCACCGAGCCATGCGGCGTGCCATCGAGCGCGGTGACGAAGCCCTGGCGGAAGCTGCCATTGCTGGTCGAGAGGTCGAAGAAGCCCTTGGTCCGCATGGTATCGAGGGCAAGGATGTCGGTGCTGGAAGGATCGGCCCGGACGGCGCGCAGGCCGTTGTTGACGAAATCGGGCCGCCGATCCGGGAAAAACAGGGCGTTGTCCACCAGCTTGCCCTTGACCCGGACTTTTGGGGAGAGAACAGCCGCCGGCAGCTTCAATTGCGTCAGATCAAGGTAGTTCCAGTAAGGCAGCGCGAAGGGCTTGCCGAGCACCGCCTCGCAAACCCGCTCGAAATGCCAGACATAGAGCCGGTGCCAGCTGGTGAAATGGGCGGCGTAACTGTCCGCTTCCGAGCCGTCGAGATTGGCGTGGCCGTGCGAACAGGTCCACCAAATGCCGCCGATGCCGTCGCCGTTGGGTCCAAGCGCGAGTTGCTTCTGCCCATCGGGCGCGCCGTCGAAGATGGCCGCCGCCTGGGCCTTGTCATAGGCGTGAGCGTGGATGTTGGCCTGGAAATTCCAGCTCAAGGGATTGGACTCGGGCAGCCCCTGCATCTTGTCCACCGCCTCGCGGTAGAGATCGAGCGCGGCGCGGCCCTGAGGGGTCTTGATGTCATAGCGGGTGCGTGGCGGCGCGGCGTAGGCGATGCCGCCGGCCCCGGTCAACGCGGCCGCCGCCAGTCCCGACAGCCCGGCGACCACGGCGCGGCGAGAATACTTGGCTCGTGAATCCTTGGGCATTGGTCGCTCCCTCATGGACTTGTCGCGCGCACGTCGCTCTTCCAGCCCTTGTCCGGCTGCTGATACTTGTAGCCACTGTCGAAACCGTCGTCGTGATAGTAGCCCTGCGTGGTGTTGAACTGCTTGCAGCTCTGCTTGGCGCGAAAATACGAAAAGGCGACGCAATGGATGTTGCCGAGGCACACCTTGCGGCAGGTGGGGAAATCGGCCGTGGTCGACTCCAGCAGCGGCTTGTCGGCGAACACCGAGTTGAACAGCAAGGCCAAGGTGGTTTCGGCATTGGTCGAAACATTGGGCAGCGGCAATGGCTTCTTGACGCCGAGTGTGCCGGCCGGATGCAGGACGCTTTCGCCCTTCACGCTGCCCTTGAGATAGCAGAAATTCTTCCACTGGTTGAAGGTGAAGCCCTTGCAGCTCGGCAAGCCGAAGCAGACATGGGCGCAACTTTCCAGCGTCGAGCCGGGAATGCCGGGCTTGCCCGCGATGAGGGCCAGATCATTGCCATAGATGTCCCGGTTCACCTTGGTCACGAACTGGTTGAGGATACTCGGCACATTGGCGTGGACGGCGACATTGTCCAGCTCCGGTGTCAGCTGGCCGGTGGCATCCGAACAGCCGCGGCCGACCGCGACGCGGCGCTGGGCGAGGGCCGGGTGGGTGGCCGTGCGCTCGCGCGCCGCCTGATCGGGAAAGGCGCTGATCGCCGCCACCACCTTGTCGCAGTCGCCGGTCTTCGAGCCAAGGATGAAACCGGCGAAATAGTCGGCCTCGATCTCCTTCTGGATCGGATCGATCTGGCGCAGATTGTGCTGGGCGTGCAGATGCGCGAGTTCGTGCGCGGCGATGAACTGTAGGCCGAGATCGCTGTGGGTGGTCTCGGCGTATTTCTGCATGAACGTGCGGTTAAAAAAGACATATCGCGTCTTGGTCACCGTATCGAAGCCGGCGGAGGCGTTGGCGGTCGCGTTGGTGTTGTCGGTGACGTAGATCTGGTAGTCGGCGTGCAGGCCAAGATAGCCGAGCAGCTCATCCACCATCGCCTGGGCATCGGCATCGGTCGCGAATTTGAGTCCGCGCAAGGGGCCGGTGTCGTGGAACGTCTTGACGTTGTTGACGTCCGGTTTCGCGGGAATTTCATCGGCCAGCGCGGCCGAACCAAACATGAGGCCGAGCATTGTCGACATCGCAAGGGCACAGGCACGCAACATGGTGTTTCCCCGACAGAATGCCAGCCGCGCCGACTGGCCCAGCGCTCGCGGCCGGGAAGGTCGCAAATGCTTAACGCGATGGCAAGTACGGGTCTGGGGTTTACCCCAAATCAGCGCGGCGGGTGGTATCGCCGCATCACCTTCATCAGATCATCGTGTGGGATGGCGCGCACGATCTGGCCGGTGGCCCGGAACGAGGGCATGTCGTCGGCCGCCAGCAGGGCATTGATGACGCTCTCCTCGACCGCCTCGACGGCCGCGAGGTAGATCGTATCGAACAGCTCGTCGTTGATCGCCTCCAGTCGCCAAACCGCCGGCGCCAATTCCGGTGTCGGCATGGCATTGGCGGTGGAGATCGCCAGGAATATATCGCCGGAGGAATTGCCGCCTGGCGTACCGCCCCGCCCGATGCCGATGGCGGCGCGCTTGGCGATCCGGCGGAGCTGATGGGGCAGCATCGGCAGATCGGTTGCCAACACCACGATGATCGAGCCGGTTTCCTTGGCAAAGACCGGCTCCGGCCTCAGCTCGCGTCCCACGGGCACACCCAGCACCGTCAGCCACTGGCCGCGCCCGTGATTGGCCTGCACCAGCGCGGCGACCATTCCTGTCTTGCCGCCCACCCGCACCTGTCGCGAGGCGGTGCCAGTGCCGCCTTTCCATTCATAGGCGATCATCCCCGTCCCGCCGCCGACATTGCCCTCGGCGATCGGCCCGCCCTTTGCCGCATCGAGCGCCGCCAGCGCATGGGCCTCGGTGACATGGAGCCCATTGATGTCGTTGAGCACGCCATCATAGGTCTCGGCGACCACCGGCATCGCCCAGAAATGGTGGCCGGCCAGGCCTTTGCCGTAGCGCGCCATCATCCAGCGCACGGCTGCGTGATGCACGATGCCGACGCTGTGGGTGTTGGTGATGAGGATCGGCCCACGGATCAGCCCGGCGTCGGCCACCCAATGCAGGCCCGTCATCTCGCCATTGCCGTTGAGGGCGTGAAAGCCCGCCCAGGTACAGAGCGGCGCGTCTTCCCGGAGGTGCGGCACGATCGCGGTGACGCCGGTGCGGATGTTCGGCGCGATGACGGTGGTGTAGCCGACGCCAAGCCCGGCGATGTCGGTGATGGCGTTCAAGGGTCCCGGGGTGCCGGGGACCGCAAGGCCAAGGGCGCGGGCGCGAGGTTTGGTCATGTCTTGCAGACTCCCCATCTCCCTTGCGCGCTCTTCACGCGAAGGGGCGAGGGTTGGGGTGAGGGGTGTCCCCGATTTCCGCGCCGCCCCTCACCCCAACCCTCGCCCCCCGAAAATGGGGGGAGAGGGAATAGATGAAGACTACTTCTTGGTCAGGGCGTCGCGAATCTGCTCCAGCAGCACTTCGGAGCGCGGCGGTGGCGGCGGCGCGGCGGCGGGGGCCGGCTTCATGGCCATGGCCTTGGCGGCATTGACGGCCTTGACCAGCATGAACACCGCGCCGGCGATGATCAGAAAGCTGATGATGGCGTTGATGAACTTGCCAATCGCCCAGATGATGGCACCCTTGCCATCGGGGCCCGCGGATTTGAGCGTTGGTCCGATGGAGGAGAAATCAACCCCGCCAAGCGCCACGCCGATCGGCGGCATGATGACGTCGGAGACCAGCGAGTTGATCACCGTCCCAAACGCCGCGCCCATGATGATGCCGACGGCGATGTCGATCATGTTGCCCTTGATGGCAAAGTCCCTGAATTCGCTAAATATGCTCATCGTGTTTCCCCAAAGCCTTCCCTGATGTGAATTGTCACGCAACAACGCCCACCCGCCCGCTTGCTCAAGGAGCCGAACTCACGCCGGCTTCCTCAGATTGCAGATGAGTCGTGCGCGTAGCTTAGAACATGACCAGTACAGCCGCAATGCCACGGAAAAGCCGCGCTTTGCGCCGAACGAGTCGGCCTTTGGGGGGAGCATCAGATGAGCGAAATCATACGGCGAAAGCCGTACTGGCGTCAAACCAAGTTGCTGATGCTCTCCAGTCTGGCGCTACCGGCCTTGCTCATCGTAGGGCTTGCGAGTTGGGTCGCGCGGGCCGGCGATTTGACGCTTGCCGGAATGCCCCTCGGCTTCTTCCTGGCCGTGCATGGTGTGGTGCTGGTGGTCATAGCCGCGGCGACGCGATTCGCCATCATCCAGGAGCGGATTGACCGCTGGCACGGCGCCCATGACGACACTTGACGCCTGCAACGCCGCTCCGTCCGCCCGTGAGAACTGCCAGGAGCGACCACCGTGGCGATGACCAGCGTCTCCCGCTTTCGTCCGCCAACATCCAAGGCCGGCGCCTATTTCGCGGTGCTGGCGAGTGCCTTTGTCGCGCTGGTGTTGTTGCTGGTCATCTTTGACCAGCTCGGCACCCAGGCTGACGGGCTGACGCTGGCACTGGTCGCGTTTCCAGCGGCCATGTTCGCGTTGATCGGGGCAGCTTGCTACACGGTCACCGGCGGTGTCTGGTTCGCCTGCGGACGCGCCTGCCCGCCGGCCTTGGGAGCCGCCTCCTGTCTGGCCGCGACCCTCGGTGGGATAGGTTTTGTCGCGCTGCCTGGGGCATTTTTCTTTCTTGGCTTCGATGCGCTTCCCTTCACCACGGGCATCATGCTGGGATTGCTCCTGCACGCCGTCCTGATCGCGCCGTTCGCGCGCAAGGAAGGTTCGTACACGCTTGCCGGTTTCATCGGCCGGCGGTTCGATAGCCGGGCGCTGCGCCTGTGCGTCGGCGTGGCGTTGACTTTGCCGTGTCTGCTGCTGCTGATCGGCGAATTCAAGGTTGCCGGCTTTCTGGTCGGCCATGCCTTGCAGCGCGATCCGGCGGTTGTCGCTGGAGCGCTCGCGGCCACCGCCACCATCGCGATCGTGCTTGGTGGGATGCGCGGCGCGGTTTGGGGAGGGGTCGCGGCGGCCATCATATCGTTGATCGTGCTGGCGGTGGTGCCGGTGCTCGGGGGATTGCTTGTCCTCAACGTGCCGGTGCCGCAGATCGCCTACGGCCTTGCCAGGACCGAGTTGGCCCGGCTCGAGCTTGCCGCGGGCATGGACACTCACCGCGCGGCCGCGATGGTGCTGACCCTGCCGGGCGCCGCGCCGCAAGCGCTGGTCAAGCCGTTCTTCCAACCGTTCGTGGCCAACGATCCGGTCAGTTTCACGCTGCTTACCATCACCATTGCCCTCGGCATTGCCTCGATGCCCGCCTTGTTCGCGCGCGCGGGCACCGTCGCCAGCGTGGGCGCCAACCGGCGGATGTCTGTGTGGCTGATATGCATGGCCGGAGCGGTAGCGTTAACGTTGCCGGCGGTGGCGTTTTTGACCCGGCTGGAGCTGCTGCACGCGCTTCCTGCCTCGGGAGCCCCGGGAGTTCCCGGCTGGCTCGACCAACTTGGCCGTCTGGGGCTGGCCGATTTCGACCGGGCGGCCAGCAGCGTGTCATTGGCCGCCGTCCACTTCACGCGCGACAGCACCAATCTCCTGCTGCCCCTGGCGCTTGGCTTGCCGCGCCCTCTGGTCGACATGGCCTTGGCGGGAGCGGTCGCTGTCGCGCTGGCAGCAATCGCGGCGCAAGCCATGGCGCTGTCGGCACTCTGGAGCGAGGACGTGCTGTTCTTCCTGGCCGATCCGGGTGATCGCGAGCAGTGGCGGCTGGCGGCAGGGCGCGTGTTCGCCGTCGTCGCCGTCGGGCTCGGGGCAATGTTGTCGCTGCGCACGCGCGCCGACCCGCTGACCCTGTTCACCTGGGCGATGGTCCTGGCCGGTTCCTCGGTCTTTACCCTGCTGGTGATGGCGGTGTGGTGGAAGCGGATCAATCAATATGGGGCGCTGGCCGGAGTGCTGGTCGGGAGCTGCACGGCGCTGGCGCAAATCGTCTTGTCGCTCAACGGAGCTGTGCAGCTAATGTCCGGGGTTTCGGGCGTTCTGGCGACGATCCTGGCGGTTCCTCTCAGCGCGGCGGTCGCGGCCGGCGTCAGCCTCATCACCCCGCGACCAAGTACTGGGATGATCGAGCTGGTGCGCGAGCTACGCATAGCTGGCGGCGAGACGGTGCGGGACCGCGAGGTCCGGCTCGCCAGGCTGAAGCCATCGGGAGCCGCCTGACTGCGGCGCATCGTCCCGCCGGTTGACGGTGGCCCTCGGATGGCCGCTCGCCTATGCTCGGAGCGCCCGCCTTGGAGTCCGCCGACCACATGACACAGGTAGAACGCCACAGTCTTTTTCCCGCCCTCGAGGCCTACCGCGCTGGCCGGCTCGCCGTGAGCGGCGGGCATGAGGTGTATTTCGAGGAGAGCGGCAACCCTCGCGGCAAGCCGGTGGTGATGGTGCATGGTGGGCCGGGCGGCGGCAGCAACCCGGCGATGCGGCGCTATCATGATCCCGAGCGTTACCGCATCGTGCTTTTCGACCAGCGTGGCTGCGGGCGCTCGACGCCGCACGCCAGCACCGAGCACAACACCACCTGGGATCTGGTGGCGGACATGGAGGAGCTGCGCGCCCATCTCGGCATCGAGCGCTGGCAGCTGGTCGGCGGCTCCTGGGGCTCGACTTTGGGTCTGGCCTATGCCCAGAAACACCCAGCCAGCGTCACCGAGCTCATCTTGCGCGGCATCTTCACATTGCGCCGGTCCGAACTGCAATGGTTCTACCAGACCGGCGCGGAATGGGTGTTCCCGGACAGTTTCGAGGCCTATTGGAACCACATTCCGGCATCCGAGCGCGGCGATATGATCGCGGCCTATCACAGGCGACTGACCAGCTCCGATCCCGCCGTGCAGATGGCGGCGGCCAAGGCCTGGAGCATGTGGGAGGGCTCGGCCCTCTCGCTCATTCCCGACCCCGAGCGCGTGCGCCAGTTTGGCCTCGACGACTACGCCATCGCCTTCGCGCGGATCGAGTGCCACTATTTCATGAACCGGGGCTTTTTCGAGCGGGACGATCAGCTGCTGCATGACATCGGTCGCATCCGCCACATCCCGGCCGTGCTGGTTCATGGGCGCTATGATATGTGTACGCCGGTCAAGATCGCCCATGATCTGCACAAGGTCTGGCCAGAGGCCGACTTGCGCATCGTGCCCGACGCCGGCCATGCCATGTCGGAACCGGGCATCGTCCACGAACTGATCGCGGCAACCGAGCGTTTCAAGGGCCGGGCGAACTGAGCTGCCATGGCTCCTCGGATTGTCGCTGGTTGTTCCTTGCGCTAGACATGCGGGCGGTTCCACCAAAGCGGGGCACGCCATGACGGACCTCTTCCTGAGCTACGCGCACCGGGACGTTAAGTCGGCCGAGACGCTTGCCCGCCTGCTCGAAGCCAACGGCTTGTCGGTGTGGTGGGACCGCAGGCTGGTCGCCGGTGACAACTTCAACCAGCTCATCGAGCGCCAGCTGGATCAGGCCAAGGCCGTGATCGTGCTGTGGTCGACGGTGTCCGTCGTCTCCGATTGGGTGCTGGGCGAAGCCCAGACCGCGCGCGATGCCAACAAGCTCGTGCCCGTCAAGATCGAGGATTGCAAGCTGCCGATCCCTTATCGGGGCATTCATACGCCTGAGGTTTACAAGACCACGGCCGAACTCAACCGGCTGGCGCAAATCCTGTCGGAGAAGCTGAAGCCGGGGACCGGGGCGCGGGACGGTAGCACGCCCGCCGGCCCTCAACCTCCGCTCACCTTCAGCACCGAATCCTCGCAGACCTTCGCCGCCACCCTGAAATCGCAGTTCAAGAATTACCACGCGGATTGGACCACCATCCGGGCGGATAGCAATTTGTCGTTCTGGGAAAAGACCAAGCAGGGATTTGGTCTCTACAAGAAGTATCCGTGGGTCTTGGCCATCCTATTGGTGGCCCTGGGCCTGGAATACGTGGCCACGCAAGATGCCCAGCAGGACCCCGTTGCCATGCAGGGGCTGGTGACCATCGTATTTGTCATTGGCGCGGTGTGGCTGTATCGGAGGTATCGGTCGGGCAAGAAATCCTGACCGCTAGCGAGAACATTTTCCAGGGTCGTTCAGGTCTTCCGGCTCTGTCTTGGAAGCGCCCTCAGAAAATAGGCCATCTGCGCGACATAGAGGACCAGCACGACGCCCAGTGCGGCCACCGCCCACACCGACGTGTACTGCATGAGCAGCACGGAGGTGAGGCCGATCGCCAGCGCAGCCTCGAACGGCTGGAATAGACGGCCGTGGTGGGCCGAATCCCAATAGGACACCGGGCTCTCGAAACGCCAATCGCTGAACGGCCAGAAATGCCGGTGCGCGTCGCTGGCGTGCAGGAAGAAGTCGATGCCCACATGAATGAGGCCCGAAGCGGCGAAGGCGATCAGCACGGGCGAAGCCGAGGCCCAGCCGAGAGCCACCCCGGCGCCCCACAACGGCACGGAATGCCACGGCGCCAGCAACACCTGCCAGCGACGCGAGAAATACAGCGTACCAAAGATTTCGCGCGGGGATCTCGCCGCCCACCACCTTGCCCAAACCACCATGAGAATGGCCGGCAGATCGGGCAGCAGCCCGCCCACGACCGCCGCCGCTGTCTGCCCACCGCTGACGGTGCCGCCGAACAGGACCGCGCCCATGAGGACGTGGGTTTGGGTGTTCATGGCGGCACTTACTTCGCCACCAGCTCATGCCGGCGTTTGAGATAGACATTGACCACCCGCAACATCACGTCCTGGATCGAGCCGCTCGCGTTCACGTAGGCCACCACCGGCCAGGCGAGCCAGGAGTTCACGCCCGTCACGTGATCCATGCCAGGGGTCGCCTTGGTGGCGAGACCTGATTTGATCTCGATCCGTGGCGCGAAAGTGAAGGCGACGGGGAGCGTGCCCCGGCTGGTGACAATCTCGCAAGCGACGGGTTGCGGCGGCACGGCAAAAACGTAGTCTGGCGTCTTGACCGCCTCATCGACCAGTGCCCGCTCGATCTCGATAGCGACCTGGCAATGGGCGTCCTTGAGCACTTCGCGGGTGAGCTTGCGGATCTCGGCGCGGTCCTTGTCCTCCATGAC
>Ga0075021_10000498_pt1 | contig 20796 bp, 19 predicted proteins | sample ColStrG_CSR_2012_FD_72749 | JGI IMG/M metagenome (GOLD analysis project Ga0075021, IMG submission 72749) | Freshwater sediment microbial communities in response to fracking from Pennsylvania, USA - Cold Stream Run_MetaG_CSR_2012 | ecosystem: Environmental > Aquatic > Freshwater > Creek >...
GAGCATCACCGGCCGCTTTTCCTTTCGCGCCTGAACGATTGCGTCAACAACATCTTTGAGCTGTTTGGATGCAAGAATATTCGGGAGGGACGAGAAAAAGTCCTTAAAGCTTTTGCCCTTTTGGTGGGACCGGGAGAAGTCATCGATCCGGACCTTGCTTGCGCGGCCTTTGACCGAATAGGTTTTTATTTTGGAGAGGTCTATCTTTTTCATGCACCCTGCTTACCGCGCGTTGCCGAACAGCTCCTCATCCACCAGCTGGCAAATGATGTGTCCGAGCGTGATGTGGGTCTCTTGTACCCGCGCAGTTGTCTTGGTTTGGACGATAAACGTATAATCCGCGATAGCGGCCATCTTGCCGCCCGTGCCGCCCGTCAGCACAACCGTTTTCATGCCGTTCTTCTTCGCCACATCGAGTGCCTTGATGACGTTCACCGAATTGCCGCTCGTGCTGATGCCGATCACGACGTCGCCTTCATGACCCAGGGCGGCGAGCTGCTTCGAGAACACCTGAGAGTAGTCATAATCGTTGCTGATGCTCGTGAGAACGGCCGTATCGGTATTCAAGGCAATTGCGGGAAGCGGCGGCCGTTCCATCAAAAAACGGTTCACAAATTCCGCCGCAATATGCGATGCGTCGGTTGCGCTCCCGCCGTTGCCGAAGAGGATGACCTTTTTACCTTCTCGGAAGGCCTGCGCGATGAGTTGAACAACCTCTATGATTTTATCCGCATTTGCCGCGCCAAATTTGACCTTAACCTGGGCGCTCTCCTCGAATATCTTTATTATTGCTTCTTTCATAATCTGTTCCGCCTGAAGTTCTGGAGTTTGAAACGACGATTATTATATGGCAAGGACCATAAATGTCAAGGCAAAAAGGCCGGCATGCTTTCTCGATATCGGCCATGATGCACTTTTGATTACGGATTTGCCGGCATCCGGTTATCCCTGCGGCGGCCCGCTTTCCGGCCCGTTACAGGACACCAGCTTTTCGAGCTTCCCGATCGACGAGGGCGGGCCCAGGACGATGAGCGTGTCTTTGGCTTCCAGCAGGCTTGTCGAGACGGGGTTGAAGACCATTTTGCCGCTTGCTTTTTTAATGCCGACGATGATCACTCCTGTCTCTCTGCGCAGGCCCGCATCGAGCAGGTTCTGCCCCACGAACGGCGACCGTTCCGCTATGCAGATCTCTTCCATCTGCAGATCGATGTGTCCCCGCCCCGTGGCTATCTCGATGAAGTCAACCACATTCGGCCGCAGGATAGCCTGGGCCATGCGGGTCCCCCCTATATGGTAGGGCGAGACGACTTTGTTCGCGCCTGCGCGTTTGAGCTTGATGTCGGAGCCTGCTTCACTGGAGCGGGCAAGAATAAAGAGCTCCGGGTTCAGCCCCCGGGCGGTGAGCGTGATGTAGACGTTCTCCGTGTCCGAAGTGACGACGGACACGAGTCCTTTCGCGCGCTTGATCCCTGCCTTGAGCAGGGTCTCGTCTTCCGTGGCGTTCCCGCGCAAAAACAAGAAGTTCTCCTCCTCAAGCTTTTCGAGCACCGCTGGATGGTTCTCGACGACGACGAATGGGATCGGTTTTGCCGCGAACTCCTTGCAGATGAGCATGCCGATCCTTCCGCACCCGCAGACGATGTAGTGGTCTTTTAACGCGTTGATCGCTTTTTCCAATTTTTTCCTCCCGAGAAAACGCTGGATCTGCCCTTCGAACATGACCTGGGCAACCTTGCCCACGGTATAACCGAGAACGGTCACACCTAATATGATCAGCACGATGGTAAAGACCCGGCCGCCGTCGCTTAATTCATGCACTTCCTGAAACCCCACGGTGGCGATAGTGATGATGGTCATATAGAAAGCGTCGAGGAAACGCCAGCCTTCAATGACCATATACCCAGCGGTGCCCAGGGAAACGAGCAGCAGGAGCATGAGCAGCGCTAATCTCAACTGTTTGATGGGGTTCATGTATTAGTTCGGAATGCCCTTTCTTCTTTAATCTTCTTCGTTACTCTCTTTACAGACGCTTTATTCTATCAGATTATTTTACCGTGTCAAAACTATTCAGCATGCTTTTAGGCAGAGGCCCGGGGCCGGCCACGCATGGCACGACAGAATGTCCGATGGCTGCCGGCCGACGCACGAGGTCCCTTGGCCGCTGTTATCGCGAGCATGTTTTATTTGTGGAAACCAGTTTTTTCCACTTGACAAGAATTATAGACTTTGTCTATACTTTAGTTACTGTGCCTCGACTAGGGGCTGCAGAGGAGTCGAATTCCAAAAGGAGCAGATGTCATGGTTGAGCACCGGCAGGTAAAAAAGGTCAGTGATTTCATGTTTATGATTGTGCCCTGCTCGTGTCCCTCGGACACGCCTACGGCCTGTGACAACTGCAAGTACTCAAAGGTGGAGTTTAAGCCCGGCCCCCGGTCCCGGAAATCGTCAGTTGAGATCGGCTATGTTTCCTGTTTTTATACCAAGGAGCAACCGAAGAGCGTCGGCTTGTCTATCTGAGTCTTTGCCCAGACGCCGAGAGCGCCGAGGCGGGCATTTCCAATCAATCAGCCCGTTTTCTCAGCGTGAAAAAACAATATACGATCACTTCTTGACAAAACGCGGATGAAATGCTAAATTTTACTCCAGCAGATTCCGATAATAAAAAAATACCTGCTTTGCTCAGAGCAAACTCCGGGAAACCGGGGGGCGCAGAGCTACGAAGCTACCTAAAACAGCAGCAACATGGTTTTTTCCCTTTGCGGGGGGATTCCATGAAAAAAGCTGCCCGCTGTTTTATATGCTAGTCGAGCCGCCAAAGAACAGACACACTGTATCTTCGGCGGCTTTTTTGTTTTTACGGCTGCCGCTTGGTCGTGACGCGGAATAAATCTAATTCAAGGCTTAGGAGGAAACGGCATATGAATCGCGCAAAAAATCTTGTGTTCGTCGTGTTGACGCTCGTGCTGGCGGCGTGCTCGCCGAGAATATACGGAACAGTCCAGCTTGTGGACGCGAGCATGCAGCCCATTCCCCTCACCCAGGAAAGCCCGCAGGGGACGGTGGTGAACATGATCAATACCACCACGTCGCTTGAAAAAGCGTCACAGGCCGTGAGTGTAGATGCCGAGGGGAAGTACGAGTCGATCAAGGACTACATCATCCCGGGCATGTATAAAGTGGAGGCGAGCCGGATCGGCTACATGACGGATACGCAATCCGTGGAGGTGACCAAGTTCGGCGGCAAGAAGGTGGAATTCAAGCTCAAGAAAATCCCCGAGGGCAAGCGCAAAAGCATCGAAGGGTCTACGTCCGACGAAGACAAAATCGTAAACCCCGGTGAGGTCAATATCCAGCCGCCGACGATGTAATGATGCGGGTCGTTGAACTGCAAATTGAAAAAATTGATAGCTGAAATGTTCGTTTGCACAAGATGGTTTTCAAGGAGGTTCCTATGATGAAGCGCGTTGTATGGTCAGCTCTTATCGTATTAGCGTCAACGCTGTTCTTCGGCTGTGCGGGAGAAAATCTTGAGCTCCAGGTGAACGCCCGCATGGACGGCCAGCCCGCGGCACAAGCCAAGGTTATGGTGGATGGCAAGGATCAGGGGCTCACCGACACGAACGGCACTTTTTCAAAGGTGATCAAAAAGAAGCCCGGCGCCGAGGTGGAGGTCGTGGTGTCCAAGGAGATGCCGGGGTACCGTATCAAGCCCTGGAAGGGCACGTTCCTGATGAAGCTTCCTAAGTCCGGCACAACGGATAAGTATGCATTCGACGCCGACCTCGCTGCGTCGCGGTACATCACGATCGTGGTCACGGAAAAGGGCGCGCCGGTCCCGGATGCGGTCATCAATGCATCGGGAAAAGAGATGGGCAAGACGGACGCGAAAGGCGAGTTCGTGTATGAGTACAAGGATTTGCCCAAAGCGGGCGCGGATATTTCAGTTTCCAAATCGGGTTATGCATCCTCGCGTAAAACAGGCCCCGTGGAACCGGGACAGAAACTTGAAGTCGCGCTTAGTAAACGGGTGATGGTGACGATCAGCGCCCTCACGGAAGAGTACGGCCAGTCGAGCGGCGTTCCGGGTGTGGCAGTGACCATCGACAAAAAGCCGGCCGGCAAGACCGATGCCCGGGGCGTCTTTACGTATGCCTACAACGGCGAACCAGGCAAGAAAGTCCAGGTCGCACTCTCAGCGCCGAATTATATTCCGGCCTCATGGAAAACCTCCGTCGTGCTTGAAGGCGAAGTTTCCTTTCTGCGCTATTTCTATCCCACAACGCCCAAGCCGATCAGGGCGGGCATCTACCGTTTCGTCGGCAACACCCCCGGCGTGGACCTCAAGGACGTCCTTGCCCAGACCGAAGACGCCGTGACGACGCAGCTCTTCAAGTACTCCTGCTTTACCAAGGTGCAGACCGCTTCGCTCCAGTCGGAGATCAAGCGCGCAAAGTTGGGCATCGACAAGATCATCACAAAGGGATGGCGCGATACGCCGCTTCGCAGAACAGTCGATATGATCATTCTCGGCAGTGTGGCGAAGGACGACAAGGGCTTCCTGATCGAAACGAAATTTTATACGTCCGGCGGCAAACTCATCCTGAGCCAGCTTAACCGGGCCAGGAGCGCCGGAGACATCAACAGCGCCGCAAAAGAGATTGCCGCGAATATCATGGAGCGGTTTCCTTTTGAAGGAACGGTGGTTTCCAAAAATGAAGACCGTTACCGCATCAACATCGGGAAGCAAGGCTACAAGATCAGCAGGGGTACGGAATTCGCCCTCATGTCCGCGCGGCTCGACGAGAGCGGCAAGGTCTCCAGCTACCGCGATATCGGAAAGCTCAGGGTGAAGAAGGCCGAGGATGCGGGCTCCTGGGCCGAGGTTGATGACCTGAAAAAAGGCGAAAAAATAACCATCGGCGACCGGGCAATCAGGCGTATCTATCGTGAGGAGCAAGAGGCGGCGAAGAATACCTTTATTCTCCTCGCTAAGGGCGGCATTCCTCCCGATGTTTCACCGCTGGGCGCGGTGAATATCTACCTCAACGAGGAGTGGGTCGGCTTCACCGGCACGGACGGCAAGGTCGAGATCCCCATCCGCGTGGGCAAGAAGTACGATATCGTGCTCTATCGGCAAGGTTACCAGCAGGTGAAAGACGAGGTCAGGATCGAGAAGAACAAGGACACGAAAGAGTTCGTCTTGCAGGTGAATAACTCCCTGTTTAAGGTCGAATCACTGCCCTCGTCCGCGGACGTGTACGTTGACAACGAGAAGATCGGGACTACGCCGATCCTGGCCGGGAAGCTCGTGAACCTCGGGTTCCATACGGTGAAAATCACGGTAGGCGGGGACTACCGCGACTGGGAAGAGATCATGGACTTTGCCCAGAAAGTCGAAGACCGTACCGGCGCCCGGGCGATCGCGCTCCAGAAGGATTACCTGAAGATAGGCGAACGGGCCGAGCAGAAGGGCGACGTAGACGGGGCGATCCGCGCCTACCAGAGCACGGAAAAGGGACACCCGGATTATTCCGTGGCGCACACCCGTCTGGCGCAGATCTATCTCGATGAAAAGAGCGATTATGATGGATCGATACGCGAGTTTGAGAACGTCCTTTCGCTCCCCGAAAACAAGGAGCTTCTGTTCAAGCAATATGCAGTGGCGTATATGAACGAAGGACATGCGTATTACGAGAAAGGGAACAGCCTCGTACAGAAGGACTCGGCAGCCGCGGCGCAGAACTTCGGGGCCGCGATCCAAAATCTGCAAAAAGCAAAGCAGAACACGAGGTTCTTCCCGACCGTGCGGTACGACGAGGCGGTGCATGACACCTATTATTACCTGGCGCTGTCATACCACAAGCTTTACCTTATTACCAAGAAACCAGCGCTCCTGAGAGACGCAAACCTCGCATGGCGGGAATACTTCGACTTTTTCCCGAAGAGCCTCGGAGGGAACAGCGCCTTTGAACAGAGCCGTGACACGGCGCAGAAGTACTGGGACCAGATTAAGGATCTTTAGTATCTGCAGGGGGGATGTTTTGTGAAGGAATGGAAGCGGTATCGCGTTTTCTGGTATGCGATTTTTTTTGCAGTGAGTTTTTCACGGCTGGGAATGGGCGGAGAACCGCTGTCCGCTCCGACTGTCACGGCAACGTCCGGTCACGGCGTTGTTGACGAAAAAAAGGCGGGTAAGCAAAATCCTGCGCCTCCCGCGCCGTTCTCCGTGGTGCCCGCTGTTACATCCGGAGGTTCGGGGACCGAGAGCAACGCTGAACAGAAAACCGTTGACACGGTTGAGCCGCTGTTCGTCAGGCCGCTCATTGCCGTCGAATCAGGACGCAATGATTCGAACCCGTTGTGGTCTCCTCAGGGGACCTTGATTGCATTCGAACGGAGCATCGGCGACAAAAAAGAAATAATCATTGCCCGTGCGGACGGGGTGGTGGTACAGACCATCTACCACCAGTTGTCCGAAACCGGCAAGGACATGAAGTTTTTTTTCCCAGGGGTGTATGAAGAGGTGAGCTATAATGCCGGGCTTTCCTGGTCTCCCGCGGGAGACCGCGTGGTTTTCATGAGCAACGGCGGCGAAGGCAACTACGATCTCTATTTGAAAGAGATCAGCAGCAAAGCCACGGCAACGGCGACGACGCGGCTCACGGATTATAAAGAAAAGAACGGCCATGCTCAATGGTCCCCTGTTGCGGACCAGGTCATCTTCGTGTCGGGCCGAACAGGCAAGGGCGACATTTACCTATTGGATATCGCCACCCGCGGACTCACGCGGCTGACCCGAGGCGGCAACCCCTATCTTTATCCGCAATGGTCTCCGGACGGGAAAAAGATAGCCATGATACACGGCAGCAACGAGAACCACGATATCTATGTGATTCATGACGTGGCCAGGCCTGTCGAGACGCTCAAGGCGCTCACGACTTCGCCTACCGACGAACTCAGGCCCGTTTGGTCTCCCGACGGGAAGAAGATTGCGTTTTATTCAAACTACAACATCGCCGGAGATCCGAAAGTGTGGTCGCTCGTGGTCATGGCGTCCGACGGTTCAGACCCCGACGGAGAATACGGCCTTGCTGCAAAGGTGGTGGCCCAGGACATCATTCCCGATGTGGAGCGTGGTCCGGCTTGGATGCCCGATAGTTCACGGCTGGTGTACGTGAAGAATGACATGCTGGGGTACAATCCGATCTATATCGTTGATGTCAAGGAGAAGACCAGTTTGCTCGTCAAGACAGACACCAAGATGAACCACGATATCGCCTGCTCCTCGAACGGGACCATCGCGTTCAGGGCCCAGGTCGATCAGTGGGACCAGGTTTTTATAATGAAGCTGAAGTAATAAGAAAGAGAAGCACCAAGAACCAATCGCCAAATGACAAATAGTTTTCAATAACCAAACAGCAAACTCCACATGGTTTGGAAATTGATGTTTGGATATTATTTTAAATTTGCAATTTGGGATTTTGAATTTTTGACATCCAAGGGGTGTATATGAAGCGTTTTGTGTTGTCCTGTCTGGTTGTTATCGTTATGACCACGGCTGCCTATGCCGCCGACGACCCGGTTGTGCGGGCAATGAAGCTCTACGAAAAGCGGCATTACGAAGAAGCCGCAACCGCGCTTTCGGCGGACCTTGCTTCCGTGGAACAATCCCGCCAAGGAGCCGCCCATTTGGCCCTGGGCATGATCTACCTGAAAAACGCCGAGTTGTACCGGCACTTGTATCAGGAATCCACGGCTGCTGCACAGGACTATCTCAAAAAGCTGTCCGCAGGGCAGGGTAAGGGCAGGAGCCGCTTTGCGGATCTTTACATGGGAGAGGCGCTCCTCGAGGCTGGAAAGCTCGAGGCGGCCATCGCTTATCTTGAGAAATTTATTGCCGATGAGAGCATAGACCCTCGGTATCGTATGGTGGCAAAAGCAAATCTGGGATTGTGTTATTATCTCAGCAGCGACGACAAACAGAAGGCAGAGGCCATTTGGAAAGGCATCGATTCCACGGACCCCGAAGTAATTGCTGAGCTTGCTTCAGCCTTCAGCAGGGCGGGCCTCAAGGACAAAAACCCGGAGGCGCTCTGCGACCAGAGCCTTGACAACGTAAAAAAAACCGGCAAGTCGCCGTCGATCCGGATAGTGAAGAACGTCATCTCGGTCTACGCGAGAGCGGGCCTTACGGACAAAGGGCTTGAGCTGCTTAAGCGCGTCGATGCCAAGGCGTATTCTCACCGGGAAGTCCTCGGTAAATCCAAGGTCATCAGTTTTTACGAGCAGTCGCTGCTGGGCGACCTGTCGACCCTGTACGGCCAGGCGAGCACGGCCCATCTTGAAAAGGCTGCTGCTGATGCGGCCGTAAAGGATCCGGCGGAGTATTCTCTCGGCCAGGCATATGCGCAGTTCGGAAATATCGATCAGTCCGCCAGGGTCACCGCGTCGTTCATCGCAGGGTCGCAAATGCCGCAGCAGTACAAGGACAGAATGCGGGTATGGCAGGCTGGAAACCAGTACCAGAAAGGCCGTCATACTGACGCCCTCGCCGCATGGGACGAACTTTCGCGGAAACAGCCGCCTGAGCCTGACCTGCTCGCCGAGACCCTTTTTGCATGCGCACGGGTCAAGGCCGATTGCCCGCAGATCGTGAAGAGGGCGGAGACGATGGTCGAGGCCGGTGGAGGGAAACGGGTTGCGCAGCTGAACATTGCAATCGGGAAATATTATCTCGTGAAAAAGAATCCGGCAAAAGCGCTTGCATACTTGGAGGCGGGCCGCGACAAGAGCAACAAGAACAAAATTGAATCGAACGATCCCCTGATGCTTGTCGATCTCGCCGGGCTGTACTACCGGGGCAAAAAATTCTCCGAAGCGCTTGAGATTTACTTCGAAATGAGCAAGCAGTTTCCCGCGGTGCGCCAAATTCAAGAAGCGATGCAGGGTGTTTACGCCATGGAACAGAAGAGCGCAGGAGATGTGAAAATATTTTAAGTTATTGTGGATTGGGGATTGCGGAATGCGGATTTATAATCCGAAATCTGCTATCCGAAATACGTTGAGGAGGGGCTTATGAAAAGGGCACTGTTGGTTGCATTGTTGCTGGTTGGAACGGCATTTATCCTGGCACCGCCGGCGGATGCGGCGGGACGCAAAAAAGACGGCAGGCCTGACGGCGGCACGCTGAACTACGGCGAATACGGAAGACCGGCCACGCTCGATCCGATCACCAGCAATGAGATGATCTCATTGCGCATCACCGAACTCGTATTCAACGGATTGGTCGGGATTAATGAAAAGCAGGAGATTGTGCCCGAACTTGCCGAACGGTGGGAACAATCCAAGGACGGCCGCACGTACACCTTTTTCCTGAGAAAGGACGTGACCTGGCACACCCGGGAAGGCGAGGAGCAGAAGCCGTTCACCGCGGACGATGTGGTCTTCACCTACAATATCATGATGCACCCGAGGACCATCACCCCGCTCAAAGTCCGCTACGAGTTTATCGACACCCTGGAAAAGATCGACGCCTACACGATCCGGTTCTCGTTGAAACGTCCTATCCTGAACGCGCTTGCAAAGTTCAGCTTCAAGATAATCCCCAAACACGGACCGGCCAACCCGCTCTACCTTACGAGGGAAGATCCTTTCGTGCAGAACCCGATCGGCACGGGCCCGTATATGCTCAAGAACGTGACTGCGGACCGTGAAATCATTCTTGTTGCGAACGACAATTATTTCAAGAGCCGTCCGCATCTTGACAAGTTCGTGGCCAAACCCTTCGCGGACCAGAACATCATGACCCAGGCGCTTATGTTCAATGCCATCGACATGATCGTGCTGGTGAACCCCCGGGACATCCCCGAGATCCAGGGCGACAAGCGTTTCATCCTCCAGCCCTATAATGCGTTGTCCTATTCGTTCTTCGGCTATAACACCCGGAACCCGCTGCTCTCGGACAAGCGCGTGCGCCAGGCGTTCACCTATGCCGTGAACAGGCAGGAAATGCTCGACTCGTTCTTTAACGGCCAGGGCACGATTATCTCCGGTCCCTTTGCGCCAGGAAGCTGGGCGTATAACCTTGAAGTACAGCCCTACGCCTTTGACGCGGAAAAAGCAAAAGCTCTGCTGAAAGATGCGGGCTTTACACCCGGTCCGGACGGGATCATGGTGAAAGACGGCAAGAAGCTGTCCCTGACGCTTAAGGTGCCGATCGAGAAGGAGAGCGAGGCTGTAAAGCGCGTGGTGCTCGCGTTCAAAAATTATCTCAAGAATGTCGGCGTTGACATCCAGGTGGCTTTCAAGGAATGGCAGTCATGGAAGGAAGACGTTTTCCTGGAGCATGACTTTGATATCGTCTTCGCCTCGTGGGTGTTCGACGATTCAGCGGATATTTCATCGCTCTTCCATTCCGGCGAGATCGGGCCGTGGAAGAACAACTTCATCAGCTACTCCAATCCCGAGGTGGACAGCCTGATTAATGAGAGCAAGCTCACCCTCGATCACGAGAAGCGGCGGACCATCAACCGAAAGCTGCATGCCATACTTGCGGACGAGACCCCGTATACGTTTCTCTGGACCTTGACGAACTACGCCGCATACCACAGCAAAGTGCGGCATGTGGCCATACATCCGTACAAGTTCTTTTCCTTTGCGGACGAATGGTTCATGGCGGAAAAGGACCAGAAGTAGCATCTCGAATGCGAGGTTTGATTGCGAATAGAAGAGGATGGGAAAGACGCCATCGGCGAGCTGTAACGAAGCCCGTATCGTAGAGCGTGAAGCGGTAACGTGAAAACACGAACGACGTGGCCGTTTGACGACACGGGCATCGTAACCGTAGCCGTCACACATTACAATGAAATTATCAGCGATACGTCCCATAGCCCGTGTGCTGTCCCGGGAACTGGCGATCACCGCATTTCTGCTTATCGGCGTGAGCTTTGTGGTCTTCATTATCCTGTACCTCTCTCCGGGAGACCCCTTCAGCGTCCTGCTCGAGGGGCAGATGTCCTCGGCAGAGGCGCGCGCCGGGGTGCGCGAGGCAATGGGCGTGCCGAAGTCCTGGTATGCGCAGTACTTTTCGTGGTTAACGGGCATGCTCCACGGAAACTTCGGCGCTTCCATACGCACGGGTCTGCCGGTACTTTCCGAGGTGCTGCGCGTCGGTCTCAATACCCTTATCCTCACCATCGGCTCTATGTTTGTCACGCTCCTGATAGCCGTGCCCATCGCGCTCTATTCAGCGCTTCGCGGCACGAACTGGATCTCCTGGCCCCTCACGATGTTTGCGTATGTGATCTCCGCCCTGCCGGTCTTTTGGTTCGGTTACATCGTACTCTATATATTTATGCATAAGTTCGGCGTGTTCCCGCTCGCCTTCGGATCATCGAGCTCGCAGAAGTACGTCTGGCTGTATGCCCTGATCCCCATTTTTGTGCTCGGTGTTGGCAACGGCACGATCAGCGAAGTGATCCGCTCCTTGCGCGCGGAGATGGGAAGAGTCATGGCAGAGGACTATATCCGCACGGCAAAGGCAAAAGGCGCGTCGGTCTGGAAACATTCATTTAAAGAAGGGCTGCTTATCCCGGTAACCGAGATCATCGCATCCAAGATCCCCTTCATCCTCGGCGGGGCTGTTATCGTGGAGCAGGTGTTCAACTGGCCGGGCATGGGCAGGATGGCGTGGCAGGCGGCGCAGGACCGTGACTACCCGGTCATCATGGGCATTGCGATCCTGGCAGCGGTCTTCGTGCGCATGGGCAGCTTGTTCCAGAGCGTGGTATACGTGATGGTGAATCCGAGGGCGTCGAAAGAATGACTCGCTTGCATATTTCGGATTGCGGAATAAAAGTAGTCATCCCTGTGTAAACAGGGATCTGGGTTTGGTCTAGCTGAACAGTGTAAAGAATGTGATGCAAGCGCATGAAGCTTTCCCTGGAGCGAAAGTGAAAAACAATTCTCGTAAAGATTTAATTGTGGCCTACTCAGTTATTTCCAGTATTGGGGCTTCTCTGATTTGCTCGGTTCTAATATATGCGATTGTTGTCGAATTAATTAAGAAGCAGTCTGCACCCTTTTCCGGATATGCTCCCCTTCCGGATGTTATCGGTATTCTGCGGTATACCATGTTAGGAGTTGTGGCAGCACAATTTTTTCTCGTTAGATACATTAACAAAGTTATTCTTTCTCGAAAACCAATGACGTTTTTTACTGAAACTAATTCGCTCTTAAAAAAGATAATGACATATTCCAGGTTGATCATTGGTACGGTAATTGTTTATGCTCTATGTGAATCGGTTGCTATTTATGGCCTGATTTTGTTTTTGATCCAAGGGGAGTCGATCGACTTCTATTTGTTTATGACTATCTCATTAAGTTATTTTGCGGTATTCTTTCCCCGCTATAATCGCTGGGAATCGTGGATAAAAGCAAGAGACGCTTCGGTTGAGTAAAAGCAGTATCCACAGTCATGTGAGTAGAGAGCACATTATGTTTTTTAAATTTTTTGATTGAGTATTTTTGGGAGTATTGACAAAGTATTTTTTCGTGTCCTTCGGGTCTTCGTGGTGAAAGCATTTGCTTTCACCCGTGGTTAATGTGGCTTTATGAAATCCTACACTCAAATATCCGGCGAGATCGGCGAGTTCTCGGACCTGCCGTTTTGGAAAAAGGCGGACGTGGTAGACCTTGCCTACGTGGGTTACGGTTTGCTCATCGTCACGCTCGTGGTGGTGTCCTATGTCCTCGGCTCGTTCAATCTTCTGCCGCACGACCCGCAGGACCTCGATCTCAACCTCATGATGGCTCCGCCGGGCACCGTGGGCCATGTACTCGGCACGGACTTCATGGGCCGTGATATGCTCTCGCGCCTGATCGTGGGCATCCAGGCCTATTTTTTGCCCGGCCTGCTTGCCATTTTCATCGCGCTCTTTTTCGGCACCGTGCTCGGCGTGCTCGCGGGATACCGCGGCGGAATGTTCGATACGGCCATCACATACTTTACCAACCTGGTGGATTCTTTTCCGAGACTCGTTCTCATCCTGCTCGTGATCGCGGCATTCAAGCCCAGCATTTACTACATCATGATGGTGGTGGGGCTCACCAACGTGCCGGTGGTCGCATCGCTGATCAAGGGCAAGATCCTGTTCCTGAAACAAAAGAATTTTATCGAGGCCGATACAGCACTGGGGCTGCCCGTAGGAACAATTATCCTCAAGCACATTTTGTGGCATAACTGCCGCACCTTGCTCATTATCCAGGCTACGCTCGGCATGGCGGAAGCGATCCTTATGGAGACCTCGCTCTCCTACCTCGGTTTCGGCGTGCAGGAACCGACGCCGTCGTGGGGCAACATGGTGCAGGCCGGGGCCAACTATTTCATGCAGGGTAAGTTCTGGCCATCGACCGCGCCCGCGCTCGCGATCCTGTTCACCATTCTCGGCTTCCATTTGCTCGGCGACGGGCTGAATAACATCCTCGAAGGCAAGAGGAGAGGCACATGACGACTGCGCCCCTCCTGAAGATAGAGGACCTCCGCACCTATTTCTACTCGCGAAGCAAGCAGGCGTTTATCCGCTCCGTGGACGGCGTAACGGTCGAGCTGGCCCGCGGCGAGACGCTCGGCGTGGTGGGCGAGAGCGGCAGCGGAAAAAGCATAACCGCGCTTTCGATCATGGGACTTATTAGCGCCGGCCCCGGCGTTATCAGCGGCAAGATCGGTTTCAAGTCCAATGGCACTCAGAAAAATCTGCTCCAGGACCTGGGAGACTACGTAACGCTCACGAAGAAGGACGACAGGATTATGAACGTGAGCAAGGACCTTGTGGAATGGGAAAAGAACGTTGAGCGCGTGATGCGGACGATTCGCGGGAAGGAGATCGCCATGATCTTCCAGAACCCCAAGTCCTCACTGAATCCCTTTGTGCCGGTGGGAAAACAGATCACCGAAGCGATCCAGCTCCATACCTCCGTTAAGGGCGAGCAGGAGGCGAAGGACCGGGCGCTCTACTGGCTCGATCGGGTGAAAATCGACTCGCCGCGCCTTAGATTCGACAACCATCCTTACGGCCTGTCGGGCGGTATGTGCCAGCGGGCCATGATCGCGATGGCGCTTGCCAGCCAGCCTTCCCTCTTGATCGCCGACGAGCCCACGACGGGTCTGGATGCCACGATCCAGTCCAAGATCGTCGACCTACTTGCCGAATTGAAGTCCGAGTTCGGGATTACGACCATGCTGATCAGCCACGACATCAGCATTATCTCGCGGCTTTCGGACAGCGTGGCCGTGATGTACGGCGGCACGATCGTCGAATACGGCCCTGCCAGGGACATCCTTGCGCCGGACTTTGCCTCAAAGCATCCGTACACGGAAGCGCTTCTTGCCTCCATCCCGAGCGCGCAAGACATCAAGGAACAGGGATATCTGCAGGCCATCGAAGGGGACGTGCTCGATACCATCAACACGCCACCGGGCTGCCGGTTCTACGGCCGGTGTACCCGTGTAACGGACGCGATCAGAGAAAAATGCGCGTACAAGGAACCAGACCTGCGTGAGATAGCGCCCGGACACAAGGTGCGGTGCTGGCTGTATTTTGATTGAGATATACTTTCACCACGAAGACACCAAGACACGAAGGAATTCTTTGTGACTTCGTGGCAAAAAGAATATTATGCCGAAAACGATTCTCGAAGTCATAGACCTTAAAAAACATTTTACTCATCGCAAGGGAATGCTGTCCGCGCTCAAGGGCAAGGAACAGTCCATCCCCGCGGTGGACGGCGTGAGTTTTTACCTGAAAGAGAACGAGACCGTGGGGCTTGTGGGTGAGTCCGGCTGCGGAAAAACGACAATCGGCAGGACCATTCTCAGGCTCACGCCTGCAACATCCGGTAAGATCCTCTTTGACGGCAATGACATCACGAACATGCCGACCGGGGAGCTTCGCAAGCTCCGGGGCCAGATGCAGATGATCTTTCAGGACCTGGACGCGGCGCTCAACCCCAAGATGCGTATTCGGGATATTCTTAAAGAGGCGATCACCGTCCATCATAAGATCAGTGATGCCGAGGTGGGCAAGCGTATCGCAGAATTGCTCGATCAGGTGAATCTGAAAAAGAGCAAGCTTTCCAATTTCCCGCACGAGCTTTCCGGCGGGGAGAAGCGAAGGGTCGGCGTGGCGCGCGTGCTTTCGGTCGGCGCGCGGCTCATCGTTGCAGACGAACCTACAAGCGCGCTCGACGTCTCCATCCAGGCGCAGGTCGTGAACCTGCTGCGTGATCTCCAGAAGCAGCTCGCTCTTTCCTATCTCTTTATTTCGCACGATCTGCGGGTGGTTGAGCTTATCAGCCATAAAGTCGCGGTGATGTACCTGGGCAAGATTGCGGAGATAGGCCTTGCCCGCCGCATCGCGCACAAACCGAGCCATCCCTATACACACGTGCTCTGGTCGTCGCTCGTCGAGAAGCAAAGCAAGGAATCCCTGCAGGCCACGCGGAACGTGCAGGCCGGGAGTTGGGGGGTGTTCGATTTTGAACGGCCATTCACAGGCTGCCGGTTCGCACCCCGCTGCCCGGTATACGAGTCCAAGGGAAAACCCGATATCTGCACCAACCCAGCCACGGAACCGCAACTCCGTGACATCGGCGATGCGCACCAGGTCGCCTGCCATTTTCCTTTGTAATTCCGCGACCTCCTCCAAACAAGCTTTTCATTTTGCAATTTACCATCTAAGATGTTACATTATATCGTTATAAATCCTCCGAACCAAAGAAGGGCCTTGAATGTTCAACCTGGTCGACAAATCGGTCCTTGTTGCCGATGATTCCATGATCATGCGGATGATCCTCGTGATGAACCTGAAGCGGCTGCTTGGCGTGAAGATCACCGAGGCGGTGAATGGGCGCGATGCGCTCACGAAATTCGAGAGCGGCACGTTCGACCTCGTTCTGACGGACATGAACATGCCGGAAATGGACGGCGCGGAACTGATCCGGCAGATCCGTACCCGTCTCAAGAGCGACATCCCGATCGTGATCATTACAACGAAAGGCGAAAGCAGGGATCGGGACCTTGGTATCTCGCTCGGCGCGAGCGGCTATCTTACCAAGCCGGTGAATATGGTAGAGCTCGTCAGAACGGCGCTGAAGTTTCTCGGAGGACGGGAGATTTAATTACGAACTGGTAATTCTGGAGTAAGGAGATAGTAACCGGAAGGGTGTTGTTATAAGCAGGTTTGTTCTCTTTTTCTGCTGATGTGTTCTAACGCTTCCTACATCCTCACCAACACGCCGCGTTCCCGCAAGTATTCCTTTGCCTGCTTGATGGTATATTCCCGAAAATGAAAGATCGACGCGGCCAGCGCTGCATCGGCTTTGCCTTTGGTAAATCCTTCATAGAGGTGTTCGAGGTTCCCGACGCCGCCCGAGGCGATCACCGGGATGCTGACTGCTTCAGCAACCGCACGGGTCAATTCCAGATCATATCCTGTTTTTTGGCCGTCCTGGTTCATGCTTGTGAGCAGGATTTCTCCAGCGCCGTACTCTTCCATTTTTTTCGCCCATGCAACAACATCGATTCCCATGGGGTTTCTTCCGCCGTGCGTGTAGACCTCCCAGGTTAGTTCAGAGTTCAGAGTTCGGCGTTCAGAGTTTAAAAGGAAGAGAGATTTATATTTCGGATCATCGGCCCATTTGAGTGGTGGTTTGAAGTCAGGATCGTGGGCAACAACCCGCTTAGCATCGATGGCCACGACGATGCACTGGCTTCCGAACCGCATAGACGCGTCTTTAATGAATTCAGGGTCATAGACCGCGGTGGTGTTGATCGAAACTTTATCGCAGCCTGCAAGGAGCAGGTTTCTGATGTCATCGAGCGTCTTGATTCCTCCGCCGACCGTAAGGGGCATGAACACCTGCTCCGCAGTGCGTCGCACAACGTCGAGTATGATGCCGCGCTCTTCGTGAGAAGCCGTTATATCGAGGAACGTCAGTTCATCAGCCCCTTGTTCATCGTACATTTTGGCGATTTCAACGGGGTCGCCTGCATCGCGGAGATTTACGAAACTCACGCCTTTGACGACCCGTCCTGCCTTCACGTCGAGGCAAGGGATGATTCGTTTGGTTAACATAGTTCTTCTCTTTTTTATTTCGTCATTCCCGCGAAAGCGGGAATCCAGAACATTGAAAATGATGCTGGATTCCGGGTCAAGCCCAGAAAGACGGCAGGTGAAGATTTACCTCGCGCATCGGTTATCATTCATCTTGATGAATGTAATAGCTTCCTTTAAATTGAGCGAGCCGCTGTATATTGCCTTCCCGGTGATTACGCCGCTCACGCCGGAGTATCGGACGGTCATCAGGTCCTGAATATCTTTCATCGTCGAGACGCCGCCCGAGGCAATGACGGGGATGTGAAGCGATTCAGCCAGGGTTTTCGTTGCATCGATGTTTGGGCCGGATAACATGCCGTCTCGTTTGATGTCCGTGTAGATCACGGCGATCACGCCGCACTCCTGCATCTGTTTCGCCAGGTCGACAGCCTTGACCTTCGTTACTTCGGCCCAGCCCTTGATCGCAACCATGCCGTCCTTGGCGTCTATGCCGATAATGATCTTTCCCGGGAATTTCCCGCAGGCCTGTTGCACGAAAGCAGGATTCTCGATTGCCGCGGTCCCCAGAATGATGCGGTCGATTCCGATGGAAATCAGAACGTCGATCGTCGCCATATCTCGAATGCCGCCCCCGACCTCGATCGGCATTCTTACGGCCTTCCGAATAGCTTTGATTGCGTCGAGGTTCTTCGGACTGCCTGCAAAGGCGCCGTCCAGATCAACGACATGCAGAAGTTCCGCGCCCTGGAATTCCCAGTGCTTTGCGGTTGTTGCGGGGTCGTCGGAATAGACCGTGGCCTTGTCCATAAGTCCTTGTTCGAGGCGCACGCATTTACCGTCTTTTAAATCGATAGCGGGAATGATAAGCATAAAAACCTCAAATAAGTAGCCAGTAGCAGGGGTCAAGCAGCAAGGAAGTCAAAACCTGGCTACTTGCTACATGACCCTTGGCCCTATCCTTTTTGTTCTCCGAAGCGCTTCAGGATCGACAATCCCAGCGCCTGGCTCTTCTCCGGATGAAACTGCGCGGCAAAGATATTGTCTTTCCAGATGCTCGAAACGAACTCGATGCCATAGGCGGTTGTCGTTGCAATGACGTTCTTGTCTTCCGGCACTACATGAAAGGAGTGCACGAAATATACATGGCTGTTATCCGGGACATCCTGGAGCGCGGGCGCACGACGTTTAATGGATATGGAATTCCAGCCCATGTGTGGGACCTTGAGGTCCTTAAATTCCGGCCCTTTGAACCTGACCACGCGGCCCTTGATGATGTCCAGCCCTTTCGAAATCCCGAACTCCTCGCTTTCGGTAAAGAGAAGCTGAAGACCCAGGCAGATCCCGAGAAAGGGTTTGCCGGACTCGATCGTTTGGCGGACCGCATCGATCAGGCCGTACTGCTCCAGGTTCCGCATACAGTCCGGAAAGGCGCCCACGCCGGGCAGCACGACTTTCGAGGCGCTCAGGATCGCTTTCGGATCGCTGGTGACCACAGCCTCGCGGCCCACGTGCTCAAAGCCCTTCTGAACACTCCGTAAATTTCCCATTCCATAATCGATAATTGCGATCATAAACGAACTCAATGCAGACAGGATAACAGGATAAGATCTGATTTACAATCCTGTCAATCCCGTAATCCCGTCAATGTCAGTTATATCTTTCCCTTTGTCGAGAGCACGCCCTTGATTCTCGAATCAATGCTCGTGGCTTGGTCCAGGGCGCGGCCGAAGGCCTTGAATATTCCTTCGAGCATGTGGTGAACGTCGCGGCCGTACAGGAGACGGATGTGAAGGTTCATTCCGGCATGGTTTGCAACGGACTGGAAGAAGTCTTCCGCCAGTCCGGGGTCGAAGTCCTTGAGCTTGTACTTCTTCGGCAACGCCACCTGATACGCCAGGTACGGGCGACCTGAAAGGTCCATTGTCACCTGCGCCAAAGTCTCGTCCATGGGGACCGTCGCTTCTCCGTAACGCCGAATGCCTTTGCTGTTTCCCAGCGCTTTTTTGAGCGCCTGGCCGAAGGCGATCCCCAGGTCCTCGACCGTGTGGTGGTCGTCGATCTCCGTATCTCCCTTGGCCTTGATGCTCAAGTCGAAAAAGCCGTGTTTGGCGATGTGCGCGAACATGTGGTCCATGAACGGCACCGAGGTTTTGACGTTGAACGTCCCCGTGCCGTCAAGGTTCAGGGAAAGCTTGATGTCCGTTTCTTTGGTCTTGCGCTCGATCGTCGCCTTGCGAGCCATGTTGTCTCCTTGAAAATTTTATTGAAAAAATGAGTCAGATAAAAGCGGAACAAGCAGATGAGTATAGAGGCGATAACGGTTTTATCGCTATAGTAGTGTCATTTCTGCTTTAAGATTTTCGCAAGACTGCTGATAAATTCGCTGTTTTCCTCCGGCGTCCCCACGGTTACGCGCAAACAGTTCTTGAGCGGTCCCGGCTTGCTCAGGTTCTTAATCAGGATTCCCGCCTCCTTGAGCTTCTCATATATGCTCACGGCATCAGCCGTGGTCCTGAACAGAATAAAATTGGTCTCAGAGGAATAGGCCGTGACGCCGTCCAGTTGCGACAGGGCATTATATAATCTTTCCCGCGCTGAAATCAACTGGGAAATCTGCTGGTTTAAGATAATGGGGTGTCTCAGGGCGATCATCGCCGCGGTCTGCGACAGCGTGTTGATGTTGTACGGCAGCCTGATTTTATCGAGTTCGTGGATTACTTTTGCCGACGCCGTCAGGACCCCGATCCGAAGCCCGGCAAAACCGATTTTCGACAACGTGCGCAGGATGATCATGTTCGGGTAATCCCTCAGCACGGGAAGAAACGACTTTCTCGAAAAGCTGAAATAGGCTTCGTCGATCACCACGGCTGCATTTGCCTTGGCGGCAATTTTTAAAACGGCCTCTTCCGAGAAGCGGTTTCCCGTCGGATTATTGGGACAAGCGAGAAAGATGATCTTGGCTTTGGTCTCTTTTGCTTTTTTGAGCATCTTATCCGGATCGAGCGCAAAGTTTCTGGCGAGCGGGACCGCGACAACTTCCTGAGACAGTGCCCGGGAAGTGATTTCGTACATGGCAAAGGTCGGCGTGGGGATAAGCACCGGACCGCCGAAAGCGAGAATGATCGCCTGAATGAGTTCATCCGAACCGTTGCCGAGAATCATCCGTTTGGTGCCGATGCCCCACAAGTCGGCAATGGACTCTTTCAGTTTTGCGGCCGAAGGATCGGGATAGCGATTTATGAGCGCGGTGCCGATCGAATCGATGATCTCCCTCTGTATCTCAGGAGGCATGGGAAAGGGGTTTTCCATGGCATCCATTTTGATGCGGTAAGGGGTTTCGTCTATGGAATAGCCTTTCAGCTTGCGTACTGCGGGTTGAATAAGGCTGGTTATATCCTTTGTTTTCGATGATTTTTTCGGCATGATAAGGAAACTATACAAGAAAAGCGCAGTAGGCACAAGAGGAAATTATAGGAAAAAGGCAGGCGGGTAAATTCCGCCTGCCTTTCAAAGGACTGACAATACACAACGTATTCGTTAGCAACCAGCTGTATTCGTAGTCACTATCCCTGTAGTTCCGTTGTAAAGCACCTCGCAGGTAGCGCTCCCACCGTTGGTCGGCTGGAACGTCACCGCCAGGGGGGCGGCATAATTCGGAGTAAAGCCGGAGAGGTCCACCATG